>AUXO010079265.1_pt1 | contig 22448 bp, 20 predicted proteins | sample 768731 | NCBI WGS metagenome assembly AUXO01 (sample SAMN02715735, study PRJNA202380) | gut metagenome | biome: sheep rumen | host: Ovis aries | place: New Zealand: Palmerston North | reverse complement strand
CTTACAAGGGGTTGGTATAGAATCACTTTGAATACAGCAAATGGTTCTGCTGGTGCTGGTGTTGCTGCTGTTGGAAATAGTAAAAGTTGTTGTCATACATACAATAATACTTGTATGGCATACAGCGAAGTTGCTGGTTGTGTAGCAAGAAATGGTGGTGCTGGTGGTAAAGGATTAACAAAATCTTATGTGATTTATTTATCACAAACTGCTTCTTATTCTTACACATACAATAGTGGTGCGCCAAAGATTGTTATTTCGAATAGCAAGGATGGAACAAGAACTTTCCAACTTTCTGCTGCGGGAAATGGAACAAACGCATCAAGATCATCGAAATCGGTATCTAACTCTTCAACATATCCTGGTTGCACTAAAACTACTTGGACAAGTGCTGCTGGAACAAATGGAGCTGCTTCGGCTGTTAGAATCGAAAGTGGTTTGATTGGAAGAGATGCTTCTAGTTCTGCTATTGATGGAACAACATCTGGAACTGGTGTAAAAATTACAAAACTTTCTTAGTATAAAAATTAAACTAAAAAATGAAAAAGAAAGTATTATTTACTTTCTTTTTTTATTTTGCTATGGTAAAATTTGTAAATAAAATTATGAAGGTTAGGAAAATTTATAAATGGCAAAAGAAAATGAAGAAATGATTATAATTCCAGTTGGCCTTAATCATGGAAAATGTATTACCTATGATGATTTACAGGAAGCTGGTTTTTATAACACTTTGTCCGATATTGATGAGCATATGCGTGATTGTTTGAAACGTGCCGATGAGATAAAGGACGCTATTGAAATGGCTGAAAAGGAACGCTATTTTTCCGTATCTGATAGAAATAAGGATTACACTGGTTTGGAATTAAAGTTCGAAAAATTAAGAAATGAACTCGCTTCGTTTCATGATTTTATTATGCAATTTGGCGATAATGAAGTATGGAATTCTGTTGTAAGAAATTTTCCTGATGAAAATAAGGATGAAAAATGAAAGATTTAATTTCTGTTATTGTTTTGGTTTATAACCGTGAAAAAGTTGTTGGACGATGTTTGGAACACCTTATCAATCAGTCATACAAAAATCTTGAAATTATTTGTGTAAATGATGGTTCAAAGGATAAATCTTTAGAAATTTTACAAGAGTATGCAAAAAAAGATAGTCGTATAAAAATAATAAACAATCCTAAAAATATGGGTATTGCTTATTCTCGAAATGCTGGTCTTGATGCTGCAACTGCGGAATACATTATGTGGTGTGATAGTGATGATTGGTATGATAGGCATATGTGCAAAACAATGCTTAAAGCTATTACACAAAATAATGTAGATTATGCTGAATGTCCTGCAAAAATTGTATATGAAAATGAAAATCTTGGCGTTAGAAAAAATTGGAATCAACAACATGATTGGGAATTAAGGTGGACTGGTAAAAAGAAAGTTGATTTGGCTGTTTGCAGACATACTGGCTGTTTTTTATGGAATAAAATTTTCAAAAAATCATTTATAAATAAGTATGGTTTAAGAATTCCAAATATCAACACTCATGAAGATACTATTTTCGTGTCTATTTATATTATGCTTTCAAAAAATGCGTATTTTGTGAAGGAAAAACTTTACTATTATGTAATTCATTCTGGTTCGACTATTGATAAAGTATATGAAGAAAAACGAGGATTTACTGAGTTTGAAGAAGTTGAATATTTTTCAAAGTGGGCTGGTGGATTTATTAAGGAACATGGACTTACACAAATATATCCTATGTATAATGAACTGTTATATACAAAGATATTTAATTTTCTGCTGAATGCAAGCATACTTACAAATAATATTCAAATAATCTTAGGTAAAAAACTTGAAGATTTAAAAAAAAAATTTGAACAGTTGAACGAAATTGAAGTAAAAGCTCTTTTAAAAAAAGAGGATGAAATCAAGTTACAAAAGATAGCAGAAAAAAATAAAATTATAGAAAAAGAAAATAAAATTCGAGAAGTAAAATTCGAACCTATGGATATATTTTTTACTGCTGATGATAAATATGCCGAACATTTGGCGACTACTTTGGCATCAATACTTTTGAACGCAAATTATTCGGATGAATTTAATTTTCATATTTTAGATGGTGGCATTTCGTGGCTAAACAAACGAAAAATCCTTAAACTAAAAAATATAAAATCATGTAATATTGAATTTTTAAAAGTTGATACAAGTCTTTTTAAAAATTTTCCATTGGAAATTTCTTATATGTCCCTTGCAACATATTATAAATACCTTATTCCAAGAATAAAAAGAAAAATCAAACGTGCACTTTATTTGGATTGCGATTTGATTGTAAGGGATTCACTTCATAATTTTTATTATCAAGATTTTAAAAACAAGGCGGTTGTTGTTTGCGATGATGCGTATTGGGATTCTGATTTTGCGAAAAAATATAAAATCAAAAATTATTTCAATGCTGGTGTTATGTTGATTGATTGCGTTAAATGGCGTGCAAAAAAGTATATTGATGAACTTTTTAAACAAACAAAGCTTTTGAAAGATGATATAAAACACGAAGATCAAGATGTGTTAAATTATGTCCTTAAAAATGACAAGTTATTGGAAAGCCAAAGATATAATCTTCAAGTATATTCATCTATTACTCATAAATTCAACGGATTGAAAAAAGATACAATACTTTCCATTACTGCAAATCCTGCGATTGTGCATTATAATACAAAAGAAAAGCCATGGACTGGACATTCAATACACCCTTACACTATGGAATATTTTATTTATAAAAATAAAACCCCGTTTAAAAACAGGGTTAAGAAAGATTTAGAAAAAGTTATTGGATAAAACTTTTCACTTAAAATTTCTATTTTGTAAATTTAATATATGAAAAGTCAGACACAGGATCCAATTCTATTTCATCCCCATCCGAATCTTTTTTTACTTTTGTATTATTTTCATACCAATTATCAAATTCTTCTTGAATCATCTCGTCATCACCATCATATGAGAAAGTTGCGTATATACCATTTAATCCACTTGGGCAATAAGAAGCCCCATTATCAACATAAAAATAATACTTATCTAAATCTGATTTTAATATAGATTTATTTCCCAAATAATATTCCTCATTTGCTGATACATCTTTACAGAAATGACCACCATCATTTGGATTATCACCATCAGGTTCAAAACCATATACATATTTAGGGCTATTTTTAAATTTATTGATAATATCACTTTTAACAGAATTATTGTTACCATTTGCACGAATTTGAGCATTGGCAATAGCTTTTTGAACATTCATATCATTCATTTGATTTTCTGTTATCAATTTCATTCCACAATCGCTATACCTAAACGAAAAAGAAACATAATCTTTCATTTTACTGAGATTTATTAAATCTGATAACTTATAAAAATTTCCTTCTTTTAATGTTGTAGTTTTATTTTTAAATATATTTCCAAAAATTATATTATCAGAGAAACTCATAAAACCATTATCACAAACGGGAACATCTTCTATAAAAATATTCGAGTTAGTATCAGGACAATTACATGAAACACGAGAAGTATTTTCAGAAGAAATTGAAGTATTAGTTATTGGTTTTCTTGAAATGCTTTTAGCACTTGCCCTTTTACTTGACCTTGTCACAGAAACATTAGCTTTCTGACTTGAACCGGACCTTTTACTTGATTTTGTTGAAGACGATGTTGCATTTTTTGAACTTGCAGAACGCAAGCCTTTTTTTGAAGATTTTTGAGTTTTTGCCAGCGAGTTTTCACCCAATATAACAGCAGATACAACTATCGCTGAAAGCAAGATTTTCCCTAGGTTTGCAAGGGATTTACCCCCCCCCAAATTCGTCTATTTTGTCTAATCATATTTTCTCCTTTTTTATCATGTTTAAGATAAACCTATATTACTATATTTTAGGAATACATACAAGAAAAATATAATTTTTGTTGAAATTTAGATTTTTAGGAGTATAATTCCCCTTGTATTTCATTTCAGATTGCGCCGTTAGCTCAATTGGATAGAGTATCTGACTACGGATCAGAAGGTTAGAGGTTCGACTCCCCTACGGCGCACCATTTCATAAAATTATTATTTTTCGCTTGATGGTGGGAATGTTGGAGGAGTATCATTTCGCCACTTTACATGGTGTTTGCAATGATATATTTCATATTTATTTCTTAATAAGGCAATCAAATTAAATGGTTCTGTTTTTACTTGTATATCAAGTTGTTGACCTTTTTTAACTTTAATTTTATATAAAAAATTAAAATCTTTTGATACACAAAGTGTGCGCCGTAAAACATCTTCACCATTAACTTTTATTTTAGAAAAATAAGAATTATTCCCAAAGGTATTAAACATACATGTCACAAAGCCATCATCTTCAATCTTCAATTTTATTTTTGCATTTTTTAAAAAACCTAAAAGTTCGACACCTTCACCATATTGTGTTCTAAGCCAAGATTGGTTTCGTGAAAATTTAACGCCGGAACATTCCTTTATTTCAATTTTATTGCGTTTATTAAAAGAATCAGTCAAATCATTTGCACAGCAAACAGCAACCTGAGCTTTATCTATTTTTATATCGCCTATCCCTATTTTATTTAATATATATTTATTATATCTTTTTCCAAAATTTTGGCTTGCGAGAAAATAGTAAATAGCCCTTTGACAATGATATTTTAAATATTCCACCCCATCCTTTGAAAGGTTATGCTTTTTTGCATAAAATTGTAAAAATTTAAAAATAATAAACAAACAATTTACAATATTTTTAACATTCTTACTTACACTATTTGGGGTATCGTGATTTTGCAATAATGGTTTGAAAATCATTGAAAATTTAAGACCTTTATGCAAAAGAATTTGGAACAAAAATAATGTATCATCAGGACCATTTAGTTTTGTAAAAAATCTTAAATGCAAATTATCAATTACTGATTTTTTTATTGCTAAGTTCCAAATAACACCTTCGGTTTCATAAAGATCGAAATTTTTTCCATCAGAAACAAATCTTTCACCATAAGTAGTAGGAAGAGTCACAATCATCAGATTTTCTGTAAAATCACGTCTATATTGAAATACCTCATTTTCAAAAGATAAAAAATGGTAATTTGTTTTCTTTATCGCATCTTTTATATATTCAAACATTACGATATCAGAATCATCTTCTATAATACGACCATAAACTGTGCTACAAGTATCAGGCATATATTCATCATCACTATCAAGAAACATTATATATTTTCCAGTAGCATACTGCATACCAGTATTTCTTGCCTTTGCAACACCACCATTTTCTTGATGAATAACCTTTATTCTATCATCTTTTCTTGCAAATTCATAAAGGACTTCTAAAGAATTATCCTTGGATCCATCATCAACGCAAATTATTTCTATATCACGAAATATTTGTGCGCGTAAACTTTGAATACTTCTATCAACAAGTTTACCTCTATTATAGACTGGCATAATAATGGAAAAAAATGGCATCTAAAATCCCTGTGTTACAGTTAAATATAATTCCGATTAAAGATAACAAATAAGCACTATCTTTGCAAGAAAATTTTTAAAAAACAATTAAATGCTATCAGATGTTTCCTTGTCTGCTAAATTCCAAACAAGTTCATAAGATTCCCCCGTTTTCTTATCCTTGCCAAGTTTAAAAGAATTTACAAATTCAGTATGTTCTGCAATTTCTTCGTCGGTTGCGGGGAAATGACGCGCAGTATGAAATTCACCATGTTCTATTTTCACAGGAGCATCGGTTAGAGAATTGATATGTTCAGAGGCATCTTGTTGTTTAAAGAAATCAACCTCTTTTCCACCAAGAAGTTCGATATAAACCTCAGCAAGAAGTCGAGCATCAAGTAAAGCACCATGCAAATCACGGTTAGAATTATCAATTCCATAACGAACACAAAGTGCATCCAAACTATGTCTTGCAAGATGCGGATTTTTCTTTCGTGAAATGGCAAGGGTATCAACCATTCTGTCCCATGAAACTTCAGGCATACCAAGACGGCGAAATTCGGCATTTATAAAGTTAATATCAAACACTGCATTGTGGGCAACCAACTTTGCATCGCCGATAAATTTCACAAAATCATCGGCAATTTCAGCAAATGTTGGCTTGTCAGATAAAAATTCTGTTGTCAAACCGTGAACCTTTACAACAGCCTCTGGAACTTCGCGTTCAGGATTTATATAGCGGTGAAAAGTTTTACCGGTTGGGGTATGATTTATCATTTCAATACATCCAACTTCGACAAGTCGGTCATCACCAGAGTAATTAAACCCTGTTGTTTCGGTATCAAATACTATTTCTCTTAAACTTTCTGCCATAATGGGATTATATTACAAATAATATAAGATTTTTGCAAGAAACTTTTTTACTTTAAATTGTTGCCTTTTACTTACCATTACCTTATAATCAAAAATATAGAAAAAACAGAAAGGAGATTACTATGTTAGAAAGAACACTTGTTATTTTAAAACCTGATGCAGTGAAAAGACAACTTTGCGGAAGAATCATTTCTATGTTCGAAGATGCTGGATTTAAGATTATTGCAACAAAAATGACTATTGCACCAAAAGAACTTTTGGAAAGACATTATCCAAGCAATAACAAGTGGTACACTTCTGTTGGAAATAAATCTATTGATAATTTCAAAGAAGTTGGTCTTGATATAAAAGATGTTATGGGAACAGATGATCCTTTGGAAATTGGAAAAACTGTTAAAAAATGGCTTGTTGATTATATGACTTCCGGTCCTGTGCTTGCAATGGTATTGGAAGGAAACAATGCAATTAAAAATGTAAGAAAGATGTGTGGAAATACTATTCCATCGAATGCTGATCCATCAACAATTCGTGGAAAATTTTCGATTGATTCATCGGATGTTGCAAATGCTGAACACAGACCGGTTCATAACCTTATCCATGCAAGTGGTGAACCTGATGAAGCAAAGTATGAAATTTCTCTTTGGTTTGGAAGTGAGAACGCATAATGTTTGAAGATATTAAAAATTTAAGTTTCGAAGAAAGTTTGGCTGAACTTGAAACCATAATCAAAAAAATGGAAAGTGGTGATGTAAAACTTTCACAATCTGTTGAATTTTATGAACGCGGTATTGCATTAAAAAATCATTGTGAAGATATTTTAAAAGATGCGAAACTGAAGATAGAAAAAATTCAACTTAAACCTATGTCAAATGATGGGCAAGAGTTTGAAACGGTTCCGTTTGATGTAAAATAAAAAAAGCACTTTAAATAGTGCTTTTATTTTTTCCTTAACCAATCAGGCACAGCCGGTGCAGGTGGAATTTGTGATTTTGCAAGAAGTTTTGGATCCTTGTAATACCTTGGGCTTTCTGCCTCAATAGGGTATCGAGGATAACCTTGCATAATAACGATTTGTTTTTCCGGAGAAAGTGACATAATTTTACTTGCAGAATACAAAGATTTATTTCCAACTACGATATCAGCATCTCGTTTAAATGCATTAACATTGGTTCCATTTTTATATTTTGTTTCTGCAAAATCCATTTTTCCCATAATCTTTGAAAAACGTTCAGCTGTATTTTCATTATTTTGTGTAAGCAAAATTTTTGCCGCAGTTGTTGACATCAAGGTTTCAACATGTTCACGACCATATCCTGCCTCTATCTGACCCAAATCCTGGGCAATTAAAAGATATGAAACTTTTTGACCACGACCAACCGCAGGTCCATCAATAACGGCATTTAATTTTGGCATTTGAGGGAACTCGTCAAGCACAAAAAGTGTAGGACATGGTCCGGCTTTAACTCCACCACCTAAATCTTTTCCTGGTGGTGTAGAAATAAGATAGTTTGACATCAATTCAACAAAAACACCAGTAATAACATTTAATGCACGGGCATCTGTTTGATTTACTGATAAATAAATAGTCACAGGTTTCATTTTACCATCAGTTGGATCAACCATACCACGCAAATCTTTGAAAGAAAAATCACTATGTGAAGTTCTTTGGCGAACGGCTTGGTTTTTAAAAATACCAATACCTGTTAAACCAGTGGAAAGAATAGAACCTCGTTCCTTATCCGGTGTATTGGCAAGTTGTGTCATTTCCAAAACAGCACGATGAGAATATCCATAACGACGCGCTTCCATAACTGCATTTTCAAGCATTTCTTTCATAGGATCAGCAAGTGCAGCCATTTGATCGCCCTGCTCCTTTCGTTGTCTTATATCCTCAGAAATATGGACCTGAGCTTCACTCATCCAATCAAGAAGCATTGGAATATTTGCTTCGTGTCCGACCCATTCCTTTGGAATATCAGCCCATGTTCCAACAGGAACATAATTATCTTTATTTATTTTTCCCTCACGAAGAAGAGTTAATGCACCCATTGCATAACTGTCATTCATAGAAAGATAATATTGTTCCAAACTTGCCGCATCACGCGCATTGAATTCTCCATTAGAAAGTCGTGTATAAAAATAGTCACTAGCAGTTGCGCGTTCACATTTGGAAACTATGTAATGCATAAAACCAGAAAGTGCATTTCTACCAGTTTTTGACCAGTGTGGATCAGCCGAAGATCCAGCAGGGTCTTGAACAAAAACATTAACCATACTATCGATATACATATCCCTATCTGGACCTTGTGGTGGAATGGTGCCTGGTGATAATGGGTTCCATGATGGATAATATTCACCCTTTTCAGGATTATCTTCTTTACCCCAATTCATAATAAACACAGGACCAATTTTTGCACGATAACCACTTGTGATATAACAAAGTTCTGGCTTAGGGTCATTGACAATCATACTTACCGTATCACATTCAAAAATTGTTGGAACAACTATACCAACAGTTTTACCAGTTCCAGGAGGAGCACACGCAAGAACAGATAATGTTTCTCCTAATTTTAAAAAACGCTTTTTATAACGACCAAGAACTATAATAAATCCATCCCAAACTTTCATCTTTTTCATTTTTGCTTCATCTGCAACCTTTGAATAGTTAGATGGTGTTGATGTAATATCATATGGATTAGAATTATCTATTACCACAAGTGCAGGAGGAATTGCCATAAGTGGAATTGCAGGAATAATTGTTGATGTATGCCCACTTACAAAAGCCATAATCCATTCATAATAAGCCCATAAGACATAGAAACCAGCGGTATTAAAAATATTTCTAAAATATCGTTGCATTTTTGCAGAATGGAAAACTGCCATATCGAAATCATGATTTACCCAAAAAGAAATTGGGAAAATCATTATCAAGATTCCCCACAAAAGAAGCCCTGATATAACATATGCACACATAAGCCATCGGGCAGCCTTTTGATGTTCGCCTTCGTTCTTATCTTCAAATACTTTTTTAAGAAATACCATTTTCCCTATCCCTATAGTAATAGTATAGCACATTTTTTTTATAAGGTAAAGTGGCAAAATCTATTTAATTTGAGAATTTTCTATTTCTATAAATAATGAACTTTTATTTTCAAAAAATTCGAAATCTGAACGCAAAATCCCAGTCATCCAAACCTGTGTTGGAAGTTTTTCAAGTTCCTTAAATAACTCTAAAGTTTTTATTTCATCAAGATGGGCCGGGGCTTCGTCAATTAAAATTAACGGATACTTATTAAAATACAAATAAAGCATATTTGCATAAGCAAGAATTATCGAAATAACAGCTAACTTTTGTTCACCAGTTGATGTTTGATCAGCAGGCATATTTTTATCCAAATTTATTGCTGAAAAATCGGAACGATGAACTCCTTCTACCGGTGGGGAAAAAGTAAATTTGAATAATTCCCTATTATCCAACAATGATTTTTTATAGAAATCCTCTACCTCAACGGATTTTAAGGTCTTTAGTTTTTCCTCTATTGCACCATCAATATGGATTTGAATTTTTGGGAAGACATTATCCGAAGTCTTTAAAATATTATTAAGTTTTTCTTCGAATTCAATTCTTAATGCCGCAATAGAAACGCCCTTTTCTACTATTTCAGACTCAATCGCATCAAGCCATTTTTCATCAACCTTGTGTGATTTTAAAACCTTTGCCCTTTGTTTTAAAAGATTTGAATATTGGTTAAGGGAGACACCATAAAATGGATAAAAATTGGATATAAGATTATCAAGAAACTTTCTTCGTTCACCGGTTGCTTCGGAAAAAAGTCTATCCATAAACGGAGTAATCCAAATAACACGAATATAGTTTTGTAAATCGCCAACGGTTATATTATCATCATTAGCAATAATCTGTCTTTTTTCAACAATATCGTCATCATCAGAAATATTTTGTTTATCGGTGTAATTATAAGACAAACCAAGATTAAAAACATCATCATCACTTTCTATTTGTGAGGAAATTGTAAAAACAGAAATGTTTGCATTAGTTTTTCCAAGTTGCGAAAGTTTTGCCTTTCTGAATGGACCAGATTGTGATAGCATGGAAATTGCTTCTAAAATATTTGTTTTTCCAGCACCATTTTCACCAGTAATAATGATATTTTTTGAAAGATTAGTATCAATTCTTAATTTTTCATAAGAACGATAATTATTCAAAACAAGTCTTTTTATAAAATATGAATTTATCATTATAGTTTATGTGTCTGTTGTAATATTCCACCAATACGCAAAGGTTCAATAGATTTTGCAAGTCCAGTTTTATCATCTGTTTCTATAATTACACCACAGATTGTTGCTTCACCTTCTGCTGGTTCAAGATGATTTTTTATGCTTCTATCAAAAAATCTATCAATGGATGCTTGCTTTTTCATACCAATAGACGAGTCATAATCCCCACACATTCCAGCGTCGGATTGAAATGCAGTTCCATTTGGTAAAATATGAGCATCACCAGTTGGAATATGTGTATGAGTTCCAACAACTGCACTTACCTTTCCATCGACATAATTTGCAAGTGACATTTTTTCACTTGTTGCTTCGGCGTGCATATCTATAAATATTGCATCCACATGAACACCAAGAGTATATTTTTCTAAAATATTTGTAATAGTAATAAATGGATTATCAAGATTTTCCCTATCAATAAAAAGATTACCAAGCAAATTTATAACCAAAACTTTTTTACCATTATTTGCAGTAAATACCTTTGCCCCTATACCATCATTATATTTATTATAATTAGCAGGACGAAGTATCCTTAATTCCTCCTGTAGATATGGTTTTATAGTCATTTGATCCCATATATGATCACCAGTAGTAATTACATCTATTGGATATTTAAAAAATTTTTCAGAAACACTTGGGTTTATACCAAATCCATGTGCGGAATTTTCTGCATTTACAATAGTAAAATCAATTTTTAATTTTGATACAATTTTATTGATATAGGCAAAAACTTGTCTTCTTCCACTTCTACCAACTACATCACCAAGAAATAAAATTCTCATAATACTCTTTCAATTTGTTTTTTGTTTATTTTAATCAAAAGGTCAAAGATTTACAATAAAAAAATATCCCCAAAAAAACCTTGGGGATAAAATTCTTTAAAAATAATAAAGATATTATTCATCTTTTGAAATTGCTTCAACAGGACAATTTTCAGCACATGTTGCACAATCAACACATTTTGCAGGATCGATTTCGTATCCACCATCTTTGAAAGCAACTGCTGACTGTGGGCAAATAGCCTCACATTGACCACATGTGATACAAACATCTTTATTTATTTTATAAGCCATTTTTAAACTCCTTTTAAGTTTTATTAAAGTTTGTCTTTTGCAAGTATGCCAAAAATAGGAATATTTTTCAAGTATTTTTTATTATTCCCTATTATTACCCGTAATATTTAAAAGTGCGGTAAAAATATTAAGGAAAGATAAATACAAATTCAATGCACAAAAGACAGCAAGTTTATCTGATGTTTCGCCATATCCTCCAAAATTAGAATAAATGTATTTTATTTGTTGTGTTTCGTATGCAACTAATGCTGTGAAAATTAAAACTACGGCATAAGAGAACCAAATTCCAACTCCACCAAAGAAAATACTAAATATTGATACAAGGAATAATCCCCATACTGCCATCATTAAAAAACTTCCCATTCCAAGTAAATCTTTGTCTGTAATATAACCGTAAAGGGACATACTTCCAAATAAAATTGCAGTTAGGAAAAATGCCTGGAATGCGTTATGAACACCAGCATATAATACTAATAATGAAATAGATGCACCTTCAAGTCCAGCAATGGTGAAAAGTCCAATTTTTGAACCTTTTGCACCAATAGTCCTACTGAAACTCATATACATAATTATAAAAAGTGGGGACCATGCAACAAGTGTTCCAAGTCCGGTATAACCAACAACACCGGTTGCTGAAACTTTTAAAAATAGGTTTATAAGACCTGTCCTTAAAATAAGATATGAAATAACGGCAGTTAACCCTAAACTTGCCATCATATAATTGAAAACCTTTCTTGTGTATGCTTTCAACCCTTCGTTACCAACAACTTTTTCTTTTTTTGTATCGTAAACATATTCAAAATTTTTTGCTTGCATAGTAATTCTCCTTTCGTTGCTATGTATATTTTATATATAGTAAAAAAGAAAAAATAATTCAAGAATAAAACTCTAACTTATTGAAAAGAGTCTATTTTTCAAAAATCAAGAAAAATTTTTCCAAAATTTTGCATTTTTGTGCTTTTTTTAATCCAAAAATTATGCTATACTTGGTTTTGAGAGAAAATGAGGAAGGGAATGACTAATAAGTTAGAACTCAATAAAATAATTTTAGGCGATTGTATCGCGGAACTTAAAAAACTTCCATCGAAATCGGTGGATATGGTTTTTGCGGATCCCCCTTATAATCTTCAACTTAATAGTCCATTAGTTCGTCCTGATAATACTGCTGTGGATGGTGTGAATGATTATTGGGATAAGTTTGAAAGTATGAGTTCTTATGATGATTTCTCTTTTAAATGGCTTAACGAAGTTCGTAGGGTTATGAAGGATAATGCCACTGTTTGGGTTATTGGATCTTATCATAATATTTTCCGTGTTGGAACTGTGCTTCAAAACCTTGGATTTTGGATTTTGAATGATATAGTTTGGGTTAAGAATAATCCTATGCCTAATTTCAAAGGAACAAGATTTACCAATGCTCATGAAACACTTATTTGGGCATCAAAATCTGATAATGCAAAATACACATTTAATTATGAAGCAATGAAGGCATTAAATGATGATTTGCAAATGCGTTCAGATTGGAATTTGCCTATTTGCACTGGTAATGAAAGAGTTAAGGATGAAAATGGTGAAAAACTTCATTCTACACAAAAGCCGGAAGCTTTACTTCATCGTGTAATTCTTTCATCGACAAAACCTGGGGATGTCATACTTGATCCATTCTTTGGAAGTGGAACAACTGGGGCTGTTGCAAAAAAACTTGGTAGAAATTTTATAGGTATTGAACGCGATAAGAAATATGTCGATGGTGCAAAAAAACGCATTGATGCAATTACAAAAGACAGTGTAATTGAAACAACAGAAAAGAAAAAATTTGTTCGCGTTCCATTTGGAAACCTTATTGAATATGGTGTGCTTAATCCTGGGGATACACTTACTGATGAAAAGGGAAGATTTAAAGCTCAGGTTCTTGCTGATGGAAGTATCAAATCGAACAATATTCACGGTTCAATCCATCAGGTTGCTGCACAACTTCAAAACTTTCCATCATGCAATGGTTGGAAGTTTTGGCATGTGGAAAAGAAAAAAGGTGGCAAACTTATTGATGATTTAAGACAAGAATTCATCGATAAAATGGGACTTCAATAGATTTTAAATTGAAGGTTATTTAGACGGATATTACGGTAAAGATAAAGCAATAAAACTTATATCAAAAAATTCAATGGTGGCAGATGTTTCTTGGGATTTTATTCGTCAACTAGATAAAACAAAAGGTAATCCGGATAAAAAAATAATTTTCAAAGACAAAGAATAATACAAATATATTTCAGTTTAATTCCAGTATAAATTTACTGGAATTTTTTTATTTAAAATAAATAAATGAAAATAAAAATCCCCCATGAAAACCGACACGGGGGATTAAAAAAGAAAAGGAATTTTTTATTTAATATTCCATTTAAAAGCACCATCTTCCTTTAGAATAACGCGTGAACCTTTTATTCCAGAGTCAGTTACTTGCTTTTGAACTTTTTCGGCTTCTTCTTTACTTGTAAATTCGCCAAGACGAACCTTGTAAAGTGTTTCACCATTTACAACAGATTTGAAAATCTTTACTGTTCCAAATGTTGTAAGTTTATCTTTTAAAGCTTCTGCTTTTTCATATGTTGAATATGCAGCAACTTGAACAAAATAATCACTGTTGTGTGCAGAAACAGGTGCAGGTGCTGTCTCTACTGGAGCTGGAGCAGGAGCAGGTGCTGGTGCAGCAACAGGTGCAGGTTCTTGAACCTTTGGTTGTTCAGGTTGAATTTCAGCAGATGAGTAAGTGATATTTGGTTCATAAATATCAGTATTTTGTGAAGCGATTGCAAGTTCCTTTAAATTCTTACTTTCTTCTGGTAAGATTTCAACACGAACACGAGCTGTGCCTTTTTCTTTAATTCTTAATACTTCAGCAGCAGCAGATGAAAGGTCAATAATTCTATCCCTTGCATATGGACCACGATCATTTACCTTTAATGTTATACCGATACCATTTTCCAAATTTGTTACACGAACAAGTGATGGCATAGGAAGTGTTCTGTGTGCAGCAGTAAATTTTGTTTCATCAAAAATTTCACCATTTGCTGTTTTACCACCTGAAAATGATGGACCATACCATGATGCCATACCTATTTCACTGTAGTTATAATCTTCGTGTGGGTAATATGAAACACCATCAATTAAATATGGGTTTCCAATTTTATATGTTCCCATAGCAGCAAAATTTGTTTTTGCAACATCACTTGGAGTATTATCAATAACTTGTGGTTGGATTTCAGGAACTGGCTCTGCCATAACAGGAGCCTGTGTTTCCATAGCACTAACTTCATCAATAATAGATGGTTGATTCATACTTTGAATTTTTGATGGTCCCATTCCACCATTTAAAAGTGCTGTAGAAGTAATAGGTGCAGTTGTAGAACCTATTGGAACAATATTTTCAGTCATTGCGCAAGATGCCAATAATGCTGATAAAGTTAAAATAGATGTATATTTTCTCATTTTATCTTCTCCTTTTTACTTTTTCTATAATATCATATTTTTTAGATACTTACAAGTTTATTTTAAATATAAATACAAAAATATTCCAAGGATAATACGATAGATAGCAAATGGCTTGAATGACATCTTTTTAAGCCACAACATCATAAACTTTATAGTTGCAAGTGAAAATATAAATGAAAAAATTGTTATTTCAAAAAGTGGTAATAATTCTATTTGCTCTGGGTTTAATGCAAATTTTAATATTCCACCACAACCAACCAAAATCATTGTGGGAATAGAAAGTAAAAATGAAAACTTTATTGCATCATATCTTTTATATCCAATAGATAAAGCACAAGTCGTGGTTATACCACTACGGCTTACACCTGGAATAATTGATAATACCTGAGCAAGGCCAATATAAAAGGCATCTTTTATAGAAAGTTTTTTTATGGAATTTTTCTTTTTTCCAAAGGTATCTGATAAATAAAAAAGCAAACCAAAAATTATACTTGTGCATGCAACAATTTTTGGATTACGAAATCCTATTTTAAAAATAAAAAACAAAAGTCCCATTATAAAAATTGGAAATGTTGCAATTATCAGTGAATAAAACATTGTTTTATCTTTTTTACTAAAAATACTTAAAAATATTTCCTTGATATCCTGTCTATAGAAATATATCACAGCAAAAAGAGAACCAAAATGAGCAAAAATATCAGTAATTACTCCCTGATCCGAAATGTTAAATAAAAAAGGAAAAAGCATAAGATGTGCCGAAGAACTTACTGGTAAAAACTCAGTAATTCCCTGAATTAACGATAATAAAAGTATAGTTTTTAAATCCATTTTTACCTCTGTCGAAAAAATACTTGTCTTATTTAAGGTTTTTTGCTATAATACTGTATTATACAGTAATATTTTCTGAGATTCTATTACTATTTTATGTTTTAATATTGCGGAGTTGTTAAATGGCAAAAAATGAATGGGAAATTACAGTTGGCGATTATGTGGTATATCCTACACACGGTGTTGGTCAGGTAAAGGAAATAACAGAAGAAGTTATAGCTGGTTTTAAAATTGAATTTTTGGTTATTTTGTTTGCTAAAAATAGAATGACTTTGAAAATACCTGTTGATAAAATTGAAATGTCTGGATTAAGAAAACTTTCTAGCGAGTATGAAATTAAAAAAGCTATTGATATTATGAAAACTGCTCCACAACAAAAAAGAATTGTGTGGGCAAAGCGTGCACAAGAATACGAAGAAAAAATCAATTCTGGGGATCCTTTGGTTGTTGCAGAAGTTGTTCGTGATTTATATAAACGCGCAGACAGGGTTGAACAATCATTTAGTGAACGACAAATTTACGAACAAGCATTGGGCCGTCTTGCTGATGAATATGCTGCAATTTTCGGACTTCCTTCTGATGAAGCAGTTGCAAAAATCGAAGGTATTATCGAAAAAGAAGATAAAAAACAACAATCAAATAAAGAAAAGGAAATTTCAAAAATCGAAGAAGACGAAGACGATGAATAATCTTTGTTTCAAAAAAAAATATTCCCCATCTTTTGATGGGGATTTTTTTAATGTTGATTATTTATATTTGATAATTTTTTAATAAAATCTTTCATACAAAAACCTGTTTCATTAAAAGTATATCCATTTTTATTTGCTACGCGAATTGAATTTTCATTTGTTTCGTTTATCTCTAACACAATTTCTTTGAACCCAAGTTTTGCCATTTCAGGTTCTGCTATATTTAAAGATTTGGAAATAAATCCCATACCACGAAATTGCTTATCAATATAATAAGTAACGCCAACTGAACCATCACCTCTGTTTGTAAAACTTATACAACCAATAGTTTTTCCGGTAAAAAGTTGTATTGCATAATCTACAAGCAAGCCCTGCTTTGCAAGTTGCTCCCTTTGTGAAATAACCTTTTTGGCACTATCAATATTTGTATAATGTCTTAAATCTAAATAAGGAGAAAAATCTTTTTGATTTCTATTTACCATATTTACAACTTCGGCAATATGGTTATCATCTTCGGCATGGTGCATTTGTAAAAACATATCTTGACCCATAATAAAATCAGGGAATGAATCTACTTCAAAAAAATTTTTCATTGACAAATCCTTTCTGTTTTGTATAAAAAGAATATAAACATAAAATTTTTATTTGTCAATAGTATTTTTCAAAAAAAAATAAAAGGGTCGTGTTTTGCACAACCCTTTGTTTATACCGGATTTATTATTACTTATCGCGAAGTATTCCACCAAGTTTAACAACTGAATTTATTGCGGAATTGAAGATTACATTGATTTCATCTTCGGTCAAAGTCTTATCTTTTTGTTCAATAGTTATATGAACAGCAACTGATTTTTTATCAGAATCAAGTTTTTCGCCCTTGTAAATATCAAAAATCACAGCGTCTTTTATATACTCTTTATTAGAGTTTTTAACTGCATTTAAAATATTTCCAGCAGGCACAGTATCATCAATAATGACTGCAAAATCACGATTGATTGGTAAGAAATCAGAAATAGTTAATTTCTTTTTGGCTGTTCCTTTTGATTTTGATTCTGGCATTAAATCAAGATTGATTTCAAATGCAACAACATTTGCATTTTTTATGCCGAACTTTTTAAGTGTAAGTGGGTGAATTTCACCAACATAACCAATAATTTTGTTTGCAAAAATTATACTTGCACTTTTATATGGATTAAGCCACGATGGCAAATCCTTTGTTTCAAATTTTACACTAGACGCATTTACTCCGAATACTGAAAGAACTGCAAATACATCATTTTTTACATCATAAAATGATGGAAGTTTTGCCGAATTTGCCCAATCTTTTACACCAGACAAACCTTGTCTTATACCTGCAACACTGGTATTTTGTTCGGTTGGTTTATTACCATAAAATACTGGTCCAATTTCAAACAAGTTTGATGTCATAATTGAGCGAGAAAGATTTGCCTTTACCCCATCAAGAAGATTTGGAATTATACTTTGACGCATAACATTCAAATCAGATGCAATAGGGTTAATAATTTTTATACTTTCCTTTACATCAAATTCTTTTTTATCACTCATAAATGACCAAGTATAAACTTCGGTAAGGCCACGAGAAGCAAGTGTGCGTGGAAGTTTTGTTTTGTGAATGATTTTTGTATCGACAACTTTTTCATCACCTTCTGGTTTTACGGAAACAGCAGGAAGTTTTTCAAAACCATATACACGAACAAGTTCTTCGGTAATATCTGCTTTACCTTCTAAATCCTGCCTATATGATGGAGGAATGATAGATAAAATTTCGCCATTATCACTAACCTTACAACCAAGGTTTGAAAGAATTGTTATCATATCAGTTTTAGGAATATCAAAACCGACACGCTTTGCAAAATATGATACTGGGAAATCTATTGTATATTCCTTGAATTCACATTTTCCAGTTTTACAAATTTCAGATGCTTCTCCACCACAAATTTCAAGAATTTTATTTGTTGCAAATTCCATTCCCCAAACTGTGCAACATGGATCAATTCCGCGTTCAAATCTTGCTTTTGAATCGGATTCAATTTTTAGTTGTCTTGCAGTTTTTCTGATTACAACTGGATTAAAATATGCAGATTCAAGAAGCACATTTTTTGTTTCCATTGTGCAAGAGGTTGCAAGTCCCCCCATTACACCAGCCAAACTTTGAATACCGTTATCATCTCGAATAACAATATCGCCAGCATTTAGGATATAAGTATTACCGTCAAGAGCAATAAATTCTTCGCCACCCTTTGCATAATCGACAACCAATTTTCCCTTTATCTTATCAGCATCAAAAACATGAAGTGGACGATTTAAACTATGCAAACAATAATTTGTAATATCAACTAATGCAGAGATTGAATTCATTTCAACCGAAGATAAATAGTCAACAAGCCATTTTGGTGATGGGCCGTTTTTTACATCTTTGATATACCTTGTATTAAATTCGTGTGCATCAGCAGTTGCATTATTTTCAACTGTAATTGGACTTTTGAATTTACCCTTTACTTCATTTATTTCTGGCATTAAAAGTTCACCGAAACCACCAGCGGCTAAATCACGAGCGATACCCAAAACTCCAAGGTAGTCGGGATGATTTGGCAAAACATTACCATCATAAATAACATCAAGATTGTATATTTTTGAAAGTGCAGAAATGGCACTATCCCCAGCCTTTACATCACTTGGCAATTCAATAATACCATCGTGATTATCGCCAAGTCCAAGTTCCTTTTCTGAACACATCATACCGTTTGACTCGCGACCACGAACCATTCCTTTTTTAAGTTTTGTTCCATCAAGAGGAATAATATTTCCTGGGCGTGCAAGAATACCCTTTAAACCCTTTCTTGCATTTGGTGCACCACAAACAACATCCAAAATTTCAGTTCCAATATTTACTTTTAAAAGATGAAGATGATCGCTGTCTGGGTGATTTTCACATTCAATAATTTCACCAACGATAAAGTCAGCAAGTGGAGCCTTCATATCCTTTACATCTTCTATTTCCAAACCAAGCATAGTTAGTTTGTTTGCAATTTCATCAGGAGTAAGTTCTGTTTTTAAATATTTTTTTAATTGATTATATGTGAATAACATTTTTAATTCTCCTTATTTCTTACTTAAACCTGTAATCATATTTGGTATATCATCAGCTTCGAAACCATAATGTGAAAGCCAGCGAGTATCAGTTTCAAAACATTTTCTCATATCTGGAATACCGTATTTTAACATAGTCAATCTTTCGATACCCATACCGAATGCGAATCCTTGGTATTCATCAGGATCAACACCAACAGCCTTTAACACATTTGGATGAACCATACCACAACCCAAAATTTCAAGCCAACGATTACCGTTTGCACCAATCTTTAATTCACCGTTTTGTAAACTACAACGAATATCCATTTCCGCAGATGGTTCAGTAAATGGGAAATAGCTTGGTCTGAATTGTGTTGGAACATCATCTACTTCAAAAAATGCCTTTAAAAAATCAATCAAACAACCTTTAAGATGACTCATATTGATATTTTTATCGACATACAAACCTTCGATTTGGTGGAACATAGGTGTATGAGTTGCGTCCCAATCACTTCTGTAAACACGACCCATTGTAATAACCTTAACAGGCACGCCGGTTCTTTCCATTTCACGAATTTGAACAGATGAAGTTTGTGTTCTTAATAAATTTCCGCCTTCGACAAAGAATGTATCTTGCATTGAACGAGCAGGATGAAATGGAGGAACATTAAGTGCAGTAAAATTATGAAAATCATCTTCTATATCAGGATCATTTGCAGATACCAAACGAAAACCAAGTGAACCAAAAATTTGCAATAATTCTTCACGAACTTGTGTAAGTGGGTGGATATGCCCCTTGCTATCTTCTGCTTTATTCAAAGAGACATCAATTTTATCGCTTTCCAACTTTTTATTTATTTCAGAAAGTTCAAGGATTGATTTTTTTGCATCCATAGCAGAAATTATTTCTGTTTTAATTTGGTTAAGCTCAGCACCCCTAACCTTTCGTTCATCAGGTGTCATTTTCCCAAGTTCACGAAGGGCAAGCGATAAAGAACCAGATTTTCCCAAAACCTCGACATTCAAACTTTCCAATTCAGATGTAGAAGTTGCCTTTTCAATTTTTTCTAATATTTCATTTTTATCTATCATTTGTATTATCCAATGTTATATTATTGTTATTATTTTGTTTGTTTAAAATCTTATCAGAAGCATTTTCAAATTCCAATGTTTTTATTATATTTTCAGGATTTATTATACTACATTTTCTACCACAAATTTCTTTTTCTAATCCTGTTTTTATTGCAATATCAAAGAATTTTTCAGGTGTAATTTCTGGAAACGAGTTTTTTGCAACAGCATAAATACCAGCAAGATATGGAACAGCCCAACTCATACCTCCATCACTATAATATGTATAATCTTCATTTCCTATTGGAGATGCCACAGTTACCCTATCTTGTGGAACAATAAGTGTATTTTTTGTATCAGAATTTTTATTGTTCGAAGATAAATTTCTTTTTTGAATAAAAAGTGGTTCTTTGTATTCCTGTGGATTATCTAAATTATTATTGATATTTCTATCCCCCCCTATAAAGCTAAGGTTATGAGTTTTTTCAAGAGATGTCGTAATAACAAAAATATCCGATTCTTGTGCCTTTTGCATTATATCTAATAATCTTTTTTCTTGTTCTTTATTTTCCGTTGGAATAGCATAGGAAATTGAAAGCGTATGAATTTTATTTTCTGGATATTCTTCATTATATTTAATAACTCTATCTATCGCATTTATATAATTGTCAGTATTTGTATCAGAAACGCAAAAATATACAAGTTTTGCATCTGGTGCGACACCAATATTTTTACCACATAAAATAGAAGAAACAGCAATACCGTGTTGCGATGCCTCATTTGACCAAGATTTATGCTCATCAACCTCTTCATAATGGATAAGTTTATCTTTTATTTCATTATGTGTAGTAAGTAATGGTTGATCAATAATTGCAACGGTTGCACCTTTACCAGTATATCCCTTTTTATGCAAAGCATTTATTCCAAGACCTCGATTTTTTGCAACTTCTAATCTTTCAGTAAATTTAGAAGCAATAGAAGATGGAAATTTTGTTTTTGAATTAAATAAAAATTGTTCCAAAAATTCGGATGAAAGTAATTTATCCCAATCATAATTATTTTGCAAAATGTCAAGGCTACGAAAATCATATGCACTACTTCTTTCTGAAAGAGGCTTTACATAATTTAAAGGTTGTATTTTCGTATCTATCATTTGTATTCCTTACATTTCTAAAAAAATAAAAGAGCTTGTTTCCAAGCCCTCTTATTATAATACTTTTTCAATGAATATGCAAACCATATCCGAGGGCTATTTAGCTTCTCCGATAAATCGTTTTGCATTTTCAACAACAACCTTGAATGCATCAGCATCACGAACAGCCATATCAGCCAATACTTTTCTATCAAGAGTGATGTTTGCCTTTGTCAAAGCATTTATGAATTCTGAATATGTAATTCCGTATGCACGAACAGCAGCATTGATACGAGCAATCCACAAAGATCTGAAATTAGATTTGTTTTTCTTTCTATCACGGTATGCATATTGCAAACCTTTTTCAACGCGTTCATGTGCAATACGATAGCAAGAAGAGCTACGACCACGGTATCCCTTTGCCATTGATAATA
>AUXO012412400.1_pt1 | contig 22449 bp, 20 predicted proteins | sample 768731 | NCBI WGS metagenome assembly AUXO01 (sample SAMN02715735, study PRJNA202380) | gut metagenome | biome: sheep rumen | host: Ovis aries | place: New Zealand: Palmerston North | reverse complement strand
GTAGAATTTGGATTTACTCCTATTGGGCTTCGTTCTAATAATGTTAGTTCCCAAGTACCATAATATAGTTTTGACATATCTTGTTCTCTATCAAACATTTTAACGCTTCCAATTGGTTCCCATTTTTTTATAACAACTAATTCACCAATTTTATTTATAGCCTCGGCAATTTTCATAAACGATCACCATCTTGTTGTAAATGAAAAGAAGAAAAATTAAATATTTTCCTCCTTTCCATACATACGGGTGTGGTGTTGCTTAAATAGCAACCCCCCCCCGATTCTAAATTTTAAGTTTTCCACAATAATCAAACCTCCTATTCTTCTTCATTATTTGTGGCTTCTGTTTCATATAATGTAATTTCTCCTGTTGTTTCATCTATTGTGCCCAGTTCTTGATAAAAAATGGTATTATTTTCTAAATTAACAATACCATCTTCCATATGTTTTAAGTTATCCTTATTAATAGGTTTAGCTCCTGGCTCATTTTTGTTTTTCCAACCAACCGGATCATAAGGTGTATATGACATTATTTCAAACCTCCTTTCAATATTTGAACAATAAAAAAAGAGCTTTTGCTCTTTATTCTTCTATTTTTAATGTATTTATTGCAGCTACTTGAGCAGACATATAACCATGTGCTCTCAATTCTTCATAAAAATATTGATCTCTTTTTTCTATTAATGATACTTTACTTGATAATTTATCAATATTAATTTTTTCTATTTTTAATTTTAAATCATTAATTGTATTTGATTGTTCAGATATTGCTTTATCTTTTTCTTCAATTGTTGTTTCTAATTTTTCTACCTTTGATGATAAATTTTTTATTTTTGTTTCTAATTCAGACATTTTCTTATCATTATTTTCTTCCATTTTTTTAAGCTCCTTCTGGAATACCTCCATTGAAACAGTATTATCAGCCTGAACTTTACTAAATCCTGGCACAAGTATAAATACACCCATTAAAAATAGAATTAAGATACTACAGAAAATTAATGTTCTTTTATTTTTCATAATTTCCCTCCTAGTACCTGTATTATACCACATAACTACTATTTTTTCAACTTTTGTTGTTTAAATTGAGGTATATCCTATTATATTTATAACTGCTCTTGCCATTCCTGTTTTTTGTGCACATCCTAGTTCTGATGAAGGTATACTATCTGAAGAACGTATAACAAATTTGTTATAACCTTGTGTTATGTGTTGTTTTATATCAACAGTTGTTTTTGATTCTATCGTACTATTGTTAGTATTTGTTGGAGTATAGCTTTCAGAACCAAAAGCATTTTGAATTTCTGTAAGTGCAATATTATTATTGCCAAATCCATATTCTCCACCATATGTCATATAAAATTTATAATTTGCATTATTATAAGCCTTAAACAATTTAAGATTCCTAGGGTAACCATAGAACTCTTGAAATTGTTCTCCACCATTATAAACTCCCCAATAAGCTGGAGTATGAAATAATGTTATGTAAGCAGAAACAATAGTAAAATTTTCTGGAATAGTAAAATCTAAATTTAGATCGCTTTTTCCATTAACCAACTGGCCACTACCAACATCAGATAATACTTGAAATCCTAAAATATCATAGTTTTGATATTTGCCATCAGTTGCAAAATAAAGATTGGTTAATATACCATCTCCACCTATAACCTTGTTGCCACTTTCTAAATATATATTTCCTTTAAAGCTACCATTAACAGCTTCCATAGAACCATCAGGTAATATTTTAAATTTTTCATTAGCAGTAACTGTACCAGTAATATCTACTCTACCAGGTATTAAATTAATAGCAGCAATAAGAGTCTCTGTATCTGTTGCTGTTTCTATCATTTCTGATGTTTCAAGTAAGATGGAATTTGCAGATTGTAATATCTTTGATGCAAGTTCTAAACGTGTTGCAAATGTATCAGTAAACTGATTTTGAAGTGCATATGTTACTTTAAAATTTAAATTAGCAGTTGGAAAACATTCCATTGAAATAGTATTAATTCCACTTTTTAATGGGATTGATATGTTTGAAAAATTTGTTGTAATTGGTGATGATAAAACATATGCTTCACCAAATTCATCGATGCCTATCTTTGTAATAAGTCTTGCTCCACTACCATCAATAATAAATTCATCACTTACATCATTTAATTTTCTTAATTGTTCAAATGGTAATTTAATAATATCGAATGTATTATCAATTTTATGGTCCACAATTAAATTCATATTTAAAAAATATAAGTCATCTGATGGATATAAGTCATCTGATGGATATAATAATGAACATTCACCAGTCAGTTTAAACTCTAATAAGTTACCTTCAACAGCATTAGGTATAATTATCTCATTTAAATCTGTTAATTCATTGGTTAAAGTTAAATTTTGAGTTACAAGAGTTTGGATTTGATCTAACAAAATAGATAATTCGGATAAATTCATTGTTGGAATTTGAGTTGTATTTTCGCCAATTATTTCTTCTATGGAATCACCGTTAGCATTTACTTTACGTGTTAATGTTTCTGTTGTTGCTTTTGTTGTATATTTTTGTGCAACAAAAGCCTTAATAGCATCCTCAGAAACTGATATATCTGATGTAATTGATTTATTTATAATCTCCACAATTTTACTTATTTCCTCTGTAGTGTAGTAATATGATTGTAATGATTTAAGAGATAACTCATTATCTTTTAATAACCAATCTGATTTATTAAAAGAATTGTTATTATTTGTAGAATATAAATAGTCTCCTATTTCACAATCAAAATCAAATCTATCTACCATTTCCTGATCCATTAATTTAATAAAATCATTTTTTGAATATTCTTCAGGTATTACAGTAAAGATGTTTTTATGTCCATTTATTGTATCAAATATTGCTATAGGAGCATCAATTTCTATCCAATCATACGAAATAGGATTGGAAGCTATTTTAGTATAAATATATGAATGATAATTATTATCAATTTGATGTCTCCAATAATCACCAACATGCTGATTCTTTAATATTGATGTATCCCATTCTAAGCTAGGATCTTCTTCTTGATAAAATGTTTCAACTTTACCATCTTCCTGTGAACTAATTTCTACTTCTGATAAAAATAAAAAATTTCTAGATAATAGATTCTCCTTTTTATCGTCATAAATGGCTACCCAATCAGATATACTAAAAGAACCGACTAATCGGTCCTTTATACATCTATATACAATATTGTTACTCGAGTACGTATATCCTACATAATATGGAGGATTAGGAGGAGATGAAAAACTTCTACTGATAGTTTTATCATTATCGTTAGAGTCTCTGTTTTTATCTAACGCTTTCTTTAAAAAACCATAGTTAACTAAATCTTCATCATATTTTGGTTCTTTGCTTTGAGTCATTCATTTACACCTCCTAATATAATTGTTTCCATATTTTTTTCTTTTCTTTAGCTGATAACGGTAGTTTTTCAATATAGTCATACATAGCTTGTTTATAATTAGAAATTGAATAACCTGCTTCTCTATATAAAATAACTTTTTCTAAAACAGAGGCATTTAATCCTTGAATATATTTTTGTGTTAAATTCCTGCGATAATTTGTGTATCTATTACCTGGGTAATCGGATTTAATATCGTTGATATATTTAACGGTATTCAAATAATTATTTGCGCCAACGTTAAACTGTTTTAAAAGTTTGATAGTATCGTCACTAGAATAGTCTTTAGAATATAAGTAGTACTTTTGATCATCTGTTAAATCAGTAGTAGTTAAATAATCTAATAAAGCCTGCTTGGCATATGCACCAGTATATTTATCATAGTGCTTTCTTGCTTGATAGTAATCATATAATTGATAACTATCAAATCCTTGTTTTTCTATAGCTTTAATAAATTCTTTTTTATTATCTGGAGTTAAACTATAAAAATATTTATAAACTTCTTCATCATTTGCTATCTTTTCTAATTCTTTAGTTGTTACTGTATATTTTTCAGAAGAAGTTATTGATTTCAATAAATAATTTTTTTCTTTATCACTTAACTTTTCATCATTAATAATTTTATAAGCTTTCTTACCTGTTGCAGTACCTTTTATAGTTTTACCATTTTCGTCTTTATCACCTTTAATTGAATTTAATTTTTTATAATCACTACGATATTGTCTATATTCTTTTAAACTAACATTAGTTTCTTTCCAATCATCAATTTGTTTTTCAGTAAGTGGAGCATAACCATTATCAAAATATTCTCTTGCTTGCTTACTTGAATATTGACCAAAAATCAAGCTTTGGGTAATTCCAGAAGCTGATTTTGGAGCTTCAAATCTTAATTTTCCACTAGAAGTATAGCTACCAGGTATTTTATGTGTATACATTGAGGCTCCTTCTATTGTTTTCTTTAACTGCCCTCCGCCAAAAGGCATAGCTACATAAAATAATGGCTTTTCTAACTCTTTAGTCAGATTTTTAATAGCTGTAGAGCGTTTTTTATTATCACTTAATTCAGTGGCTGATTTAATCGATGTACCAATATCAGGTAATGCAGCATTAATAGGTAATCTTCCACCACCCATTAAACCGCCAATAAATGGTACATCTTGAGATATATCTTTAAAAGTTCCAGATATTTTATCATAGTTTGAAATATTATCATTACTGATAGTTTTAACAGAATCACTAACTATATCTATAGGACTAAATGCGCTTTTTCTACCTGTTACAGATTCACTAAATTTATTATATAACCATGCCCCTACAAACATTTTTAAGAAAGCCATAGCTAGTTTCTTTTTAGCTTCATCAGATAAATTTCTAGGTAAATCTTTAAACATATAACCATATTGATTATTTACTTCTAATTGGAAAGCTGTTAAAAGTTTAATCATTGGGCTTTTTCTATTAAATATAGTAGGCATATCACCCTTACTACGTCCTGCCATAATATCTTTGGCAAATTCATTGGCATTTTTCATAGCTTCAGTTTCTGTCATACCTTTATCAATATTATCTAAATATTTACCACGAACTATTACATTTGACGTAATAGAGTCAACTGCTTCAAATATTCCACCAGCTTTCGAATTTATTTTATCAACACCCGTTTGATATAATCTTTCTGCTTGCTGTGTCCTATTTATTAAATATGTAGAAGCATCTGCAAATCCATCATTTTTAAACTGATTTGCTATACTTTGTTTAATAGCTTTAGCCATGTTTTTTGTTGATATTTCTCCCCAAGCTTGAGTAATAGGAATAAAGTTAGTTAATGCCGAAGATATATTAAATCCAACCATATTAGCACTTACTCTAGATTGTACATTTTTCATTATTGTATATGTTTCTCTTCCCATCATGTGTTCCATACCACGATCGCCTATATCTTTTTTATTAGCTAAGCTATCTGTATAATTTCTTAATTCAGTAACAAAATTAGGAAGTGGATTATTAATTTTAGCATATTCTAAATCAATTAATGCCTGTTTTTGATCACTATCATAATCAGGATTACTACTTATCTTTTCAATAGTTTCTTTTATTGAATTATCAGTATACTGAGTTCTAATAACTGTTTCTAATGCCCTTAATTTTTGAATATCTTCTGTATGGTATATTATGTCGGCTGCACCTCTTATATAGTTATCGTAACCCTTTAATGCATTATAGTCAGTTACTTTACCTAATCTTCGTTGAGCATTTTTAAAATAAGTTTTACCAGGTTTAAATATTTCTGTCATTCCAGCTATATCTGTAGGAAGTGAATCATTTTTATTAACCTTAAATCCAAGTTTTTCTGCTAATTTAGCAAATTTGCTTGATTTAGTTTCTTCTTGAAAGTGAGGAAAATAACCTTTTCTATATTCAATTTCTTTATATCCTTGTTCCTTTAAAACTCTATTCGTTTCAATTATTAATTCATCATATATAGTTCTAAATTCTTCTACAGCTTTATTTAACTTTTTATAATCTAATTTGTTTTTAGTAATAAAGTCATCTACTTCCATTCCAGTAACTAATGTATCTTTATTATATTTATATTCACCTAACATTTGAACAGCTTGAGATTCCTTATTATTAAGATTTAATTTTTTTATACGTTCATTGTAGGAATTAATAAATTCTTCTGATTTTGCATTGTTTTCAGTAATAGGTTGAAAATAAGTATTATACATTTTATCAGCTTCTGATTTAGGCATAATGTCATGTAAATTACGTTTCATAGTATTAATTTGATAAGATATACCTTTATTTTTGTCTTTCCAATCAACCATATTTTCTGTTAATTCATATGCTTGATCTAAATACTCCTGTTTTTTCGTCATTCGTTGTTCTTGAGTTTTAAACTCTTCTGAATTCATTTTATCATTTCTATTTTTATAGTAGTCTATTCGATGATCATAATCTAACTGTCTATTCTGTAATTGATTATTAAGATTAGATATCTGTATATTTAATTGTGTAGCCAATTTAGAATCTTTATTTGTTTTAGACTTTAATAGATCTTGTTTTTCTTTTATTTTGTTTTGGATTCTTTCAGTTAAAGCATCTTTTTCTTGAGTTAATCGTTTTATAGCATTTTCATTATTTTCTATTTTCTTTTGATTTATTTCTTTTATTGGTGGTTCTTTTTTTATTTCTGTATCTATTTTTCTTGTAGTATTTTTTTCTACATTTGTTGTTTCTTTAACTACTTTAGGTGCATATTTACTTTTTAATTCTTTTAAATTTGTTTTAGTGCCTTTAGATTCAAAGTTATTTTCTAAAAAATTTTGCCATGTCTTATTGTCTTTAGAATATCTAATATCATCATTAGAAGTTGGAACAATATTATTTACGGCTTTAATTTGATTTGAATTAAATACGACATATTCACTTGTATTATCATCATATTTATAGATAACACCATCATAACCATTTTTTTGTAATATTTCACTAAATTTTCGTTCTGCTTTAATAGTAGTAATCGGTTGCATTTGATTTTTTAGTGTTTTATTCCAAGATAGAACATATTTAGGCATACCAGTATCACTAATAAATTGTTCCATTTTAGCTGGTGTATTTATTTCATTCCAATAGAAAGGTTTTTTCATATCTAAATATAATTCCATCGTTGTTCCTGTACCATCTTTAGCAACTTTACCATCTTTTCTATTATACCCATTAGCAAGTTGTTTATTTTCAGTAAAATAAAATCCTTTTCCAAATATTCCCTCGTTATTTGTATTTATGCCTATTTTTTCTTTATCAAATATAGTAAAAATAGCATTAGTGCCATGATACAAAGTTAATAATTTTCCTTGATTATCTCTAACTTTAGAATCCTTGAAAAACTCTTGTTGTTCCTTACTTAGTTTTCTTCCTTGATTATCTTTTACGCCATTATATTCATTGAAAGGTATATTATTTTCTTTCATGTATTCTCTAACATATTGATTATATAATTTTTCATCTCTTATATTATCAAATTCCGATTGTTCGTTATCATATCCCATTATATCAGTTATAGAATCATCGATATCTTTTTGAGTTGGATTCTTTATATTATGTTCATCCAAAAATTCTTTAAAATTTTCTATCATACCTTTTCTTTTTGCTTCAGATTTCTCAAGTATTTTAGTACCAGTTCTTTCTACCTGTGCAGATAGAGAATTAAGAACATTTTTGTCATATTGATTAGATCTGTTCATAAATTCATGCAACGTACCACTTCGATAAGAAACAATAGGATTAAAATCAACTTTAATTCCATTTATTTCTAATGGTTCCTCATCATCATTAAGAACGTTAAATAAATCATCTTCTCTTAAATCTTCTCCTTTTAATTCTACAACTATATCTAAATCACTATCTTCTCTAGCTGTTCCACGATTTCTACTCCCTATGATTTCCATTCCTACTATATCAGCATCAATATCAGCGTATAAAAAAGCTGTTTTGATATAATCGGTAGCAAGATTTTTAATTTCATTTTTTGAATAATCTTCTAATCCTTGAATTTTTCGATTATCATTTTCATTTTCTTGAATAGAATATTTAGTAGATGATGTATCAAATTTGACATTTTTGTTATTTTGTGATATATTATCTACATCAAAGGAATCGTCGGCTGATTTTTCAGCCACAATAGATGAGCTATTATCATCTAGGACGATTCCTTTTTTTTCTTTAAATTTATCTAAATCATAAGCAAAATTACCATTTTCTTCTTTTCTTACAACTAATCTAGCTTCATAATATCTATGATTAATTACATCGCCATTAACATTTTTAACTGGATATGCTAAATTAACATCATAATAATCAAATCCTTGTTTTCCTCTATTTGTGCCTTTATAATTGGATTGAGATTTACTTGGATCAATTTTAGATATTTCTAAAATTTCCCCATAGTTTCCAGATATTCTCTTTTTTAAATTCATATTCTTATTATTTTTATAACCATCGTTTAAATATTTTTTAATATCTTTATTAGTTATCTCTAATTGTTGATTACTTGATTCATTATTGTATTTTATACCAAGCATACTTTCTAAACTCTTTTGAGCTTGTGAGCTTGTAGGATGGCTTCCGTTTACATCATCTGATATAACTACATCTTCTCCGTTAGTTAATTTGCCCTTCGATAATGATGTTTGTCCGTTTAATTCATTGCTGCTTCTATAGGCTTGTTCCCACTTATATTGTAAATCTTCTATGAATTGATTTTGATTCTTATATCCAGTGAATTGATGCCATAAGTATTTTATTTCATTATAGATTTTTTTAAATAAATTAGGATTTGTTTTAGATAAATTATTAATAAATTCTTGATTGCCAAATAATTGACCAGCAACATCTGCCATAGCTTCTTCTGTTAATTCATTAGTACTATATGTTTTCCCTAACAGTTCATTAATAGCTGTATCAAATTCTTTATTTGATCGTCTATAATTTTCAACAATATTTTTCATTGAATCAGTACCAATTGCATGAGTAAGTTCATGAATTGCAATAAATTCTCCTGCTCGATTGGAATTAGGATTAATAGTAATTACACCATTTTCATATTTACCATTAGCAATTCTACCTTGTTCATCAGTTAAATTATTATCAAATCTTATATCAACATCTTTGTCATTTATTATTTTTTCAAGCATATTAACAAAATTATTAGTTTGATCAGAATTATTCCAATTTAATGTGGCTACATTCTTTCTAAAATTATCAATTTTTATATTTTCTGATGGCATATATTGATACATGTCATTTTGATTTAATTTTAAGCCGTTTACAGAGACTTTTTCATTCGATTGATTATTTATATTATTAGCATTCAAATTGCTTAAATCTGTGGCTGTATTAGTCAAATTTACCTTATTTCTTTTTAATGTGCCAGCTACGTCAGAAATATTACTTGGAGCTTCCAATATTCCTGTTGTTAATGAAGTAACAATTATAGTTTGTAATAAATCTTGCATAGTTGGTAATTTTGAACTTGCTTCATTTATGTTTCCTAATATATCTTTATTACTATTGTATTCGTATGTAAATTGTTTTAAATAAGGATTTATTAAATCTGATAAGACTTCTTCAGTATTTTCACCAGCTAATTTATATCCTGATTTTAATAATGATTTAGCTAAAGTTTTAGATGATTTTTCTAATGGTTCATGGAATAAATACTTTTCTGCAAAATAGTCAATACCTTTTCCTTTAGAACCTTTCATTCCAGGAATACCATCAAACATCCATTCAGTTATTGTTTCAGTGGCAGAATTTAATAAACCATATCTATTAGCTTCATCCCAACTTGCACCATTTTGATAAGCTTCTTCTACACCACCACCATAGGCACTTGTTGCCAATGGCATAGATTGAGCTATTTTATTAGAACTTCCTATGCCATTAGCCAATACTAGGTTTAATGCTTGTCTACCTAACTCTTTTGCTGCCATACCACCAAAATTATCAGATTTAACAATTGAATTGGATTCTACTAAATCTTTATATTCATCATCTTTCCCAACTGCTTGCATTAATTTATCAGTATAATTTGTGGCTACCATTTCTTTTCTAGCGTTACCTTTTGCTTTGTTTATTTCTGATTCTGATTTTCCTTTATGCATACCTATCATTTTTTCAGCCTTAGTATTTACCCAATCAGAAGCGCCACCAAACAGATTAGCTCCAGTATCTATTAATTGTTCTCCACCTCTAATAACACCTTCACCAAAGTTTTGAGCTGTTGATAATCCTGTACTTATCAAAGTTTTTGATATATCTCCTGGATCATATCCATCTTTCATAGCTTCTGACTCATTGATTACATTTTTAGCAACATTAGCTGTTCTTCCAGGTAATTTAATAAAATTATTAAAACCTTTTCCTGCTTCACTTAAAAATGCCTTTGTTCCATCGCCAATATGGTAACCTTTATTTTTTTTGCTTTTTTCTGAAGAAGTACTTTTAGGAGCTAAAGGAATTGTACTCTTTACTTTATTTAATTTAAGACCCCCATAATTTTCTTGCTCATCATCATTATTATTAAAATCACCTAAATTAATGCTCATTATATACCTCCTCAAATAGAATTATTTTTTCTTAACTTGATTAGTAACATCTATATATTGATTTTGTGAACCATCCCAAATATAATATCTTCCACCATTTTTAGATTTCCATACTGTTTGATTATCTATATTTGCTCCAGTTTTTCCTTGATTTCCAGGTCCAAACAAATCTTGTACCTTGTATCCTGAACTCTTTAATGGATCGCCCTTATAATTGTTAGGCTGATATCTAACTCCATTTTTATCAGTTGTTGTAAATGTTCCGTACTTAGTATCTTCATTTAAATCACCTTGCCACCAATCAGTATTAACAGCATGACTAGTAGGTTCATTAAAAGTATAATTATTTCTTATTGATGCCCACTTTTGAGCATTAGCTATTTTATCTTGTTCCCTTTGATATGCCATTTGCTCATTAAATTGTCTTATTTGTTCTTGTCTTGCTAATTCTGCTTGTTCATTTTCCCATTCTTGTTGCTTTTGGGCTAAATATAAATTTTTGGCTGTGTTATATTCATTTTGCGCTTGTTGATCTATTTGATTTCTGATATTTGCTATATTTGAGTCATATTCATTGCTTGTATTTATTCTATTTGTATCATACTGTATATTAGCTGCATTTACTTGATCATCTATATCTTTTAACTTGGCATCACGTTCACTTAAAATTGAATTTAAATTGTTACCATAGCTATTATTAATAGAATTAACTTGACTACCAACAATTCCTTGAGTTGATAATCCTGCTCTTGACATAGCACTTTGATTATCTTTTAAAGCTAACATTCTATTTATATTAGCTTGTTTTGCACTATCTAATGCAGTATTTCTAACAGTATCTTTTCCTGAATTTAATTCATTAATAGCATTAGTTCTTTGATTTTCAAGCGTATCTAGTGCAGCTTGTTTCCTACTATTAGCATTATCTATTAAATATTGACTTGATTGTCTTATGTAATCTGCATATTTTTTAGCTTCTTCATCGGCTTCTTTCATCCAATTATTTGCCATTTTTAATCACCTCTATACTTTCCTGATTTTATATACTCTAATATTAATCTTTCAAAAGTCATTCGATTAATTGTATTATTTCTCATAAAAAATTTAACAAACATAAATTTTTTAATTTTTTCTTTTTCTTGAATAGTCTTAGGAAAATCATCTGCTAAGTTTCTATATTCCTTAGTAATTATGTTAATAGTACCATCATCAAGTATATATCCAAATGTAATATCAGTATTGCCATGAGGATTTAATGTTAATGTTACTGATTTGATTGTTTTAGCTTCACTACTTGAATTAAGCTCTAAAAATGGTGTTTCCCAATATGCTTGTACAGGAGTATCAATATCTTCATATCCATCATTAAATTTGCAAATTTTTCCATCAGCAGTTCCGAAATACAATTCATTATTCCATGAAAAAAGGATTCTTGCAGGAATATTATCCCAATACCACCATTCATATTGATATTGCTCAGTTTTTGAGTGCTTTGGATAGCTTAAATACCTTGAGTCAGCAATATACATATGATTATTAACTGCTAAATAATACTTACCATCCACAGTAATTGCTATAGCATTTTCTAAATGTTCCTCTTTTAATAGCTTTCCATTAACATAATAACTTCTTTGCTGAGCAAATTTTTCTCCATTATTACCAATAATTGCAAATACACCTTGATTGCTTAAAATTAATGGATCATTTAATAAATTACAATTACAATACTTAGAAATACAACCAATGTTTTTTACACCATCTTTAATTGGGAATATCTCTTGACTATTTAATAAGTTATACGTTCTAAAATAAACTGTTTTATCTGTGTCACTTTGTTTTTTATGAATAGAAAGTGAACCATCATTTAATATTGAATATGCCACTATTGGCTCTGTTCCGAACTTAGTAAAATTTTCATCTGGCCAATATAACGGATTATCTTCTTCACAGTGATAATCATAGTTTGGTAAATCAGGATTACCTGTTGCGAATATCCTATTGCCATTACCTTCATAACCATATAAAGTAATAACATTACATTTATTTATTTTATTTGCATTATCAGAATTATTAATTCGATATTGAATCTTAACATTATCTCTTCCTAAAACTGGGCTTTCTCCTGGAGCATTAATAAATGTTACAGTAGAAGTTCCTGAATCAAAAGTATAATCAGAAGCAGGCACAACATCCCATTCACCATTTTGATTTAATACTTCTACTAATTCTATTTCTATAATATTAGAGTCTTCTAAAATAAATTTTGTTTGATCAACCTGAGAAGATTGACCATTATTATCTTCTGTTATTTTTTCTGATAAAAAATAATTAATTCGTGAAGGACAAATTAAATTTGGCTTTTCATAATCTGTACCACCACCTGATGAATTTCTAGCAATTGATGTTACAGGTATATATCCGACTGTATCTAAGAACTTAGCTTCTAATCCATTTCCAAAATTACCATATACTACTGTTCTAGTGCCATCAAATATCATTAAGTATCCCTCAATATAAACTGCTGAGAATTGAGTGATATTATCTGACATATCTGTTAAAATGACTGTACTTTGCTGAAAGTTTCTAGAGCATTCATATAATTTAGTGCCAGAATGGACTATAAAGTAATCTTCACCATTATAATCAAAGTTCCATACACCATTTATTCTGCTACCAATCGTATTTAAAACATTATATCCATTTCTTGATTCATTATATCCATTTTTATTTATTATATTTCTAGCATTAGGGCTTCTTCTTTTATCTACTTCTATAGGACTAGATGTAAAGTCAACACCCATAAAACTATCTATTGTGTAAGGTATTTTTTTTGGAGAACTTGGTATACGATATCCCATTAGTTACAATAATAAACAGTTTCAATTTGATTAGGACCAACTGAGGCTGTTTTTTCTCCTATTAAGCTTACTTGATTCATAAATTCATTTAAATATTGAGTCGATAAAGCTACATCATCATCTTTATATAGTTCTCCTGCTATATAAAGTGGAATTAAGTTAACTAAATCAGGATCCAAATCAATTTCTTGAGATGAAGGAGTTTCTGAATCAATTGAATCTAAAAATGTTTCGCAATATACAATTACTTCACCATGCAACCAATTTTTTATATTTAATATGTTACCTGCTCCCTCGGTTCTATATTGAATATCATCAGGTCCATCATATACAATTTCAGATATTTTCTTAAAATTTTCTACTAATTCTTTTAAATCATATCTATTTGATGCTGTGTGTGTTAATACATGGCTTAATATTTTAGGCCTACCATTTTCTAAAATATAATTAATTGCTTCATTACAAGCTTGTGGCATAGCATCAAGATAAGTTTTATATTTTTTATCTGTTTTATATGTTGATAAGCTACTAATACTTAATGTATCTGATGATAAAAACATTTTCTTTAATGCTTCAATTTGTATTTTTCCCCAATTCATATTCATCCTCCTTTGGTCAAGTTTGTAGGAATCGAACCTACATACACCTTTAACTTGATAGAAAAAAAAGAAGCTTAAATATATTTAGCTTCTTTTAATATTCTTTTAACTTCTTCTGGAACTAATACTTCTTCCCCACGTTTAATTTGCCATGTGTAACCATTAATAGTTACTGGAACAACTTTATCCATTGGATTTAATTCACTAACCGGAATAGTTACTGCAACCATTTTTTGTGTATTTTTTAATTCTTTTTGCGTATTCTTAGCTGTTTTTGTCATTTCAGCATCTGAAATTTCTTTTTGAACTTTTGCAAGTTCCGCTTTAACTTCTTCTATTTTTTTTTCATTTTCTTCTATTTCTTGAAGTTTTGCATATTGTTCAGCAGTTATTTCAATTTTTTTCTCTGCTTCATTAGTTCCATTATTGATAATATTCTCATTATCCATTTTAACATTTTTACCCATGTTACATTCCTCCTAAATATTTAAAAGAGCAACTGCTATTAAGCAGATGCTCCTGTTTCTATTCTTACTATTGCTAATTCATTTAAACGAATAGCAGTAAACATATTTTTCCATCCTATTGTATTTCTTTGTTCTAGTGGATCTGCTGTTCCTGAATCCTTAGCACGTTTAATAATTATACGAGGTTTTCCTCTTCCTTGTTCTAAATCAACAATACCGTAAGCATGTCTACCATATACTACTGCTTTATGAATAGTAACTGGTGTAGAAGCTGCATTTTGTACAGTTGATGCATTTGTACTAACTTTAATACGAGTTTTATCAAGTGTACCAATTTCACCTCTAAGTAATGCTTTAGTATTAGCATATTTAGCTATTTCAGTAAATCCGTTTGGAGTTGTTTCTTCTTTAAGATCAAGTTCTTGATCTGGATCAATGATAGCATGGAAATATCCATCTTCAAATGTTTTTGCTCCTGCTTTCTTTAATGTTTTTTCAGCTCTTCTAATTTCTTTAGCTGTTAAAACATCTGCTTGAGCAACAGTATCACGTGAAACTTTACCATTTGCATATTGTACAGTTGTACCAGCTAATAATACATCTCTAACGATAGTATCCATTAATAAAGCAGCTTGTTCACCTTCAAGTTCTGCAGTTTCAGTAATAACTGGATCCTTACCTACCATATCTAGAACATCTGATACAGTTACATAATCACCATATTGATTAACTGTAGCAGTAATATTAGTGATATTTAATGAATTTCCACTTGGTGTTACACCTTCAGTAAGTGGAGCAGATGGAATAGCTAATGAATTAAATTTTCTAAATTCAATTGATTTACCTTTTCCCTTTGGCATTTTCTTTTTATCAGCATCTTCACAATATTGAAGTTCTGGTAATAATCTTTCTAATAGTGCTCTGTCATAAAAAGTTTGATTTTCTACTGTTAATTCTCCAACAGTATTAGTATTATAATCTTCTGGCATTTAAATCACTCCTTTTCTAATCGCCATTTTTGACTTTTTCTACTACTTTTTGAAATTCTTCCTTGCTCATATTGGCATAATCTACACCACGAGCAGATTGACTATTAAGACTACCTGGAGTTGAGATAGTATTAGCTATAGCATTTTCAGCTTGCTTCATAGATTCTGTTCTGAATTTGTTTTGTAATTTTTGGTAGTTTTCATACAACGTTACAAGAGGTTTTCTCTTACCTTCAATATAATCGCTGAAATTTTCATCATTTAATAATTCAGTAAGATTAACCTTAGGATATTTTTCTGTAAATTCTTGAACATCTTTTTCAGCTTGTTCTCGCATTTCTTTATCCTTAATTTCAGCCTGTCTTTTTTCTCTACGTTCATTAGCAATATAATCTGAAAAATCACTAATAGGATCTTTTCCTTCAGCTTCTAGCTTTATCATAGCTTCATATACTTCAACATCCTCTTCATCTTTCATTTCAGTATTAGTGAATGGATTAAGTTTACCTTTAAAAGCTTCAAGTCTTCCCTTTTTATAGGCTTCTTTAATCTCATTATCATGTTTTTCTCTTTCTCTGCGTTCTCTAGCAAATTTAGCATTATCTTCTTTAGATTGTACTTTTTTGGCTACCTCTTGTTGATTATCAGTCTCTGAATCAGTAGAATCATTATTATCAGTATTACTATTTATTTCTGTAGTATTACTTGAATCAGTAAATTCCATTTCTTCAGAATTAGTAGACTCTTCCTCTACATTGTTTGGTTCAACGACTTCCAAATTTTTTTCGTTTTGTTCTGGCATAATATCCTCCTTCGATTTTTACTCTATTCAATGAGTAGTTTAGATTTTTGCGCTATTCAATGCGATTTATATATTAAATCATTATTGATTTAACATCTCTTGTGGAATATCGTTAGAAATATTCTTAGGTGATTGGGTTGGTTGTTGATTTAACAATTGTGCTAACTCCTCTTCTTTTTTTCTTTCTCTAATAGATTTCAGTTGCTTTTTAAATGGCATTATTGAATCTGGATATAGTTCGATATAATCATCTATATCTATATCTCCTGATTTCTTTAAATTATCTAAAAGGTTAATTGTTAAACTCTCACTAAATTGACCACCAGCTCCAACTTCAATGTTTACTGAATAATCATAGTCTTCATATTTGCTACCATTCATCTGATTTAGATAATTGTTTCCATCTATCTCATATGAAAATAGTCTTCCATCGTTGTAATAGCATTTAAAAAATTGGAGTATAATCGCTCCAATTTTTTCATACGTTCTATAATATTTCTTTTGATATATTTCTACTGGCTTTTTAGCTTGATTTTGAAGAGCAATAATAGCAGTGGCTGCCATGTTAGCCCCCATTACTTCACCAGTAACGACTTCAGTTGAACCAGTTGTAGTTCTTGTTAATTCCAACAATGTATTAGTTATTTGTAATGCTTGTGGATTAAAACTACCTGTTTCCATATATTTGATACCCCAACCATTTCCTTTAGATTGATCGGTTAAAATTTCACCTGGACTATTAGTTATTCGTTTATTAGCTAAAGCTCCTACTTTTTGTATAATTTTAGGCCATGCGCTTTGCTGAACTGATAATAACATCATTCCTATACCAAAATTAATTTCTCTATTGTTTGGTATAGCTTGTTCAACTTCTCCTATACCATAGATAGAATTTTTTCTTTTTTTATGATTTCCAAAAACAATGGGATATAATTGTCTTTTAAAAATTCCATTTTCTTTTTGATATAATGGTTTATCTGGCTCTTTTAATTCTTGAATATCTTCACTTTTAATTTTTTCTTTATTTAGCTTTGGTTCCCAATAAGTTGCCGGTTGAATAATTACATCTTTAGTGGATTTTTCCCAGATAACCTTTCCATTATGTCTAGAATATTGTGTCAATACTCTACAGAATTGTTTATCTTTATGTTCTTCTAATTCTGATTCATTATCAGCTTTAATTTCATTCCAGTCTGGAGCACCATTCTTTTTAGCTAAAGCTTTTACTGCTTCCAAAGGTTCATCACTAACTAAAATAATCCAAGCTTGTTTTTGCTCATCTTTTTCAGATGGATTAGCAAATAATATATTTTTAGGATGAAATACTTCTCCTCTTAAAGCTCCAATGAATGGTGATTGTACCCCACCTATTACTTCATTATCCCAGTAATAGTGAATACCATAACTTCCTAATTGTGTAGAATAATCTTGAGCAGTATCATCTAAATCTTCTTGACATGATTCTTTAGTTATTTTTTCAAAGAATTTAGTGAATATTTCAGCGCCTTCGTTAGCTTTTTCTAAATCAAAAAAGACCTCTTGAGGTCTAAAAATTAATTTTATCTTAGATGATAAGATGTTTGATTTTTTATTATCAGCAATCATAGAACATAAATTAATTACTGGTCTTGGCATATTTCGGGTTCTAGGAGTAATTTGAGGCCAATGTTTTCCTTCTACAAAGTTTTCGCATTCTTCCCAAATTCTTTCTAAACCTGACGTCTTTTGATATGCTTTAGCATCTAAATACCTTTTCCAAATAATTGTTGTATTATCTTCATTCATCTTCTTCATCTCCTTCTAACTCAATGTCATCTTGTTTTTTTTGAGGTCCATGTAGATATTCTTGAAGTATTTCTTCAGATAAAGGTTTCATATTTTTATTAAACCCACTTGGTTCAAAACTTTCATCATCTTTTGGTGAAATACTATTTTGATGAAATAAAGACAAATATTTTTTTATTATTAGAGGACAAAATATTCCTGTTAAAAATCCTAAAATAAATATTATTAAACATAAAAAAACTGCTATCATAATTTTTATCATATTATCACCACCTCAATAATATATCTTCATCATCTGAATCATATAATTCATCATCTGATGTCTTTAATGGATCAGGCCATTCTATTTTTTTATTTTCTTCGACTTGCTTAGCAAAAAATGATTGTTGCTCTCGAGACATTAAAGCTATCCCAAAACACATAACTCTATCATCGTGATAACCATTTTCAGCTTCTTTTTTACCATTTTCTTTTTTAACAAATGTTAATAATTCTCTTAGTAATTTAACATTGTTTATTTTATTTACATTTTCTCTAACAAATTCTACTAATGTAGCTATTAAAACTGGCCTAGTAGCAACAGTTGTTAACCATCCAATTTTATCAATCATCTTATATGATATTGAATTATCAATTTCTCTTTGATATTGATTTGTATATCCTAAATTCCATAATGTTTTAGTAGGATATGTCGAATAATTATTTTCTACACTTATTAAAGCTTCATTATAAAACATTCCTAAACAATACATTTGCTCTGCATATAAATCTTCATCTGTTTCTATTTCTAACGATGCAACTTGATTACAGTTTGTATTATCAATTACATCGCCAGCAAAAGCATCGCAACCTAAACCAGCTGTATCACCTGATAAAACATAAGGATAACCTTTTTTTGGAAGCTCATATAACTCTATACATCCCTTCTCATCATCTACCCATGTTATATCATCTATATCAAAACCATTTTTAGAATATTCAAAGTAGCCTTTTCTTAATGGTTTTTTGTCTTTTATTTTTTCTAATCTATTAATTACAATTTCTTTATCAAATACACTCTTACCTGTTCCCTTAAAGGCTTCTTCTGGAGATATAGGATATTCTTGTTTAAACATATCAATGTCTCCATTACATTCTGTTTTTATCTTATATCTTCTCCATGCAATTTGTTCATTTGATAAATTATATAATTCTTTTAATTCTTTTTCTTCTGGCGTTAATTCAAATCCATCATACTTTCTTTTATAATCAGGCATTTGATGCCATCCTAAAAATACAGGAACAAATTCACTTTCTCCAGCTACAGCCGAGTCCCACATTTCTTTAAAATCTTCATATCCATTAGCAGTTGATTCTATTATAACCATTGTTCCAGGTAAATCAGGAACTGCTGCAAGTAATCCAGCTAATGTTTCATGTTTCTTACCTGGCCAAAAGGCATACTCAGATATATGAAGATAATGATATGTAAATGATCTTCCTGTTCCAGGTGAACCTGCAGTCATACAACGTATTAATGAATTTAACCCTGTACCTTTATCATTATCAAACACTAATTCTTTAGCATTTGAATACTTAGTTTCAGGTCTAAAAAATTCTGGCATATTATCATACATCAGTTTTGTCATAGAATAAAGATTTGATGTTGCATCTTCTCTATGTGTAATAATACCAGCTCTTTTATGTGTTGAGTTAACTATATTAGCAAATATTAAACTTTCAGTAACTGTTGATATACCCTCTTGTCTTGCTTTTAAAACAATAACTCGAATAGGTTTATTTTCTGAAGCTTGCTTTTTTATAGCTTCATAAAATATCTGCTGAGGATAATTAAATTTTAATGGAATTAATTGTCCTTCCTTAGTATTAATTTTAACAAATTCTTCTATCCATTTTTTTCTATTAATACTCTTCATCCGATGTACATTTTTCCATTTTCTTTATCCATTCTTCATATGTCATATCAACATTTACATTTTCGACTTTTTCTCTTTCAGCATATCCAAAATTATTTTTTAAATTAAATATAATGCCTGTAACATGACTTCTATTGTATAATCCTTGTTCTAAGAAAGCTTCAATTTTAGCTTTAGCTTGTCTTATGACTTGACCATATGTATCAGGATATTTCTTCTCATAATTAAATAAAGTAGTTCTATCAATATCAAGATAAGCAGCTAAACCAGCCAAACCGAATGGTGTTTTACTTTTATGACAATCAAGAAAGTATTGTGAACATTTTAATTCAAACTCTTCAACATTCTTATACTTTTTTGGCCTTCCTAGATAATGTTTGTATTTTGTTTTTGGCATTGGATACACCTTCTTTTTTCTTTTTATTTCTATAATATGAATTGCATTCTTGTTCTCTTATACACCCATGACAACCATGTTGCATGAAATATGAAAAATTACAAAAATTTTTATAATTGGAGCTCACATTCAAAAGTTATAGCAGTTGCACTAACTATTCTTATTTCCTGATTATTTTTATGAACGCAATTCTTATCATAAGTATTTTTATAATATTCTAGCTTATTATCTAAGCTATCATTTCTATTAATAATAAATTCAGTATATTTTTGTCCTGGAATTGTTACTTCCACACATATATCATGACCATCTCTTTTTGCTTCTTTAAAAATGTCTTCTAGCATTTCTATTCTCATACTTTTTTCTTTTTCTCCTTTCAGCTCTATTAGGATGAATAGACTTTATTTTTTCTTGGACTATCATACAGTACAAAAAAGGAGCAACAATTATCGCTAGTAATCCTATCTCATTTATCCCCATATTTTCTCCTTTTCAAATAGAAAAAAAGAACAGTTTCCTGTTCCTTCGCTTTTAATTCATTATAATAATAACATAATATTTAAGGACAAATCGGACAAATGTTATTTTTTGCTAAATACCTATCATGTTCTTTTCTAACACTATCTTCAGTAGCATTATTACCTATTAAACATGCGATTTTAACCCATGAATAATTTTCTATATATCTATAATTAAATATCCTTCTTAATCTACTTGTAGGAATAGTATTAATAAAATTAGTGGTATTAATCTCAATATCTATTAATTCTAATCTTTTTTGTTCTAATATTGCTTTATACTTTTCTAACCTAGTTACATATTTTTGATCATTACCAAATATTTTATAATGTGTTCTGATAATAGGATATGTCTTTGTCGTACTTTCTACTGAATCTGAAATCATTTCTTTAGATTTAGGTTCTAATTTGTTAATCTTCTTTTCAAGTTCTTTTATTTCTAATCTAATATCGCATAATTGTACTAGACATTCCTTTAAATTCATATAACCTCCTATTTTATTCCATTTTATCTCTTCTTCTGTATGTTATACCGCCGGTATCACTATTAGAATAATGAATCATCTTCCCAACTTTAGATCTAGCTTTATAATAAGCTTGTTTTTCTTTAAAATTCATCTTTTCTATTTTTTCTTCAGATGTATTTGCCATTTCAATAATTTTTTTCTTTTTGTAAGTATCCATTAACCCTCCTATTTATTCTTCTTTATCTTCTCCTTGTAATGCCTGTTTTACTTCTAACAATTCACTTGTTGAATAATCATACATAATATATTCTCCATCAATGTATGCACTTTTTAACATTTCATCTAATAAAGTGTTTGCTTTTTCATTTCTTGATTTGTAATTTTTAATTTCTTTTTCTTGCAAAACTATCATTTGAGTAGCACTTAATTTATCCATCATTTTTTCTATACATATAGGTGCAAATTCATTATTTATTACACTATTTAATCTTTTATTTTCTTCTTGTAAATTAGTTATGTAATCTTCTACTTTATTAATACCTTTAATTGCATTTTCATTACCATAAGTTAGTGATAATACATATTCTAATATTTCTTTTATTTCATCTTTCAAACTAATCACCTACTCTATATTCCATACTTTTAAATTGCTCTTTTGTTACTATAGATATTAACTTAAATTTATCAGTAGTTTTTTTATATATATCATATCATCTTCTAAATTTACTGTTAGTTCTTCTTCTACATTACAAATATATTTAACACCATCATATATAAATCTAATGACATCTCCAGCTTCTATTACATTTTTTAGATTTGTTGAATAGTTTATCCAATAATCTTTAATTTCATTACCTTGATAATCTGTATAATATTCAAATACATCTTTTGTATCTGTATAAATAATTTTTCTTGTTTGTTCATTTTCTATTTTAATAATTTTAGAAATACCTTTTTTAGTTCTAACATAATCTCCTATATTCATACTTATTCTCCTTTCCTTTCTAAATACTTTCATAATAATCAAATGCTGGTATATGTTGTTTTTTAATTACGGCTTTTTTCATACATAATGGTTCATCTTCATAATATTCTACAAATTTAGTTTCTATTTTAATATTAAA
>AUXO011218796.1_pt1 | contig 22452 bp, 43 predicted proteins | sample 768731 | NCBI WGS metagenome assembly AUXO01 (sample SAMN02715735, study PRJNA202380) | gut metagenome | biome: sheep rumen | host: Ovis aries | place: New Zealand: Palmerston North | reverse complement strand
CCGCCGCTGAACTTGCTGATAAGATCGTACAAGCCGAAGCTGATATAGTAGCCGCAACTGGTAATACAACTGATGCCGTTCAAGCCGCTTTTAATGGAATAATGAAAAGTAATTATTCCATGCTTGATAACTTGCAGATAGGTATAAAGCCTACGAAAGAAGGAATGCAAGAAGTCATAGATAAAGTAAATGAATGGAATGCCGCAAATGGTAAGGCAACCAAGTATGAGATTGATAATTTGGCTGATTGTCAGGCGGCTCTTGTTGATTACATTGATATGGTCGGAATATCAGGATATGCTCAAATGGAAGCATCGAAGACTATTCAAGGTTCGCTTGCTTCTATGAAAGGTGCATGGAGTAATCTTCTCACTGGTATAGCCGACAGTGAATCTGATTTGTCTCAGCTTACTCAGAATCTGATAGATTCTATAGTTGGATATGTAGATGAAAGTGGAGAGCATGTAAATGGATTTGTTGATAATATCATTCCAGTTATAGAGACATCGTTATCCAGCATAGGTGTTCTTGTAAAAGAGCTTGTTCCTAAAGCACTTGAGATTATACCTACTTTGATTACTGATGTTTTACCTAATGTAATTGATGCCGCAACTGCTTTAGTACATGGCATTGTAGATGCAATGGCTAATAACATGGATTCTGTATCTCAGGTTATAACTCAGCTTGTTAATGCAATTGTTACATTATTGCCTGAAATCATGACTCTTGGTGCACAGATAATATCTACGCTTGCTGATGCTATTTTTCAAAATATTGATACAATCCTTGATGCTGGAGCAAGTATGCTCTATAAATTGCTTGATGGTCTTAATGAGCACATAGATGATATTGTTGAATTTGCTACAACGCTTATAACAACATTATGTGATTTTATTGCAGAAAATGTAGATCCGCTCATGCAGGCGGCAATACAGATTATATTGACACTGACCACTGCTTTGTTTGAGCATTTGCCTGAAATAATTCAGGCTGGTTTGAAAGTTCTTGAAGCCATAGTTCAGGGAATTATCGAAAATCTTCCATTGCTCATAGATGCATTGCCACAGCTGATACAGACCATAATAGACAGTCTGTTATCGTCATTTGATTTGATATTAGATGCAAGTATTCAGCTGTTTATGGCTCTAGTCGAAGCACTTCCGACAATAATACAAGCATTAGCGGAGGCATTACCGACCATAATAGATGCTATTGTAAATGGTTTATTAGACGAAATGGACATACTTTTTAACGCATCAGTTACGTTGTTCATGGCTCTTGTTAATGCTATACCAAAGATTCTGCCAAAGTTACTTGCGGCAAATGCAAAGCTGATTTTGTCAGTTCTTCAGAAACTTGGGGAAGCAGTACCGAAAGTTTTTAATAAAGGTAAAGAGATCTTTATGAAACTTGTGGAGGCTATACCAGGAGTAATATCGAGTCTGAAGGCTAAAGTGCCACAGATCATAAGTGCTATTGTAAGTAAGCTGAAAGAGGGGGTTTCAAAAGTAAAGACCATAGGCGGAAACCTTCTCCAAGGCTTATGGAATGGTATTTCTGATAAGATCAGTTGGATTAAAGGTAAGATACAGGGCATGGGAAATCAGATAATCTCAGCAATTAAGGGAGTATTTGGAGTAGCCAGCCCGTCAAAAGTATTCGCAGAAATCGGTGGTTTTCTTGCTGAAGGTTTAGGTGTCGGCTGGGATGAAGAAATTGATGCTGTAATGAATGATATGAGTTCGGATCTAGCAATAGATGCTTCAGCTAAAGTAACCACTTCAAGCAATGATGAGATGACAAAGCTTATTGCATATCTTGATCAGTATCTGCCTGATTTTGGCAACTGGGTTGTGCAGATGGATACTGGAGCTACGGTTGGTCAGCTTGCAAAGCCTATGGATAGAGCACTTGGCGAATTAGCAAATATGAATGCAAGGATGGCATATTGATATGATGAATAGAGTAAAAATGGGTGTTAAGTTTGGAAACAAGCACTCTTACAATGATCTCGGTTTAATCCTTGCAACTAAGAGTATAGGATTTCCAGAGGTAAAGACAAGATATGTGTCAATTCCAGGCAGAGATGGCGATATAGATGAAAGTGAGCTTCTGACTGGAAGACCGAATTACGGTAATAGAGAAATAAATATAACATTTATTCTCTTAAATGACCCTTATGAGGATTGGGCGAGAGTGATGTCTGATTTAGCTACATTGCTACATGGTCAGAAGATGGATATCATATTTGATGATGATCCGACATATTATTACATCGGAAGATGCACTCTTGACCCTATAGAGTCAAATAAAAAGGCAGGCAGAATCAAGATTAAGATTTCTGCCGAGCCTTATAAATATCCAGTTGCTGGTTCAGAAGAACCATGGTTATGGGACCCATTCGATTTCTTGTATGGAGTTATCAATGAGTCTAATGACATTGAAGTTGATGGTATTCAGGTAGTAACATTTGATACATTTGATAAACCTGAGACTTTGACAGTTACATCTTCTGCCGCAATGGAAATGGATTACGAAGGTAGAACATATCAGATTTATGAAGGTAAGAATATTCTGTATTCAGTTATTCTTAATAAGGGAACACATCATCTTACGTTTAGAGGACATGGAGTAGTGACTATTAACTGGGTAGGAGGCAAGTTCTAGTGTATGCAATAAGATACAGCAACGGAACAACTACAGAGCTTTTTTCAGATCCTCGTCATGAGGAACTTGCTGTTATAGATCCAGTAGTGAGTCTTGAGGCCAACAAGACTGGGTCGTTCAGAATGATAGTTCCTTCAAGTCATCCTTTATTTGATGTGATTCAGAGACGAAAGACCTTATTCACGATACATCGTGATGGAGAAGTACAGCCTATTTTTCAAGGGGTTTGTATTTCAGACAATGTAGATTTCTACAGGCAAAAAACAGTCATTTGCGAAGGTGAACTTACTTACTTTAATGATTCTGTCCTGCGACCACACAAGTATCAGAACATGACTCCACAAAGTCTGCTCTCTGCATACATAACAGAACATAATTCGCAGGTTGAGGACAGAAAAAAGTTCACTCTCGGCAATGTGACTTTAAGTGGTTCAATTTATTGTTTTACAAATATGAATTCTACAATGCAAGAGATTCAGGAAGACCTTCTTGATGATTTTGGTGGATATATAACGATTCGATATGAAGACAATAAAAAGTATGTAGATTATACTACTGGAGCTACTGAAGAGAATGTACAGCCTATACAGCTAGGCGTAAATCTTCTTGATTATCAGTCGAATATAGATTCTAAAGAAATCGCAACTAGAGTAGTTCCTTTAGGTGCTACATTAGATGAATCACAGCAGACAATCCCAGAGCTTGATACAAGATTAACAATTGAATCAGTAAATGGTGGTAAGGATTATCTGCAGGCCTCAACAGCGGTAGTAAATCAGTACGGAATAATCACTAAGGTTGTTGAATGGAATGATGTTACAGTAGCTTCAATCCTGAAGAGTAAAGGTCAGGCATGGCTCAATGATAATCAGTTTGAAGACGTGACTGTAACCGCCAAAGCATTTGATTTAGGATACATAGATTCTAATATCAGAAAGATGCGATTACTTGATAAAGTAAGAATTGTGTCTGCATTTCATGGCATGAACAGAGTGTTTGAACTGACTGCCATGACTCTTAATCTTAATGAGCCATCTAGGGATGAATTTACATTTGGAGCAAGTGCAAAATATAGCTTAGTTGCAGGAACAAATAAGACTGGTTCATCAGTAAAAAAAGTAGTTGATAACAATGTTACTATCCAGCAAGTTGTGAATGTTGTTCAGGAACAGACAGAGGGTAAGCAAGATGTACTTACTCCAGGTGATAACGTAACCATAGTAGTTGAGGATGAGCAGACTATCATTTCCGCTGATCTATCACACAAACAGAACAAGCTCGAATCTGATGGTTCGATAAAACTGACAGATCTTGAGAATGGTCATACAAAGATTGGCGCTAGAGTATTTTGGAATACAACTGCTTACTGGGATATTCAGACATTACTTGAATCAGAGCCAGGTGCGGTATATGTCTATTCAGACCATTATACTGATGAAAATGGTACAGTGCCAGGTATTAAGATAGGAACTGGTAATGCATTTGTTGTGGATTTACCTTTTGTGGACAGAGTTTATGCAAATCATATTATGGATACTTTAGTGCATATAACAGATAGTGAACGTCAGTATTGGAATGATAAAGTTACATGCTATATAGACCCTTTAAATGATAAGAATTTGATTTTTAGTAAGGAGGAAGAACCAAATGGCTGACCTTGAACAAATCACATTGCCTAGTGGTACTACATATGATATAGTTGATGCAGGGGCAAGAGCACTTATTGCCGCATTGAATAACTGGGAATATGTACTTTCGGTAGACGCTGCTACTACTCCATATGGTGTTGAGTGGGATGACTCTGGCACAACAATCGTAGGAACACTTGTTGCATCGTCAAGCACCAAGTACAAGATTTATCTCGTTCCTGGCGAGGACGGAAGTGGCAATAACATCTTTGATGAATATATAACCATTGAGCCAAGTACAGGCACTTATGATTGGGAGCTTCTTGGTTCAACCTCAGTTGATATAGGAAACCTCGGGGACTTGGCTTATAAGGACACAGCAAGCGGTTCATTCACTCCGCAAGGCACAGTTTCTGCTCCAACAATAAGTGTTGATACTGCAGGCTCTACAGCATCTATTGAAGGTATTGATAGTGTTGGTTCTATGCCAACATTTACAGTAAGTGGAACAACACTTACGATCACAGCAGGAAGTACGCCAACAAAGGCGACAGCAGTAACTGTTAAGACTGGAGATGCGACATATACAGCATCACAGCCGACATTTACTGGAACAGCAGGTACAGTAACAGTATCATAGGAGGGCTTCTATGAGTGAGATAAACAAGATTAAATTAGAAGATGCAAGCGGTCAGTTAATAGGTGAGTATGATCTTGGTGGAACAGATACCAAGGTAACACAGACCGAGACCACAACGGATGCCGAGTATGAGATTCTTTTTTCTGGCACAGCTGATAATACTACAAGAACCGAGGGTGCAGGAAAGAGTCAATATTTTAAGTTTAATCCTTTGTTAAGGTCATTAACAGTAGGTACAAGAAACACGTCTCATAATGATTATTCTGGAAGTATAGTATTAGGAGGTAACTGTGCGGCTCATAGTAATGCTATGGCTCAAGGATTAAGTAATATTGCAGTAGGAGATTCTTCTCATGCAGAAGGCGTACTTACATATGCCAATGGTGAAGGAAGTCATACTGAAGGAAGAGGAACTCGAGCGCAAGCTGATTATCAGCATGTTGAAGGCAAGTATAATTTATATGATTTTGATAATGACTATGCTCATATAATAGGTAATGGTTATTATGATGAAAATAATGATAGAGAAATGCGTTCCAACGCCTTTGGTGTTAGATGGGATGGTCAAGTAGATGTTTATAACGATATTGTAAGACAGGATACCAATGGGACATGGGATGGAATACAAGATCCAGGCTATAATTACCATTCGCTTGTTGAAACCTTAACAGCGCATAGAAATATGATTGATATATTAAAAAGCGAATTGATAAATACAATCTATCCAGTAGGCAGTGTGTATATGTCAACTACTGAAGATACAGTTGCCAAAGTTCAAGCTAAATTTGGGGGTACGTGGCAGAAAATAGAGGGTAGATTTCTTTTATCTTCAAGTAGTGCATATTCGGCAGGCTCAACAGGTGGTAGTGCTAATGCTGTAGTTGTATCTCATGACCATACTTTTACAGGAAAAGAAGTTAATACTAATAATACAGGTGCACATACTCATTATTTGGCTACAGTTAATAGTGGTAATAATTCATTTCCTGCATGGGCTTTACAATTTAAAGCAGACGCAGCTGTCGTATCGGGAAGTGCCGTTACTAAAGCAGCTGGATTAACTTCTTCTAACGGAGCTCATCAGCACAAAGTAACAGCCGCTGGTACTGTCGGCACAAAAGGTGAATCTGGAATCGGAAAGAACATGCCGCCATATTTGGTAGTGCATATGTATAAAAGAACAGCATAGGAGGTTGAAATGGCAAATATAGATCAATTTATTAATGAGATACTCTCAGCCAGATATGGCGAGGAAGTAAGGAGTTCGATAGTTAATGCCTTGATCAAGGTTAACGATGATAACGAGAGTTATATCGCGATGAAGGAAGCGATTGAAGATATCAGAGACTCAATGACCTTATTTCAGACAGCAACTCTTAATGTTACAGATTGGGATTCCAATCTTGAACAGACTGTCATTGTGGAAGGCATAGAAGAGGATGCCACAAAGCAGATCATTGAGATTGTGCCGACATATGAGGCACAGGAAGAATATCTCGAAAAAAAGATTCGATGCATCGGACAGGCATTCAATCAGCTTACTTTTAAGGCTGACCAAAAACCTACATCAAATCTTGTGGTGTATGTATTTCAAAGATTCGTATCGGGGACGAGAGTAGATGATGAACTTGATGCCGATTCAATCAATCCTATTCAAAACAAGGTTGTAGCTGAAGCTATAGCAGAAGTAGAAGGTAATTATCTCCCTCTTTCAGGTGGAACGATGACAGCTCCAATAGCTTTTGCAAATGGTGCATTAGCATCCAAAGCATCTCCTGATAAACTGCTTATCCTTGATGGTACAGTAATGAAATTTGCAAACGCTAATCAGATTTCTGTATCTCATGCATCATCAGCTGATACAGCGGCATTAGCAACACGTGCGACAAAAGCTGATTCCGCAACAACTGCAACATCAGCAAACACAGCTAATTCAGCTACGAACGCTACGAATGCAACAAATGCCACTAACGCATCGAATGCAAATAAAGTACATACTTCGTTTTTAGACATTAACTCAAATGGTATATCTGCATGGATGGATTTTTACAAGTCAGGTGCTTTATCACTTACAAATCAAGTATCAATGAATGAAGAACTGGTAAATATTGCTAATAAATTAGGAGTCTACAAGGCAGGTGGTGCCAGGCTTACAGGAGGTTTTGAAATAAGGGCAGGAGAAGGTAAAGGAATCGAACTTTACGGCACTGCACCATTCATAGATTTTCATCACAATTCGTCCGAGCAGGATTTCACAACACGTATATATGAAAGACAGCCAGGAAATCTTGGCTTCTATGCAACAGTACAAGCAGGTGCTCAATGTTATTCAGCCGGATGGAATTTACTATCATCGAAGTATGTAAAAAAGAATATTAAGGATATTACTGATGAAGAGGCAGAGAAAATTCTCGAACTCCGTCCAGTATCATTTGACTACATAGAGGGAGAAGGAAATCAGCGAGGTTTGATTGCGGAAGAAGTTCTTGATGTTCTCCCGGAAATGGTAACAGTTCCCGATGGATATAAGGGTTTTGATAAAGATGACCCATTGAATGTTCCTGCAATTGACTATTCCAAGTTTGTACCTTATCTGATCAAGATGATTCAGATGCAGGAAAAGCGAATCAGTGAACTTGAGGCTCTTATAAAGGAGGACAAGGAATGATAGTAAATACAGTAGGTGAGATAGTTGAAAAGGTTATAACTTTTGAAGATACAGGGATTTTAGTATATCAAGAAATCTATAGAAAAAATGATATATCTGAAGTAAGTGGCTCAGTAACATATGAAACACCAGAGGAGGAATAAAATGGCACAGTACAATTTAGGATACTCAGCAGCTTCACAGGCAGACGCATGGACTAATCTCAAAACAGCTCTCAATAACTATAGCTCTAAGCTGACTCTTACTTATGACGAGGAAACATATATAGCCAAGGCTGAGTTCAAGGATATGAGTTATTACGTAACTTTTAGATGCTATCCTAGCAATGACAGACTTTACATTGAAATAACACTATATGACTCAGAGGATACTCAGATAGCTCAATTCACATCAAGTGCTTATGTTAGTACGTTATATTTGGATGTATTTGAAGCGCAGGGAGATTCTCTCATCTTTGGAACAACCGACGTGGAAGGACAAAATATGTGTTGCTTTGCATTTATTGATGCTGATACTCCATGCATAGTGGCAAATAATAACAATGATTATGTGCTTAAAATAGCTATAGATGACCATGTTTGCGAGCAGACAGTAGGAGATGGAGCGCTGTATGCAATTACCGATTCTGCTATACAGCTAGTGAAGGTATATGATAGCGTAGGAACAGCATTTATAGAGGATTTATATATATCTGTAGTGGCTAAAGCGGTCAGCAAAAATTATGATATAACGCTTGCAACAATAGGAGAACGTAAATTTTATCTATTCTATCCTACACATATGGCAAATCCGAACAGATGGCTTGCTGTTGAATGTACAGACAAGTTCTAGGAGGCATGGTAATGTTAAAGATGTTTCTAGCCGCTTGTGCAGGATTTATTACAGTAGCAGGAGCGGTTTCCATAGTCATGAAAATAGTTGACTATTTTAAGAAGCCAGGCAAAGACAGAGATGAGGACATTAAGAGGCACTCAGAGATGTTAAATAATGATAACAAAAGACTCAAGGAGCTTGAGGAAGGCAGAAAAGAACAGGAAGAGACTAATAAAGTAATTATGAAGTCACTCTTGGCGATAATGAGTCATGCTATTGATGGGAACCACACGGAGCAACTCAAGGAAGCAAAAAATGACCTTGAGAAATATTTAATAAATAGATAAGGAGGTTACAACATGAGACTTAATGATAAGGTATATGACGTGCTCAAATGGGTATGTCTGATTGCGCTTCCAGCAAGCGCATTGCTTTATAGTGCAATTGCAAAGATATGGGGCTTGCCTTATGGATCTGAGATCCCAGCTACGATAAATGCAGTAGCACTGTTCATAGGTACGCTGATTGGTATAAGTAACGCAACTATAAAGAAGGAGGAAAATGCAGATGGCTAAAAAGAAAGATGAAGCTGATAAGCTCAAGACAATTATTGAGGACTTTGGTGATGATTTTGGGTACAACGATGAAACCATAGACGAGTTGACAAACGGAAAAGGAGATGATGAAGATGGCGAAGTACACGAATAGTCCACTTGTAGTTTATACAAAGAAGTCTCCAAACCACTCAGGACAGAAGAATCATGACATAATCTATTTTACACCGCATTGTGTAGTTGGTCAGGTTACAATCGAAAGACTTGGTGAAATTTTCGCAAGACCAGCTAGAAAAGCCTCTTCTAATTACGGCATTGACAAGGACGGCAGAATCGGTTTATTCGTAGACGAAAAAAATCGTTCATGGTGTACAAGCTCATCATGGAATGACAACAGAGCAATCACAGTTGAAGTCGCTTCAGACGCTACGGCTCCATATGCCTTCAGAGAAAAGGCTTATAATGCTCTTGTAGATCTACTCGTTGATTGTTGTCAGCGTAATGGCAAGAATAAAGTCATTTGGTGGAATGACAAGAATAAGACTCTTAATTATACGCCAAAGTCAAATGAAATGGTTCTGACAGTCCATAGATGGTTTGCGGCAAAAGCGTGCCCTGGCGAATGGATGATGGAACGTATGGGTAAACTGGCTAATGAAGCTAACAAGAGGCTTCAGAAACAGCCACAGCCTGCACCAACGCCAACAGTAGAATTATATAGAGTAAGACTTACATGGGATGATGCAAAATCACAGAAAGGTGCATTTAAGGATCTTGATAATGCAAAGAAGTGCTGTGACAAGAATCCAGGATACTCTGTGTTTAATTCTAAAGGAGAAGCCATATACACGTCTCAGAAGCCCAATACGAAGTATGGGTATACAATTGGGGGTACATATACTACTGTGCCTCTGAGGGGCTTAAACGTGCGTCAGAAGCCATCTCTTACAGCACCTACAGTTGCAAGTCCTCTTAAAAAATGTACTAAGGTTGTTTGTAAGGATGTTCAGAAGGTAGATAATAACATTTGGATGCAGATTTCTCAGGGATGGATTTGTGCCAAATTTGGAAATCAGGTCTATGTAAAGTAACTACTTATTCACTTAAGTTATGTAGTATGCTATAATAGTTTATATAGATATTACATAATGGAGGTAGTTATTATGGAGAAAGATGTTCCTTATATTGCTTTTGAAAGCATGATGGCTAGATATGAACGTCACACAAAGCGCCTTGTTATAGCGCTTATTGTAGCTATAGTTTTGATGTTTGCAAGCAATATTGCATGGCTATATGCTTGGTATCAGTATGATTATTCCAGCGAGACCAGCACAGTCGAAGTTGATGGCAAGGATGGCATTGCAAACTATATTGGCAATGATGGAGAAATAAACAATGGCACGAGTACGGAAGACAACTCGGAGGAGAACCCGAACTAGAAAAGGCGGTAAAGCAAGGGGAACAAGAAAAAAGAAATGAAGAAGATAGATGATTACAATTTATCTACTCAGGAAGTTTCTGCGCTTATAGATTTATGGATATTCAACGAGAGAGACAGACGGATCCTGAAAAGAAGACTGATTGATGGTCTTACATATGAATCGTTGGCTGAAGAATTTGATTTGTCGACTCCGAGAATAAAGACCATAGTATATAAGTGTCAAGACAAAGTCTTCAAACATATCTAAAAAGAATACGAAAGTTATACGAAATAGAACTGTTTACTTTATGGTAAGCAGTTCTTTTTTATTGGATAATTTAAGAAGAATAACAACAAGGAGACATCAAGTATGTATGTATATTTCAATCCAAATCCTGCAGGTCGCACAGTTGGTGATTGTGCTATAAGAGCAATTGCAAAGGCATTAGATATACCATGGGAAGATGCCTATGCAAAGGTTGTAGTCAATGGCTTTAGGATGGGAGATATGCCTAGTGCAGATTCAGTTTGGGGGTCTGTATTAAGAATGAATGGATTTTATAGAAAAAGTATTCCAAACACATGCCCTGATTGTTATACAGCATCTGATTTCTGTGAGGACCATCCAAACGGAACTTTTGTTTTGGGGTTTGGAGGACATACAGCTACTGTTAAAGATGGCAATCTTTATGATTCTTGGGATAGTTCGCATGAGATTCCACAGTTTTATTGGAGCAAAGAAAGGAGTTAGTTTATGAATTTCAATCCATACTATTCGATGCAACAAAACAGTAATTCAGTATATAATGGAGGGCTTGTATCTGTAAGAAATGTAAATGAAGCAAGAAATTATCCAGTAGCCCCAGGCAACAGCGTTACTTTCAAGGATGAGAACTCGCCATATATCTACACTAAGACCATGGGTTTTTCTCAGCTTGATAGACCAATGTTTGAAGTTTTTAGGTTGGTGAGAGAAGACTATGATCAGGAAATGTCTCAGAAATTGGATTCCGAATATGATTACAAAAAAGAAATAGAAGCCCTTAAAAAGGAAGTCAGCAGATTAAAAGAAATGATAGAAGGAGAAAATGATCATGAATATTCAGCAAATGACTCAGATAATACAGCAGTATTCTAGTAATCCACAAGCTTTGTTTAAGAGGTTCGGAATTCCTGAACAGCTGAATACGCCTCAAGATGTCGCACAGTATCTTATGAATAATGGACGTGTGACTCAGGACCAAGTGAATCAAGCAAATAGTATGTATAGACAGTTATTCAACAGATAGCAATGCGCAATGCTAAACATATTAACTGGTCATTTTGCTGATGTTAGCAAAATGATCACTCACCGCAAAAGTTAGCGGTAGAAAGGAGATACTATGGCACTTACAGATGAAAATAGTATGGTTATGCCAGTAACACCTATGTATGGTGGTTGTAATGGAGGATTTGGCTCTGGTTTCGGAGGGGACTGGGGTTGGATTATACTCTTACTTCTCATAGCTGGTAACGGCTGGGGTAATGGTTTTGGAGGCTTCGGTGGAGGAGTCGGAGGATTTGCCGCTGATGGAGCAATGCTTTATCCATGGATGAATCAGGCTAATCTTACATCGAACGGATTTCAGAATCAGATGCTCAATGATAATGTGACATCAATTCGTGATGGAATCCATGACATATCTACACAGCTTTGTAATGGATTTGGAAATGTTCAGATGTCACTTGCAAATGGTTTTGCAGGAGTGGAGCAGGGTGCTAACACTAGACAGATTGCAAACATGCAACAGGCATTTGCAAATCAGACTGCTATGATGCAGGGATTCAATAATGTTCAGTCACAGTTTGCTGATTGTTGCTGTGAGAATCGTCTAGCTAATTGCCAGACACAGAACATTATTCAGAATGAAGGCAATCAGACAAGGTTTGCAGATGCGAATAATACGAGAGATCTGCTTACAAATCAGACAGCGAATACCCAGGCTATCCTTGATAAGCTCTGTCAGCTCGAACTGGATGGCAAGAACACTCGTATAGCAGACCTTGAAAGACAGCTTACAGTTGCGAACCTTAAGGAATCACAGACAGCACAGAATGCATTTATTTCTCAGGGATTCGCTGATGAGGTAGATCAGCTTTATAATCGTCTTTCAAGTTGCCCTGTGCCAAGCGTGCCAGTATATGGAAAGACAAATATTTTTTCCTGCAATAACAACGGGTGCGGTTGCGGATGCGGTAATGGTGGATTCTAAGGAGGTGTAACTATGGCAGAATATCTTGCTAATGCAGTACAGAATGTATCTCTTGATAATCCTATACTGTTCACGGCATCTATCCCATGCAATAAAGGGTATGTATACCATGAAGATGAAACTGGGGTTTTTATTCTCAGAGGTTGCACTAATAACTGTTTTGCACGTTATCAAGTAACATATAATGGAAACATTTCTATTCCGACTGGTGGTGAAGTGACGCCTATTGCCGTAGCCATCACAGTAAATGGAGAGCCTAGGCTTACAAGTAGGGCTATATTCGTTCCAACAGCAGTAGATACTTATGGTAATGTCACGAGCACTGCTCTCATAACGGTTCCTAAAGGATGTTGTTTTTCAGTAGGCGTGAGATATGTAGATGCTACTACTGATGACCCAGCAACAACACCTACGCCAACAATCGAGGTGCAGAATTCAAATCTTGTAATAGATAGAATAGCATAGAAAGGAGTAAGAAATGAAAGAATTATATGAACTTAAAGAAAAGCTTTGTAAAGAGCTTAAAGAATATGGCGATAAAGATATGTCAGCTGGATCTCTTGATGTAGTAGACAAACTCTCGCATACTATTAAGAATCTTGATAAGATTATAGAAAAGTATGAAGAAGATGAGTATAGCGGAAGAATGATGCCCTACTCATATGATGGTAATTATGCTATGGCTTCTGATAGATATAGCTATACTAGAGGGAGGGGCTCAAATGCACGAAGAGACTCAAGAGGGAGATACTCATCAAGAGGCGATGGATATTCATATCATGGGGATATGATTTCAGAACTGCATGAACTAATGGAAGATGCTCCTGATGAAAGAACCAAGCAGGAGTTCAAGAGATTCATTTCAAAGATAGAGTCAATGTAAAAGGAGGTGTGTGCCTTGATCAAAGAAGAAGATTTGCTTGAAGCAATAGCTGAGTGTCAAGGCGAGCGCAATCCAGATTCAAAGACTTGCATTAAGTTGGCGGCGTTTTATACTATATTGAATAATATGTATTCGCATTCAGAACTGCCACAGTATTCTAGGTCTGAATCATCCGAACAAGTAAGATATGATAGCGGAAGTGAATTTTCAGATGCTATATGTGGTATAGATCTAAATGATGCATTAAGTATAATAGATGAGTTAATGGATGCAGTTCAACTGATTTCGCCAAAATTATATAATGCTACTATTGAAAGACTAAAGAGATTGTAATATAATGATAGTGCCCCATAATAACTGCCATTATGTTGGTTGTGAAAGGTCATGGAATGTGCTAAACGCCGTTCCATGACTTTTCTATTGCCTTAAGAATTAAAATAATTTCAAAAATATTCAAAAAAATATTGACTTATATGCCGTAAGTGTTAGAATATAGTTATAAGAAATATATCCCATAAGGAGGAAGAAGATATGAAGAGAAGCTATGAAAGAACGTTGTTGGTGAAAGATCTTGCTAAGGCAGAAGTTGAGATTACTGTTTTTGACAGATGCAAGTATGAGATGCCTGAAGTAAAGGAAGTCCTCAAGTACAGAGGAGTCACATCATGGGATGTGATAGAGGGTGGAGAAGAAGCCGATTCAATAGAGAATGATGGATTGGTTGATGAGCATCATGAATATTTAGTTCTCCATTTTAATGATGGAAGCCAGGCTACATTCAGAAATTCACATGTTGATATGTTTATTTATTAAGAAGGAGGAAGATACCATGAGTACAAAGAGAGTATGGACAGAAGAGGAAATCAAGGACTTAATTCAGAGCAATGATGAGGTGCTGTATCTTGCACTCAAGAAGATTTATGCTTGTCAGACAGAAGATGAAAAGAACTCAGGAGAAACTAAGGAGCATAATGGAGTAGGTTTCAATAGCATAGATGCTCCGTTTATGTCAAGCCTTGCAGAATTTCTTCTGAAGACTGGTTTTCTCACAAGTAAGCAGAAGATGTACGCTCGCAAGAAGTTGGTTAAGTATAACAAGCAGTTGACAAGACTCGCAAATGCATAAGAAAGGAGGATATGAGACATGTATAAATCTATCATTTATAGAGATGTTGAGATTTGCAAGCTTCAGAGTGGTTACACAGTTTTCTATGAAGGAGACGAAGTTTATTTCGAGACAGTTGATGATGCGATGTTATTTATAGATGAAGTGATTGTTAAATAGGAGGTTTAGTATGGGACAGTTTAGTTGGTTAGATTGCATTACTGGAGAACAGATCCTTGATGGTGTAAAGCGTGATGTATATGTGCTTGTACCTAAAGAATATGGTGGTGGTCATATAAAGGAGATCTGCTATGATGGTTATGGCAGATTTGGCGGTCATGATATTTATGATTTGGTAGTAGATTGGAATATGAAATATCTTGAAGAGTATCGTAATAACCACAGCTTTAAGTGTGATTGGTTACAGAGAAAGTCTTCAGTTGAAGAAGCATTAGAAGTGATGGATAAAAGGGATGTCGGAATCAGCATAGCTTGTTATGATGAAGATAATGAAAGAATCATGTTTCCTATTAAGATTACGTATGATCCTGAAGCCATATATGAAGATTGCCAACCAAGTAAGTCAGATCCTAATCAAGGATGGCTGGTTGGTGATGATGATGAAGACGAAGATGATCATTATTATGATGAAAAAGATGATGATTATGATGAAGAAGAATATTAGAAAGGAGGAACTAAGATGGCTAGATTGTTGTTATTAAGGATTGATACAACTGATTTTCCAGAGATAGTGAAAGAAGTAGAATGTAATGACCTTGATGATTATTACAAGTATCTTAATTGCGGATGTTTTGACATTGCAACAAGAAAAATCGGTGATAAGTATTATGACATCTTTGTAGATGATGAAGGCTTGTTTAAAGATAATCCGATAATGTCAATGGCGAACATTGATAACGGAGAACCGATGCTTGTAGGAAATCTGATTTTTGCCAATCATGATGATGAAGGCAATACCACAAGCTTGTCGGATGAAGATATGAATAATATCAAAAGACATATCTGTTTGGTAGATATAGTAAAAGCTGACCGTAGCAAAGAAACACGTTTCATAGCATTAGGAAGTTATTAAAAAGAAGGAGGATAAAGCTATGACAATTGAAAAAGTAAATGAAATCATGAAGAAGTTTGATGAAGTAGGTGTTCCAGTAGAACAGACAGTAGTTGAAAAGAATGGTGTAAAGAAGCACTGTATCATAGTTGGCGAAGATGGAAATCAAGCAAGACCTATATTCTATCTTGATGAAATGGAAGTAGATGATGTAGATGAGTTTGTTAATCATGCATTAAATTGCATTAAGGGAGGAGAAATAAAAATGAAAGAAGTTTCAGAAAACATTGGAAATTTTGACTGGGTTAAAGATAAGCTTAGAATATGTGTAGGCAAAGAAGTATCAGAAGATGCAGTTCAGAGAAAGTTTATGGATGTAATTCAGTATGTAAGAATCGTATTTGAAGATGGATCAGCAATCGTAAAAAGGCCATTGCTTGATATGTGGGATATTAGTGAAGAAGAATTATTCTCTTATGCATACACAAACATGGAGTTTAGAGTACGTCCTATGTCAGAAGTGATAAAGGAAATCATGGTAATAGATGATGATGATATGCCAGGATTTGATGGAGAAGATACGATTTATGTGATGTCCACAATGGATTATTATCATGGAGCCAGTGCGATGTGCTGTACAAGATTGCTTGATGATCTCGCTGAACAGTTTGATGATGATCTGCTCATATTGCCAAGTAGTATTCATGAAGTAATCGCAACTAAGTTTAGTCAGTTTGATCCTTGTATGTATGGAATGGTGAAAGAAGTCAATGAAAGTCAAGTTGCTCCAGAGGAACGACTTAGTGATAATGTATATAAGTATTCAAGAGAAGAGCATTGCCTGAGTATTGCATCGTAATGTACCTTATGTAGGATATGTATACTTACGTAAAACCTTTTATATATTATATAGTTTTATATATACTTTTTAGTATTATATACATATCCTACATATCATACATAGAAAGAAAATTAAAAGAATATATAATTTAGTATAGATATTATTGACATAACATTACAGATATGTTATCATATGTAGTGTAGGAAAAACAAAGAAAGGAGGAATGGAATATGACATTGCAGGACCTTATGATCAGATATAGAGCAAAGCATAAGCTGACTCAGAGAGAGCTTGCTGATAAGGTAGGAGTTACTTTACAGACTATCAATTCAGTTGAGAATGGTTATCAGAAGCCAAGCAAAGTAACAGAAGCAAAGATACGTTTAGTAGTTGAAGAGGAGGAATAGAAAATGCTTAAAATTGAAATCGACGATGGAAAGGGCAAGTTTGGTATGAGTGGATCGCTTGAAGAAATATCGACTGATGTTATATTGATAATAAATATGGTCTATCGAAAACTTCGTGATGAAGATAAAGAGCTTTTTAAAGAATTAGTACAGTATATGGTTCTCAATCCTGATTCAGGAGTATTTTTCTCAAAAGAAGAGCTTGAGAAGCTTGAGAAAAAGGTTGAAGATATTAAGCTTAAGATGGCAAAAGAAAAATGCAATGAATTGTTTGATTGTCTTGAAAGAATGGTGAAGGAAAGAGAAGTATCGGAGGATTCCGATGAAGAGTAGTATTTCAAGAATAAAGCTATTTAAGGCATGTAGAAGAGCATATTATTTCAAGTATATTCAGGATTTAGAACCAGTTCAAAGATCAGAAGCCCTGACCATAGGAAGTAATTATCATGACTTGATTGAAGAATTGTATACTAATGGAGGTTTTGTTACTCCTAATGATTTTTCAAAAGAGCGAGCAATGGCTGTAGCTTATAAGAGATATATCTATCCGAAGTTCAAAGTAAGAAGTGTGGAACAATGGAAAGAAAAGCCAGTTGGTAGACATATCTTGTTTGGCAGGGTTGATGGTATTGCTGAAGATGGATGTCTTGTAGAACATAAGACTACGTCAATGTCTGATATTACAGAAGCATATGAATATGAGCTTTTGTGGGATGAACAGATACTTGCTTATATGTATCTTACTGGAACAAGAAAAGTTTATTATACAGTATGCAGAAAGCCAACAATCAGACAGCGAAAAGATGAGGATGAAGAAGGATTCTATAATAGAATGCTTGATTGGTATGATGAAGATACGAACGAAAAGATAAGAGTAATGGAAATCACTCGTACTGATGAAGAAGTCAAAGAATTCATAGAAGAATTTACCGCAATGTGTGATAGTATGGAAGCCGTTGAAAACGGAAATGAAAGATGCTATAGAAACAATCAGTATTGTAATTGTTGGGGCAGAAGATGTGAGTATTCAAGTATATGCTTGAATTACAATCCTGAACAAGAGTATGTAGAGTTTATTAAAGGAGGAAGAAAACAATGAAGCTTGTGCCTGTAGATCCTAATGATTTTGTAAGATTAAAGAAGACAAAGAATCTTGAATTGATTGATTCGTTCATTGCATCTGGACATGCAATGGTTAGACTTGATGGAGCAGATAAGGAATATAAGACTGCAGATAGCTGTGTAGCCGCATTAAATGCATCAATAAAAAGATTCAGCAAAAGTGGTTTAATTAAAGCGGCAATGATAAATGGCGAGGCATATCTTATAAATCTGACAAAGATATCTGATGGAGGTGATAAGGATGTTGAAAGTACAGAAAGTTGAAGATATTAAGAAAGATCCGTTTACCGCTTTGTTATATTGCCCTCCTGGAGTTGGAAAGTCAACAGCAATTGGTCTCATAGCAGAAAAAAGTGAAGGTAATACTTTAGTGCTTGATATAGACAGAACTATTGCAAGGACTCTTGCCAAGAAAGAAATAGTAAAAGATACAAGCAAGCTGATGGTTCAGCAGATAGATAACATCAATACGTTTGATGATTGGACTACTGTTTTGACAGAAATAGGAGCTAATGATTGTAAGTTCCTGAAAGACAATAATATAAAGACAGTAGCAGTTGATAATATATCCGAGCTTGAAAGATGTATATTGTCAGATCTCGGTTCAAAGGGCAAGAACAAGGGTGTTCCAGCTCAGGCAGATTATCAGTATATGCAGTTTAAACTTGTGAATAGTTTGAGATATATGAAGTCATGGGGCGTAAATATTGTATGGACAGCATGGGAGGATGTTAGAGCCATAGTACATCCTGATGGTACTCAGTATTCTCAGATGATACCTAAGATGTCGCTAAAGATAGTTGATAACATCTGTGGACTGTGTGATGTTGTAGGAAAGATACTTGTGAATAAAGAAGGTAATCATGGTGTTCTGATAGAGGCAACTCAGAATATATATGCCAAGAATCAGATTGACACTCGTAAAGGATGCCTTGTAGAAGAATTTATAAACTGGGAAACGGAGGCGAAGAAAGATGATGGACATAAGAGTTGAAGTTGGGTATTATGAGTTCGTATTTGCAGATCCTAATGAAGCAATAGCATTTGCAAAGACAGCGGCTGAAACAATAGAAGATAAAGAAAGAAGAATAGATGTTGTAATCAGACTCAATGGTAAGGAGGAGTAGATTATGGCTTTAAGAAACTTTTGGTTAGATGGTCACATAGATGGACGTGAGTCAAGAATTTGTGGAGGTCCAAGAAGTAAGGACGGTGGAATGACTCTTGTTTTGGATCAAAGAGATGAAGGTTGTTCTGTTGAAGTATTAACAATAGATTGCATATATGAATACAGAACTGATGAAGTTGTTACCTACGTCAAAGATGGCGATGGAAATGTCATAAAAGAAATAAGAACAAAAAGATAAGGAGGATTTGAATTATGGCATGGGATTTTAAAAGAGAAGAGAGGAAGTTTGAGGTCCTTCCTGAAGGACAGTACAGAGTAAGGATTAAGTCAGCTGATAAAGCTGTAAGCAAGAATGGTAATGATATGCTTGTACTTCAGTTTGAGGTAAGTGGTAGCAAGACAATACTGTATCATTACATAGTATTTATGAATGATAAGCCCGAAATCACAAACAGGATGTTGACACAGTTTTTCGATAGCTTTAAGGATATCCCTGAAGGAGACTTCAATATGCAGAACTGGGTCGGTAAGGTTGGTGCTGTAAAGGTAAAGCATGAAGAGTATAATGGAAATGAGCAGGCTAAGATAAGCTATTTCATCCACAAAGATAAGCAGTCTGATCTGCCAGCATGGATAGAACCTGATACTGGTGTTAAAGTTGATGAGAATGGATTTATAGATGCTGAAGATATAGGAGATTTACCATTCTAATGAATAATAAGAAGCTAGGAACAGTTTTTGAACAAGAAGTATGTGATGTGCTTGCCAACCATGGGTTTTGGGTGCATTTTATAACGCCCGATGCCCGTGGGGCACAGCCCTTCGATATTATAGCTGTAAAGAACAAAAAGGCATATGCAATAGAGTGTAAAACTCTTGCCAGTTCAAAGAAGTATTTTGACATAAGCAGACTTGAAGATAATCAAAGATTATCATTTGCAAGATGGCTGATGTGTGGAAATGGAAGTCCACTTATAGCTGTAAAACATGATTCTGATATTTTATTTATAAGCTACATAGATTTTTTAAATTCAAATGGACATATAAACGTATGGAAGACAGATGATTTTAATTACAAGAGAAATGTAAATGGATATGATGCAAATGGATGTAATGTATATTCATATAATGTATATTCAAATGATGATATCTTAGGAGGTGTAGATGTCTAGTGTGAAGTTTAAAAAAGACAGTAAGGAATGGAAAATGTTTAAAGACCTTTGGGATATGTGTCAAAGGTTTTGGATCCCTGAAAGTACCAAAGAATATTGGGATGAAGTCAGTGATGCAGTGGAAAGCTTCAATTCTAAATACTCTGATATTCATCCAATGGTAAGAGAATTATGTATAGCCTTTTTAGAAGGGTTAGATAAAAAACAACAGGAGAACATGTAAATGGATATAACAAAAGAAGATATTCTTAAAGAAATTAGAGTTCTTGAAGATGCAATTTTTGAACTTAAAATGATTGATCATTGGAGTGAAAATGATAGACGTCTGTATAATGAGTGGTCTGATAAACTTGCTATATTAAATCAAAGACTTAATTCTTTTGAATAGTAAAGGAGTTGTATATGATTATCATAATGATCTTTATAAGTTTTGTGATTGGTTTTTTTTTGGTGTTTTTACAATAGTCATATCAAGTGCTAACAATTCAAGGAGGGACGGGAATATGATTGATGGCGATAGTTTTTCAAAAAGAGTTACGTACTATGATCGTCTATGTGACTGTTATAAGTTAAAGGATGATGCTAATACTAATATCATTCAAAAGCTTGGAAAGCTCGAAACACTTTTTGACTGTATCTATAATGTATTAAATAATGATTCTGATAATGAACATAAAATAAGATTGATTAATGATTTTATTAAGTTAGGAGGCTCAGAGAATGACTACAACTGAAATTTATTATGGCAAAGGATATAATAAAGGCAAGGGCGACATAGTTCAGAAAGTCGGATCTGTCATGGATGAAATGGAGTCCATGATTAACAAGCAGAATCCTAGATACAGCCGTGACTGGAACAAGGGTTTTGATGATGGACTCAGAACATTCTATGTTGCCCTTGAATTAGCTTTAAGAGAAGAAGTTTTAAAGAAGGAGGATCAGCTTCATGATGAATTGCGTACAAGGTAGATGGGAAGATATTGAAGATATGCTGAATACTTATGAAGATGAACTAGGCCCTGATACAGTGGAGAAACTAAAAGATGATATAGCCTCCGTAGTATATGAAGTTGCAGAGCCTGATGAACCAGTAATTCCATCATTACTAGTTTGTCATGGAGTGAGGTAAACGCTAATGAACATGATGATACTTGCGTGGATTAAAAAGTATATCTTGCATATAAAATCACCTTCTGCGATATGGCAAGGTTATGAGTATGAATGGGATATGTTAATGAGGAGGTAAATGCTGATGCGGAATTGTAATAATTGTTTTTGGTGCAGAATAGCATTTAATTCAAAATATATTTACAAATGCAAAATGGGTCAGCATTTATTATTCGTAGGTAAAGATAGTAAAAATTATATAAATAAACCAAAACTGCATGGATTTAGATGTAGATATTGGAAAGAGGAGGTAAACGCTGATGAGGGAGTTAGTAATTAAGATACCAGAGGAAGAATACCAAAACTACTTGAAGATGAGACCAGCCTATCCTGAAGGTGTGTTTTGTTATATTAAGGCAATTCAAAACGGCAAACCACTTCCTAAAGGACATGGAGATTTAATTGATATGAACGAGATAACAGCATTTAGAGAATTAGAGTGCAATGGTCACGATGTTGAGAGCCTTGACGAATTTACAGTAATCATAGAAGCAGATAAGGGAAAAGGAGGAATAAAATGGATAAAGAATTGTTAATATTACATGGGGTAAGATATGCAGTAGGAGAAATGTTAAATAAAGGTAGTAGCAGCTTCGCTAAACGTATGGAAGATGGAACATGGCAAACTATAGAATGGGCTGATATATGCAATTATTTAGTGGAAATGATTAACAAGTACAAAGCAGAAAGTGAGGAATGAGAATGAAAAAGAATTCATTATCACAACGTTGTAGAGAACGTGATGCAAAAATATCTCGTATCACTATTCATTGTTCTCCACAACTTAGTAGCGAAAGAATGATAAGGGTGTTGAAATATTTTGATAATACCTCTTACAATTATTTTATTGATAAAGATGGAAAAGTTAATGAAATCATATCTGAACAATACGGAGCATGGAGTACAGGATCT
>AUXO017664545.1_pt1 | contig 22458 bp, 19 predicted proteins | sample 768731 | NCBI WGS metagenome assembly AUXO01 (sample SAMN02715735, study PRJNA202380) | gut metagenome | biome: sheep rumen | host: Ovis aries | place: New Zealand: Palmerston North | reverse complement strand
TTTTAAAGGGTTAGCAAAAATTAAGCCTCTTCTGTGTGGTTTGCTTCGTATGTCTGAGCGATTGAATAACCAACCTCATCAAGTGCGAAAGTGAGCTTGTCAACTTTGTTTGTGTAGTAGTTGTAAGCCACAACAGCACACCATGATGTACCGATACCGAAGGCAGTGTTGATAAGAGCCTCAGAGATACCTTGTGACAGTGCAGCTGAGTCAGCACCACCACCAGCAGAAAGAGCGGAGAATGAACGGATCATACCGACCACAGTACCGAGAAGACCAGTCAGAGTACCGAGGGTAACGATGGTTGCGATAATAGGAAGGTTCATTGTCAGAGTAGGCATTTCAAGCTGAGTAGCCTCTTCGTGTGCCTGAGAGATCTTAGCGATCTTCTGAGCCTTCTTAATACCAGAAGTTGCTTCCATTTCCTTGTAAGCTCTCAAAGAAGCACCTACTACATTAGCTACAGAACCTCTTTGCTTGTCGCAGAGTTGCTGAGCCTTAGCGAAATCATTAGCATTCAAGGCAGCCTTGATTTCAGAAACGAACTTAGGCAGAGCGCCTTTACCAAATGCGGTCTTCAAAGCGAGCCAACGCTCGATAGTCATAGCGATAACCGTGTAGAGCAAAGTGTGGATAACAGGCACGATGATACCTCCCTTAAAGATTGTACCCCAAACGTCGATGGGTTGCTCTTTTGTTGCGTCAGCAAAGTGTGACTCATGTCCGAACCACATGAAGAACAAAGTGAATGCGACTACGGCGCATACAACGATGATCCAAAACGCTCCTCTTACTCCCGTGAAGCCCTGTGATTTCTTTGCAGGGCTGGCTGTCTTTTGATTAGTTGCCATAATTTGAAAATTTTTAATTTTTGGTTATAAAATAAATTTAAGTTATTAATACTCTATATTTGTTATTTACTAATGCGATTTGTTCCGTTTTATTAGGCCTTTACAATTCGCAAAGATAATAATTTAAAGACAACTATGAGGCTAATTAAGAAGTTTTAACGGATTTTTTTTTCATTTCGTTGCCTCTCCTTTTGATTTTAGCCCCATTTGTCACAAATCATTTTAAATTTGCCAATGCTTCCTTGATTCTTTTCATCGCCTCACAAATGTTGTCATCACTCGTTGCGTAGCTCATGCGGAAACAATCAGGATCGCCAAAAGCATCGCCGCTGACGGTAGCCACATGACCAACTTCCAAGAGATATAATGCCAAGTCTGTAGAATTATTGACGACTCTATCCCCACATCGTTTTCCGAAGAAACTGCTACATTTGGGGAAGAGGTAGAAAGCACCTTGGGGGTTATTCACTTCCAGTCCAGGGATATCTTTTGCCAATTTTACGATGAGATTTTTACGACGCTCAAAAGCCTGGCGCATCTCTTCCACGCATTCTTGCTGCATGGTATAGGCAGCCTCGGCAGCTTTCTGACTAACCGAACATGCTCCACTGGTGTATTGTCCTTGCAACTTGTTGCATCCTTTCACGATCCATTCAGGTGCAGCCATGTATCCAATGCGCCAACCCGTCATGGCATACGCCTTGGAAACGCCATTGATCACGATAGTACGTTCCTTCATTCCCTCAAACTGGGCTATGCTCTCATGCGTACCTATATAATTAATGTGTTCGTAAATCTCGTCGGCTAACACAAATAAGTCGTCATGTTTCTTGATGACCTCAGCCAATCCCTGAAGTTCTTCCTTGGAATAAACGCTACCGGTTGGGTTGCTGGGTGAGCACAAGATAAGCATCTTGGTCTTGGGGGTAATGGCATTTTCTAATTGTTGGGGTGTCATCTTGAAGTCCTGATCAAAACCAGCACGGACAAACACAGGCTCTCCACCAGCCAATTTGACCATCTGTGGATAGCTCACCCAATATGGAGCGGGAATGATAACCTCATCACCGTCGTTAACCAATGCCATGATGGCATTGCAAACGCATTGTTTGGCTCCATTGCCCACTAATATCTCATTGATGGAATAATCCAAACCGTTCTCGTTTTTCAATTTGGCAACGATAGACTTCCTCAAGTCCACATAGCCAGGAACGGGTGAATAACGCGACCAATTCTCGTCAACGGCTTTCTTTGCAGCTTCCTTAATATGGTCTGGAGTATTAAAATCAGGTTCTCCAACGCTCATATTAATCACGTCTATTCCCTGCGCCTTCATCTCACTACTTTTCTGAGACATTACGAGGGTGGCAGACGGTGCAAGCCTATTTAATCGGTCAGATAACTGTGCCATAATTATAACTTATTATCAAATAATGTTGCAAAAGTAATCATTTTATTCATTAAAACGAAAAAACTGCAAGATTTATTTCATACAATCCATACAAAATGTACTCAATTATTCAAGATGCAATTCATGTCCCATCCTATCTTGCTTGGTTTTCAAGTAGCGATAGTCGTATGGGTTAGGTGTTATTTCGATAGGTACATTCTCCACTATTTCCAATCCATAAGCCTCAAGTCCAACACGTTTGGTAGGATTATTGGTCATCAGTCGCATCTTGCGTACTCCCAAATGTCGTAACATTTGCGCACCACAACCATAATCGCGTTCGTCGGGCTTAAAGCCTAAGTGAATATTGGCTTCCACCGTATCCAGTCCTTCTTCTTGCAACTTATAAGCGGCAATCTTATTCATCAAACCGATGCCTCTTCCTTCTTGCTGCATATAGATGAGAACTCCTTTCCCTTCCTTTTCTATCATTTGCAGAGACTTGTGCAATTGTTCACCACAATCACAACGCATACTTCCCAAGATATCTCCAGTGGCACACGATGAGTGTACACGTGTGAGAATGGGCTCATCAGCTGTCCATTCACCCTTAATCAATGCCATGTGTTCCAATCCATTGCTCTTCTGTCGGAAAGGAATCAATTTAAAATGTCCATAGCACGTAGGCATGTCCGCCTCATTACCCACCTCAATCAACGACTCTTTCTGAAGGCGATAGGCTATCATGTCTTTAATGGTAATCACCTTCATGTCCCATTCCTTTGCCATTTTCTGCAACTGGGGCATTCTTGCCATTGTTCCATCTTCGTTCATGATTTCCATCAAGGCTCCCGCTGGGTACAATCCAGCCATACGGCACAAGTCGATGGTAGCTTCTGTATGACCGCTTCGTCTCAACACGCCATTGTCTTGGGCATATAAAGGATTCACGTGTCCTGGTCTGCCGAATGTCTCTGGTTTTGACGTAGGATCTGCCAACGCCTTGATGGTTTCCGCACGATCATGAGCAGAAACACCCGTGGCACATCCCTCTAATTTATCAATGGTAATGGTAAACGGAGTTCCGAGGATAGAGGTATTGTCTAACACTTGGCGAGGCAGGTTCAGTTCCTCGCATCTTTGTATAGTGATGGGAGCACACAACAAGCCACGAGCGTTTTTCAACATGAAATTCACTTTCTCGGGTGTTATCTTCTCTGCTGCGATAATCAAATCGCCTTCATTTTCACGGTCTTCATCGTCCACCACGATGACAAATTTACCTTCTTTAAAATCTTTTATGGCATCCTCAATGCTACTAAGTTTGAAATCACTCATGTTTTCCATTTACTATTTTATTTTTATTGACCCCATTTCATGGGATTACCGTATTATCTCGCCACAGACGAGTTATACAATATGATCTATTCTATGGCAAATCGCCTCATTTGTTTGTTTGATGACACGCAAGTCGTGTAACAGACGCAATCTAAACATCCACATTCTCAGATATAAGAATATGCCAACAGGCAAGATGATTGCCGCAACGATATTCATCCACTTTCTCTCAAAGGGTCGCGTGTGCGCCTTTTCAGAAACAACAGGATACTTGTTTAATTCCGTCAGTATCACTTTATCTCTCGTATTAGCCAAATCATCAATGGTAGATTCCAACTCTTCCACGATTCTCTCTATTTCATGATCGGGCTGATACTTAAAGAATACCTTGATAACGTTGGCTGGTTTGTGTAAGTTGTGTACCTTGGAGTATTCCGTTACCTCTTGCGTAATTCGTTCAAGAATCACCTTATCGGCAAGATAATCCGGATTATTGATGATTACTTCCTTTCCTGCCACGTGTCGTTTGAGACGTAATCCCAACAATCGCATAAAGAAGTTGCGATAAGCATCAAAGTTGAACACCACGGAATCGTTGTTTGCCTTATAGGTTACGAAAACGGCAACGGGCGTAAGCACGGCTGGAGCCAGCGCCTTACCAAACCACACCGTCCATACACCATCTCTCGACATACGGTATCCCATACTGTCAAGTACGTAGAAGATAATAAATACTAACACAGAAATGATGACGGGGATTCCCAATCCTCCCTTTCGGATGATAGCACCCAAAGGGGCACCTATGAAAAAGAAGATAAGACAAGACAACGCCAACGTGAACTTGTTGATGGCTTCTATGTAATGTTGGCGGATGGTTCGGTCGGCATCACTGGTAAACATACTTTGGAAATCCAACTCGCTTACTTGCGACTGCACCTTATTCAACGCCCTGTTCACTACCTCTTGTTTCTTTCTTTCAGACAATTTGGCAAAAACCGAGTCTATATTTAATTTCTCGCTTTTCACTCGTTTCAACGCTACTAAGGAATCATTTTTTGACACTGGTTGTATGTCTAAACACGAACGCTGCATCTGATGGTAATAATTCCTTCCGATACTGTCAAAAGTGTGGTTCATTGAATCAATGGACTGACTGATTTGCGTCAAGCTCTTACCTTTGGCATTGCCAGAGAACAATCCTGCATCAGTCATGTTAAAGTCGCCGTCATAATCCAAGACAATCTTCTTCTCGATGAATGTTTCCCTGCGATAAGGAACGGAAGCACTATTGGCAAGTTCTGAAGATTGCATGTTCTCAAACCATTCTCCACTCCACAAACTCAGCACCAAATGTTTCTTTTCCGCAGTGGATTGCAACATTCCAGAATCGGCTAAGATGATGGCTTGGTCTTCATAACTGCCCGTCATCCGATAAATCATAATGCCATAGAGCTTACCCGTCTCAAGGTCTTTCTTTTGCACGAAAAGGTTGCAATTAGGTATTCCATCATAAAATCTTCCCTCCGGAATCTCTAACTCAGGACTTTTTTGCTTCATGGAAATCAGCAATTGCGCCATTTTCAAGTTTGCCGTCGGTCCGATATTATTCTGGAAATAGAAAGATGCCAAACTCACGAGGATGGAAATCACTATCAACGAGCGAAACGATTGCATCAGCGAAATACCGGCAGCCTTGATAGCGGTCAACTCACTACTTTCACCCAAGTTACCAAAGGTAATCAAGGAAGAAAGGAGAATTGCCAGAGGCAACGCTTGAGGCACAAGCATCAACCCCATATACCAAAAGAATTGAGCCATGACTTCCATTGACAAGCCCTTTCCAATGAGCTCGTCAACGTATCGCCATAAGAATTGCATCATCAAGACAAATTGGCAAATAAAAAACGTTCCGAAGAACAAAAGACCAAATTGTCTCGTGATAAAGATATCTAATTTCTTGATTCGAAACATGGCATCACTTTATAATCCTACCTATTATATATAATAAGGTGAGAGAATTCGGATGCAAAGATAACAAAAAATATCAAGAATATATACTTTCCCCTCAGAAAGAATAAATGTTTCTTTTAAAACAGCTGAAAGATTCATCACATTCCCGTTGCTCGATGCAATCTTTCAAGATCATCTTCCCAAAGACCTGTTAATTGTTCCACATCCTCTGGCAATGCAAAATCGGTAATAGACAAGATAAAGTCATTTGTCAGGTCAGTACGTAATATTTTCAATTCAATATAGGCATTGTCATCCACCTCATCTATCCATCTGAAACGGATGTATTTATTCTTTTTCTTCTCTAATATTTCAGCCTGCCTAATTTCATGATGGCTCCACACGTTCCCCCACGTAAACTCCAACGTCTTTCCGTGTAATTTCACATCATCAGCAACCCATAGCGCCAACCCATCCGCTGTACTAATGAGTTGCCAAAGAATAGACTCTGAATTAGTTATCAACTCTCTTTCTATAATAATCTTCTGTTTGGTCATATAAAAATTTAGGCAATAAAAAAATATGCATTGGCAACATTACGTTTACAAAGATAGGCATAATTTTAATAACGACAAAGAATTTTACATTTATTAGTGAATTTTGCCATTTTCTTTTATTTCAGCTATCCATTCCCTCACAATTATTTCTCTTCTTCACTTGTTAAGTGATAAGAATACAATTTTCTATCCTTTTTCTTGGTAATAAAAATTTTTTTAACGAACTTTGCCGAATAAATACATATATTATTAAATTATAGAATAGTGAAACAAAAAAAAATCATGTTCCTTGGCGGAATCTATTATTCCGTGGCAGCTATAGAAGTAGCACACCAACACGGATATCATGTGATAACGGTAGATTATCTACCAGAGAACATAGCACATAAATATTCCGACGAATTCCATAATGTCAGCATCCTTGATAAAGATGCGATATTACACTTGGCAAAAGAACTTAAAATAGATGGCATTGTCTCATACGGAGTAGATCCCGGTGTAGTGACTGCGGCGTATGTGGCAGAGCAAATGGGACTACCTTTCCAATGTTCATATCAATCAGCATGTATCTTACAAGATAAGTCTTTGTTTCGTAAATTTCTCAGAGACCACGGCTTTAACACACCCAATGCCAAGGGCTTTTCATCTTACGAGGAAGCAGCTGACAACGTGCATCTTTTCAATTGGCCTGTTATTGTAAAGCCCGTAGATTCAGCAGGGAGCAAAGGTATTAGTAAAGTATCCGACATCAAAGATTTAAAAGATGCAGTTTCTTATGCCTTAGAGTTTTCGCATAGTAAACATTTCATTATCGAAGACTACCTTGATGTTTTGGGATACCAATCCACCTCAGATTGTTTTACAGTAGATGGCAAGCTGGCTTACGTTGATTATTCTGATCAAATATTTGATCCACAAACAGCCAATCCATTTGTCCCAACAATGAGGATATGGCCAACCACCATGCAACAAACTCACCAAAATTACTTGACCAATGAACTGCAACGTCTTTTCACCCTACTCAATTGCAAAACGGGTATATATAACATTGAGACTCGCATTTGCACAAATGGAAAAGCATATATCATAGAAGTGTCGCCAAGAGCTGGAGGGAACAGAATAGCAGAAATACAACGAATAGGAACTGGAATAGACTTGATTGAGGCTGAAATCTGTAAGGCTGTCAACGACCCTTTCCCTGAGATTAAAATGCCACTTTATGACGCATGTTACATGGGATATACTCTACACTCAGCTGAGAAAGGTGTTTACCAATTCATTGATTACGAACAAACGTTCAAGGCCCAGCATTTCTTAGAGCAATCCATATATATTAAGAAAGGCGATATAATAGAACCTCTAACTGGAGCTAATAAAGCTATTGGAGACATTCTGCTTAAATTTAAAAACAGAGAAGAGTGTAATGTTTTTTTGCCAGAACTTAATAACTACATCAAAGTAATCGTAAAATAATACATATCATGAAACACATTCATTTTACACTTTTGACTGCTTTCTGCTTATGCGCTACAAGCATTTTTGCAGGTAATTATGAGAAACGTGGCAATGCCGTAACCATTCATCCTACTCAACCCGAGGCTAAATCGGCAAAATTGGTTCAACTGGAAGTTGTTAACGAAAAGATTATTCGTGTAAGAGCAACTCCAGAAGGGCAATTCCCAACGAAAACGAGTTTGATGATTGTTCCACAACGCTCAAAAGCCAAGTATGACGTTACCGAAAGCAACGGCAATGTCATCGTAAAGACTTCTGCCGTCAAGGCTGTTGTAAACTCCACTACTGGACACATTGATTTTTTTGATGCCAACGGAAAGAAACTTCTATCTGAAATCCAGAAAGGCGGAAAGACCTTTGAGCATTTCTATGTTCCAGAAAGAGAGATTGGTGTGGGCACGCTTACCGATGCACAACGCAACGGATGGACTTGGCACACGCAGTTTGACTCTCCAGCCGACGAGGCTTTCTATGGTCTCGGCCAACATCAGGCAGAAGAACTGAACATGAAGGGCAAGAACGAAGATTTGTTCCAATACAACACGAAGGTGAGCATCCCAATGGTTTTAAGCAACAAGGGATATGGCATCTTGTGGGATTCATATAGCTATTGCAGATTTGGAAATCCCAACCGCTATTTACAATTACATGAAGCTTTCAAGTTGTTCGACAAGAATGGCAAAGAGGGTTCCTTGACCGGTACTTACGTTGACAAAGTAGGAAAGGTTATCGTAAGGGCTGAAGACAGTATATACTTTGAACATGCTGTTCCCGAAATCAATCCCGAACATGCAAAGGATTTAGGCATTGACGCATTGCCAAAGGGATTCAACTTAGAAGGTGCTCACGTTACCTATCAGGGATATATCGAGGCTCCACAAGATTGCAACTACCATTTCAATCTTTATTATGCTGGTTACATGAAGGTATTCATCGACAATCAGCAAGTGGTAGAAGAGCGTTGGCGCACCGCATGGAATCCCAATGCGTGGAAGTTTACCTGTAACTTGAAAAAGGGAAAGCGCACACCTATCCGCATTGAATGGGATCCTGATGGTGGTGTCAGCTATTGTGGATTGCGTGTTGCCGTTCCACAAACTGAAGAAGAGCAGAACCGCCTGAGCATCTGGAGCGAGATGAACCGTGATTTGGATTACTATTTCATTGCAGGTGCTACGATGGATGAAGTAATCTCTGGCTACCGAACGCTTACCGGTAAGGCTCCCGTCTATCCCAAATGGGTGTTGGGATTCTGGCAAAGTCGTGAGCGTTACCAAAGTGCTGCTCAGATAGAAGAGACTCTGAAGGAATTCCGCGACCGCCATATTCCTATTGATAATATTGTACAAGACTGGAATTACTGGAAGCTCGACTCATGGGGCGACCATAAGTTTGAGGCTTCTCGTTTCCCCAATCCTCAAGCCATGCTCGATAGCGTTCACCAAATGCATGGTAGATTCATGATTTCTGTATGGCCCAAATTCTACGATACTGTAGATAATTACAAGGAACTGGATGCTAAGGGATGGATTTACAAGCAAGCCATCAAAGACGACATTCACGACTGGTTAGGATTCCGTGGTTCTTTCTATGACGCTTACGATGCCAACGCCAGAAAGATGTTCTGGAGACAGATGAACGAGCGATTGTTTACCAAATATAATCAGGGTATTGATGCTTGGTGGATGGACGCATCAGAACCCAACGTGCGCGACTGCACTCCCATGTGGTACCGCAAGGCTCTCTCTGGCCCTACCGCACTTGGCAGTTCTACAGAGTTTTTCAATGCCTATAGCATCGTTAATGCTGACGCAATCTACAATGGTCAACGCTCTGTGAACAACAACAAGCGAGTGTTCTTGCTCACCAGAAGCGGATTTGCTGGCGAACAACGTTATTCTACCGCTACATGGAGTGGTGACATCGGTACAAGATGGGAAGACATGCGCTCACAAATGACTGCCGGTTTGAATTACTCTATGGCAGGTATTCCTTTCTGGGGAATGGACCAGGGTGGATTCTCCGTGGAGAATCGTTTCTCTAAGGCACAACAGATCTTCGACAAGACAGGCGTAGAAACTGCTGACCTCACCGAATGGCGCGAGTTGCAGACACGTTGGAACCAGTTTGGATGTTTCATCCCCTTGTATCGTGCTCATGGCCAGTGGCCACTCCGTGAGGTATGGAACATTGCACCAGAGAATCACCCTGCTTACAAGACTATCGTTTGGTACGACCAATTCCGTTATCGCATGATGCCTTATATGTACTCAATGGCTGGTTGGGCGCACTTCAAGGATTATACGCTCATGCGAGCACTCGTCATGGACTTCACCAACGATACAAAGGTTAATGACATCAAAGACCAATGGATGTTTGGACCTTCATTGATGGCTTGTCCCGTGGGTTATTACAAGGCTCGCAGTCGTGACGTTTACTTGCCCAACAAGTGCGGTTGGTACGACTTGTATAGTGGTACACATTATCAAGGAGGACAAACCATTACAGTCAGTGCTCCATACGAGCGCATCCCTGTATTCGTTCCAGAGGGTGGAATCATCCCCTTCGGTCCTGCTATGGAATGGAGCGATGAGAAGCCAGCAGAGTTGATACACCTATATATATATAGTGGCAAAGACGGTTCTTTCCAACTCTATGAAGACGAAGGTACCAACTACAACTACGAAAAGGGTAAGTATGCAACCATAGACATTAACTTTGACAATGCCAAACGTACTGTTTCCTTCGGCAAACGTTATGGTTCTTTCAATGGTATGTTAAAGACTCGTCGATTCAACATCGTACTGATCGAAGAGGGCAAGGCACAACAACTCAATTTGGAGAATCCTCAAGGTAAGATGGTGGAATACAATGGCAAAGCCATGAAGGTAGAACTTTAATCTATAATCATTAATATCATGTCACAAAACAACCAAGGCTCAAGAGCCTACTTAATTTCAATTGTGATGGTCGCTGTATTGGGCGGCTTACTATTCGGTTACGACACCGCAGTCATCTCTGGCGCAGAGAAAGGTCTTCAGGCTTTCTTCATGGAAGCGAAAGACTTTGCTTATACCGACGGATGGCACGGTTTCACATCAGCTTCCGCATTGATCGGATGTATTATCGGTTCGGCTATTTCCGGTTTCCTTGCCACCAACCTGGGACGTAAGAAATCGCTGATTATAGCAGGACTTCTCTTCTTCATCTCCGCATTGGGAAGCATGGAACCAGAGTTCTTGTTCTTTGAGCATGGTAATCCCACATTCTCATTGCTCATCATGTTCAACATCTATCGTGTCATCGGTGGTATCGGTGTAGGACTTGCATCTGCTATCTGCCCGATGTATATTGGAGAGGTGGCTCCCTCTAATATCCGTGGCATGCTGGTTTCATGGAACCAGTTTGCCATCATCTTCGGTCAGTTGGTGGTTTACTTTGTGAATTTCTTCATCTTGGGCGACCATATCCAACCGTTAGTTGAGGAAATGGGTAAAGGTCTTGCAGCCATCAACCCTGCCGCACAATGGACAGTAACAACGGGTTGGCGCTATATGTTCGGAAGTGAAGCCGTTCCCGCTGGTCTCTTCGCATTGTTGATTTGCTTCGTACCAGAGACTCCGCGTTATCTCGTTAGTATCGGACAAGACCAAAAGGCAGAGAGCATCCTTGCCAAGATCAATGGTTCTACAAAGGCAGCCCAGATACTGCAAGACATCAAGGACACCATGGTCGTAAAGACCGAGAAGTTGATGACATACGGAGCGTTATGTATCTTTGTCGGCATCATGCTTTCCGTATTCCAACAGGCTGTAGGTATCAACGCCGTGCTCTATTACGCTCCACGTATCTTTGGTGACATGGGCATGGAAAATCCGATGGTCATCACCGTCTTCATGGGTATCGTGAATATTCTCTTCACCTTAGTAGCTATTTTCACGGTGGAGAAGTGGGGACGCAAGCCACTCCTTATCTACGGTTCGTTAGGTATGGCTATTGGTGCCTTCGGCGTTGCCGTAACGTTCGGACATGCAGGACTTGAGTTCATCACCGCTGCCTCCATCATGGTCTATGCCGCTTCGTTCATGTTCTCATGGGGTCCCATCACATGGGTACTCATTGCCGAAATCTTCCCCAACACCATTCGTGGCGGAGCCGTAGCCATTGCCGTTGCCTTCCAATGGATTTTCAACTTCATCGTCAGCTCAACCTTCGTTCCGATGTTCAACATGCATCTCACAGAAGGCGATGACTTCGGACACTGGTTCACCTACGGACTCTACGGAATCATCTGCGTAATTGCCGCTATCTTCGTTTGGAAACTCGTTCCCGAAACCAAGGGAAAGACTCTTGAAGACATGAGTAAACTGTGGGGAAAGAACAAAAGATAAAGAATTATAACTTTCTACTAACGTTTATGTAGTAGATATATCTATCAAAAACCACAGTGCCGATTCTTTGGTACTGTGGTTTTATTGTTTTTCAATTCATTACTTATTCAGTGACAGGTCTTACACAAAGCCCGTAGTAGCGATACATGGAATTGGTATTGACCACCTCACTGCTGATTTTCAAAGAATAGGCAAAAAAGTTATAAGTGGAAAGTGACGTACCTAACCAATAACAACCTTGGTTGTCTTGACTTTGCAAGTTTGCAGCATTGCGATACCCAGTGGCTGGCAAGAAAATGCTGTTGCCGTTGGGACCCGTAAATCTAATGCCATAAACATCATTTACCTGAACCCACTTATGCTTACATTCATCTATCAGTTCCTTCATCTCCTCATTGGTAGGCATTCGCCACGTACCACCCCATTTTGCATGTGCCACATCGTATGAAGTACCGCTGATGTCGCCACCAAGGTCGTGACAACTCTTTGCCGTTCCGTCGCAATGGATATATGTGCTCCAGTCATAGCTTTCCTTTTTCTCAGTCTCTCCCCATGCGTAATAATCACCGAATTCCTCTGGTTTTGTAGCGCCCAAGTTGCAACTTGCCCACTTCAGTCCACTGGATAAACCAAGGTCTATCGCATTGGCTGTAGATAGACCGAAGTCAATGATTGTCATATTGATTTTCTGCTCTTTCCTAAACTTCTCATCGGTTACGATAACTTCCACTGAGCCAATAGCATTTGCCTTTAATACGATTGACTTATCCTGAATGAAAACAGATGCAGCATCAGAACTTACAGAGACTGAATAATGACCACTTCCTTTTTCAATATCAACAACAATTGTTCCTCCAACGCTCATCTTCAGCGAGTTAATAGATAATGAAAACTCATTCCAATAGTCACTCATTACTGGGCGAACAGGTAGCCCTATATATCCGAGACGATAACTTTTTACTGGTTCAAAGCCTGAATTGCCAAGGTGCAAGGTGATTGCACTGCTATAAGAAGAGCTATTGGTATTTGGTGTTCCAGACCAAATATAACCCCCTCTTTCAAGATAGCTCACAGAGGATTCGATGAATTGTCCAGATAGAGGAATGAAAATGCTGTTGCCGTTTGGTCCCGTAAAACTCCATCCCTCCACACCATTGATAACGGTCCTTTCTTTCGAACAAAACATAATCAGTTCATCGATATCATCTTCGGTAGGCATACGCCAGTTACCACCCCATTTCACGTGTGCCACATCATATTGAGTGCCACTGATGCAACTGGAGAATTCCTCAATTTGTGAATTTATTCGCCAATCGTTGAAGTAATCATCCTGGGGATAGCTTTCCTTCACCTCTGTCTCACCCCAAGCGTAATAATCACCGTGTTCTTCTGGTTTCATGGCTCCCACGTTGCAATTTGCCCATTTCGTACCGCTGGGCAAACCAAGGTCTATGGCTTCGCCTGTAGGTCGTGCATTGAGAATTTGGTTCACCACCAAGACGGCATCGTTGATATTCACGTCACCATCATTATTGACATCATAGTGAAAAGTTTGAGCATTTACACTCATCATTCCCATGCACAGGAATATGGTAAGAGTTAATAGTTTTTTCATGATAATCCTCCTTATTTGTTTTTTCACCTTATATTATATATAACGACAAGCAATGAATATTTTTACCTTCCTACTTCATCATTTTAACTTTATATAACTGTTAAGATTCTCGGAAAGTCAGAGGGGTAAGATATCTCTCGCCCTTCACCTCTCTTTCTCTCACTTCTTACATTCAGGGCAACAACCCTTGATGACATAATTGACGGTGGTCATTTCATATCCATCAGGTAAATCTACTTGAGGGATTTTTATGTTTTCAAAGCAATAGGTTTTATGACAATGCTCACAAAAAAAATGCACATGTACATCGTCATCATGCTTGTGGTTATGGCTATGGCATAATTCGTATCGCACGCCTTCTCCACCATCCTCGATGACATGCACCAAATGGTGTTCCTTAAATATGGTCAATGTACGAAAGATGCCCGACTTGTCAATCGTCAGAATTTTATATTCCAACTCACTAAGTGACATGGGACGTTCGCATTCCATCAAGGCATTCACCACGACGATGCGATTGGCAGTTGGCTTGATGTCATGCAACTCTAACAATCTGACGGAATCATTCTTATTCATGGTTCAAGCGGATAAAAACAATCTATTGATATAGGTATCGTTTGATGGAACGCTTGGGTGTCTTCTCAAATTCTTCCGGGAAAATCTTATAATCGGTAACCTGTTCGTACTTTGCCACCAATGTATTTAGTGTCTTCAGATTGTTTTTCATGATCTTATCCATCTCCTCATTCGAAATTTTCCGTTCCATAGCATCCTGATAATTGGGATGAATCAATGCGATGATCTTACCCTCTTTCTGCACCACGATGCTCTCTTCCACGTATGGCAGGTTATTCAGTTTCTCCTCTATCTCCTCAGGATAGATGTTCTGTCCGCTCGGTCCAAGAATCATATTCTTTGAACGTCCACGAATGGTGATGTTCCCCTCGTTGTCTATCGTACCCAAGTCGCCCGTATGCAACCAACCTTCTTTGTCAATGGTCTCCGCCGTAGATTTAGGGTTCTTGTAATAACCCAACATCACATTATCACCCTTGGCAAGTATCTCACCCGTTACTTGGGCAGGGTCTTCTGAGTCTATTTTCACTTGCATCCTGTCAACGGGGATTCCACATGTACCTTTCTTGAATGTCTCCCATCCCGTATAGCCAATCAGCGGACCGCTCTCCGTCATTCCATAACCAACGGTATAAGGCAGTTTGATACGGCGCATAAACTCTTCCACTTCCTCATTCAATGCAGCACCGCCAATCACCAGTTCAATGAAGTTACCGCCAAAGAGGTCAACGATTTTCTGACGCACCTTGGCAAGTACACGCTCTCGTAAGATGGGAATCTTCAACATGAATTTCATGGGTTGCTCTTCCAACTTGGGCAACACATTCTTCTTGATTACCTTCTCCACGATAAGCGGCACAGTAATGATGAGCGACGGCTTCACGTCGGCATAGGCTTGGAAGATAATCTTGGGGCTGGGAGTGCGTGTGAGAAATTGGGTGTGGCAACCCTGCACAAACTCAAAGAGAAATGAAAACAGCAGACCGAAAGCGTGAGCCATAGGCAACATACATACATGCCCATCGCCAGTTTTCAGTTCGATATGTTCCTTGGCAAAGACAAGATTAGACACCAAGCTCCGATATGGCACCATCACACCCTTTGAAAAGCTGGTGGTACCCGATGTATAGCTGATATAAGCCAGTTCTTCGGCTTTCTCCTTATAATAATTGATTTCGTTGGGTGTAAGGCCGCGAGGATATTTCTTCTTATACAGTTGAACGACCTGTTCTTTCGCCAATGACAATTTCCTGTTGTGCGACACCAACACCGTACCATCTTTGATAGAGACAATGATCTTGACATTGGGCATGGACTGTTCGTCTAAGTTCTCCCAAACATTATCACCCACGAACAACAACTTGGCATCCGAATGATTGACAATGTTATGGATGTTTTCTGCCTTGAAATCATGAAGGATGGGAACACAGACGGCACCGTATGTCAACGTGCCGAGAAAGACAACGCCCCAATTTGAGCTGTTACGTCCGCACAGTGCCACCTTGTCACCTCGCTTGATACCCGCCAGCTTAAAGAGGATGTGTATCTGCTCTATGCCCATTGCCACATCGTGGTAAGTGAGCGTGCCCCCTTTATAGTCTGACAGTGCATTCAGATTCCAATGGGTGCGGATGCTTTCAGCCACCAATTGGTTAAACGTCGTCTCCATCATTAAACTTTTTTGTTCACGTCAGCGATTTGCTGATTAATCATGGAAGAAAATTTCACGGGATTTTCTATATGCGAAAAGCTATTAGACACCTCACCCGTTGAAACAATCACCGTACCATAGTCGAGAATGCGTCCCATGATGCTCTGGCTGATGCTTACTCCTTCGCAACGACGGAGGATTAAGTCTAACGAATTGCGTTTCACAATCCCCCGTTTGAGAATCAGTCGCTTGTTTGTCAACAGGTATTTCCTTCCCCCATGAATGTTCAAAGCCCAAATCAAGGCAGCCAGAAGAAGCAGCAAGGCGAAACAACATTGCAGCATCAGTCCATCGCTTTCGGTAGGAATAACAAATTGCACGATGGCAACAATGACCAACAATGCAGGAAGCCAATAGATAATCCAATGCTGGCGAGCCTCATAGATAACCGTTTCACCATCCATCAGGTTTTTCTCGATGTAGCCCATGTCTGTCGTTTTTTAGTTAGCACTGAATCCCTTGGTGCTAATGGTCTTGATAACGTCTTTGATAGAAAGTTCTTTCCATCCGTCTTTCAACAACCGAGCGTTGGTCTGCAGCTCTGATTCAACCTCATCGTCAGTAGGTTCATATTGACAAAACTTCGCTTTCAACTCTGCCAGCATCCAGCCAATCAAGGCAACTGACAAAAGAACAAACAATCCTAAGATTACAATTTTCATATTTCTCGTTTTTAAATGTTTACGTTGCAAATATAGATAAAATACTCGAATTATATGCCAATCCTATCAAGAAATTGCATTTTCATCGTTTCGCTAACCCATTACCACATCCAATATCATCATCAGCACAAACCCGATGGCAAAACCTATCGTACTAAAATTACTGTGTTCTCCGCTTGATGCCTCTGGAATCAGTTCCTCTATCACCACATACAACATGGCACCTGCGGCAAAAGCCAACATATAGGGCAACACGGGTGTAATGGCTGAAGCCAACAACACCACCAACAAGCCACCTAACGGCTCTACGATTCCACTCATGCTTCCTATCATGAACGAACGCCACTTGCTGTTGCCTGCTGCACACATCGGCATGGAGATGATGGCTCCTTCTGGGATGTTCTGAATGGCAATACCCAACGAAACTGCCAACGCACTCGCTATGGATATTCCCGCACTTCCCTGTTCGGCACCGGCAAACACCACGCCCACAGCCATTCCTTCTGGCAGATTGTGGATAGTTACCGCCAATGAGAGCATGGCAGTTCGAGACAAGTGCGAACGGGGACCTTCTGGCTTATTCGTGCCAATATGAAGGTGAGGCGTAAGGTCGTCGATCAGCAACAAAAAGAATACACCCAACAGAAACCCTACGGCAGCAGGCAGGACAGACCATTTGCCCATGTCGTCACACATTTCAATAGAAGGGATTATCAACGACCACACGGATGCTGCTACCATCACACCCGATGCGAAGCCGAGCAACGACTTCTGCACATGGTCTGACATACCATTTCTCATCATGAAAACGAATGCCGACCCTATCACCGTACCTAAGAAGGGAATGAGCAATCCCAATGCTATCGACACCATATTATTAGCCTTTTTGTTTGCAAATATAATGCTTATTTCATAAAAAATTTCAATTCAACGAGTTTTTTTATGTGTATAATCAATAAAAGTTGTATCTTTGTGCAAAATCTATTCATTAGCTTATAAATCATATTAAAATTATTATTATAATGAAGACAAAACACTTATTTTCTACCTTATTGGTATCAGTGGCATTGCTATTGCCACAGGTAACTACTGCTCAGCAGCCCAAGGCTGGGGCTTTCGATTGGCCTTACAAAATCCAAAACGGAACCATTATCACGAACGTTCCAGAACGTCAACCAGGACAAGAGTCTGTGTTAGGACTTGTCACTCCTAAACTGGATGTCGTGCGCGTGGCTTTCGTAGGCTTGGGTATGCGTGGTCCAGGTGCCGTAGAGCGTTGGACGCACATTCCTGGCATTCAGATCATGGCTCTCTGCGACCATGAGCAAAAACGTGCTGAGGCTTGTCAGCAATATCTCCGCAATGCCAGTATGCCTCCTGCCGATATCTATTCTGGCGAAAACGGATACGTGGAGCTTTGCAAGCGCCCAGACATCGACGTGGTTTACATTGCCACCGATTGGATTCACCACTTCCTCGTTGCCAAGATGGCTTTGGAAAACGGTAAGCACGTGGCTATCGAAGTGCCTTCTGCCATGAATATGAACGAGATTTGGACATTGATTAACCTCTCTGAGCAAAAGCGTCTGCATTGCATGATCTTGGAGAACTGTTGCTACGACTTCTTTGAGCTCAACTCACTTAACATGGCACAACAGGGTTTGTTTGGCGAAGTGATCTACGTGCAGGGTGCTTATCGCCATGAGCTCAGTCCATTCTGGAGTGCATATTGGAAGACGGGTGCTGACGATAAGTTAGGTTGGAGACTGGAGTACAACAAGGATTTCCGTGGCGATGTCTATGCCACTCACGGTCTTGGTCCAGTAGCACAGGTGCTTGACATTCACCGTGGCGACCGTATGCGCACTCTCGTGGCAATGGATACGAAATCTTTCAATGGAAAAAAATTAGTGGAAGACCGCACGGGAAAACCTTGTCCAGAGTTCCGCAATGGCGACCACACCACTACGCTGATTTCTACCGAAAAGGGTAAGGTGATTGAAATCCACCATAACGTGATGACTCCACAACCCTACAATCGTATGTACCAACTCACAGGTACCACTGGCTTTGCCAATAAGTATCCTGTGGAGGGATATGCTCTTTCTGCAAAGGATATGCAGGATGCTGGCGTAAAGCCTAACCATGAGAACCTTTCCGCTCATAGTTATTTAAGCCAAGAAGACACCAAGGCGCTTTTAGAAAAATACACCAGTCCTATCGTTCGCAAATATGGCGAAGAGGCAAAGGAAGTTGGTGGACATGGAGGTATGGACTTCATGATGGACAGCAGGTTTGTATATTGCTTGCGCAATGGCTTGCCTCTTGATATGGATGTTTACGACCTCGCTGAATGGTGTTGCTTGGCAGAGTTGGGTTCTATCTCCATGGATCATGGCAACATGCCCGTAGAGGTTCCCGACTTCACACGTGGCCATTGGAATGAAATCAAGGGCTATCGTCACGCATTTGCCACACCAGAAAACGAAGCTCTGACAAATGCTTCAGCTAAGGCTTTCACCGAAAATCTGAAAGCTCAAGGTGCTAAGTATTGGGCAAAAGTGGCTAAGAAAGAAGCTAAAGCCAAGGCGAAAGCGAATAAGAAGAAGTGAGATATTTAGTGGTGAGAGGTGAGGGGGGAGAAGTGAGAGATTAGTCTTCTCGTTTGAGAATCAAGCAGCCGTGGCTATTCTCTCACCTCTCACCCCTCACCTCTAAATAACTCACCTCTCACCCCTCACCCCTCACCTCTAAACATCTACCCTCTCAACGCAATGTTGTAATTATAGTAGTTTACGTTTCCAGTAATATCTTTCTCTACCTCCAGGAACGGTGGAAACTTCACAGCCTCATCAGCCGTAATACCTTTCGTTTCGAGTACCATCAAATTATTGATGGGTTTCATGTACGTATCCAACTCGAAATACTGTCCCTTCCATATAAAACTCTTGCGTATCTTGTGTATGGTTTGCCTATATGGGTCTGCCTGTTGCAAGAGCGACTGATATAGATTGTTGTTAATCTGTCGCTCCGTCTCTATCTGTTCGTACTCAGATATTTTCTTCTTGGTGGTATGTACGTACACATACTTTCCATCCCACCCACGTTTGCGCAGACGAACCTCACAACCTGGCTCTGCCACCAAATAGGTTTGCGTTATCTCACTCACGATGGCATGGGGTATATCTCCGTGCAACTTCACGATATACTTGCGTTCCTCCTCGATGGGTTGTGGCAAAGCCAATACGTTGGAAATCTCTTTCAGCACCCTGTTGAGCTTCTTATTGAAATCCACATGATTGTTGATGACACGCAGATGAGGATGTCCCGTCCATGCGTCAATCACTTTCTTGTCCAACATACGTGCAATCTGCAACCCCTTCTCGTCAGCACTCTCGTTACGTGAGGCATTGTTGCTGGTGGTATAAAACTGTTCCGCACCATCAGCTGCCGACACCAAGTGTAGCACGGCATCATACCTGGCACGCAATTCCGCTGTACTCGTACCCACGGCTGAGGTGATGTCTTCCCACAACTCGGCATTCATATATGCGGAAATGTCCATCGTACCACGGTCGCACACCAGAATAGTTGGTTCCGTACATTGTTCTGCCATGCGCATAAAGCGGTCTTCCAAAGCCAGTTGTATCTCTAACGTGGCTTTCTCTCCTTCATAGAAAAAACCCTTGTTGTCCGTCAGATAGTCCATCCCTGCCTGTGTAAACAAGGTGGGCACTTCAGGAATAGTAAACACTTTAAAACCGAGACTTGAAAAATGCTCGATGATCCTTACCAAAGCCGTCGTCTTACCGGCACAAGGTCCTCCCGTAAGTACAATTTTCTTAATATCTTTCATTTATAACAAAGCAATACTATCACTTATTATTATTAAACAAATCAGTTTCATCGTCAAAACGACGAGCTATGACATCAAAATGAGGGTGAGATCGTTGGAGTATAATTGACACATATTCTGAAAGTCCCTCTCCCTTTACTATTGCAGTTTTAATATAATATTTTTGTTGCTGTTCATAACCATTGAACCAACGAAGAAACAAACGTGAGCGCTGGGCCTGTTGTTCTCCTTCCGTACTACATAAATACAATAAAATATCTGGATTAACACGAAAAAATTCCTCAATAATGCAAATTACTGTTTGAGCAATTTTTATATCTCCATGTGATTTTTTATGGCTTAAATTAGTCAAATTAAACCAATATGATTTATATTCAAAACTTTCTTCCTCGTCAAAAGTAACAGAATACTCTATGTTTGTATCGGTAGTAAACACAAAAACACTTCCTCTTTGCCACACGGGGTATGAGGCAAACAAATTGATGTTATCCAAGTTCAACTCATTCATAACATCAAAGTGACTCTATGTCATAATAATGCGACTCTCGAACTTGCTCACGCAATTTGGCTCGTTCCTCCATTTCAGCCTTCATTTTTGTTTCCCACGCCTCTTTGCGTTTTTTTGCAGCCTTAACAACCTCAATAAATTGTTCACGAGTGCATGTCTCCAAATTCAACTTACTCATTTCTTATTTATCTTTCATTTCGGTGCGAAGATACTAAATTTTTATCGATACAACAAGCATCATTGTCACTTTTTTCTACAATCTCGTTTGTAAGTGCAGGATTCGCTCTCATGCTAAACTCGCAACCACAATATTGTTGATTATAGAAGCCATATTCTTTCAGCAATTGGTTTCTCCTGTCCGACAATCCACCCTTTCTCCAGTTCTGCGCCCAAAACTCCGTATCTGCCACTGCATTTTGCGCCGCCAATCCCGCTTCGGTGATTTGTTCAATGCTCTTCCAACGCGACGAGGCAAGCGTAGTGGTGAAGTATCGCAAGCCCAACTCACGGGCTTGCAGGGCAGTGGCAAGGAGTCTCATCTTGAAACAACGAATGCAACGAGCGCCACGTTCAGGCTCCCCCTCCATTCCCTTGATCGTCTCCAACCACCGTTCATGGTCATAATCGCCATCTATCCACCTGATTTCCAAGCTGTCTGCATGTCGTTTGCTTTCGTTTTTGCGTATCTCATATTCCTCACGGGGATAGATGTTGGGGTTGAAATAAAAGATGGTGGGGCGCACCTCATGATTCAGCATCCATTCCACGATTGCCGACGAACAAGGTGCACAACAAGCATGGAGCAGCACCTCTCCCGCCCCTTCTGGTATTACTATTGGATTTCGTTTCTTCTTCATTTCTTCTATTTACAACTTGCTAATGATGAAATAGCATCTAATCAAATCGAATTTCATGGTTGCAAAGTTAAACAATTATTTGGAAAAGGCAAGGGTAGTTAGTAAAAAGAAGTGAGAGGTAAGAGGTGAGGAGTGAGAAGCAAGAGAATAGTAGTGAGGTGTGAGAGTAATAACAAACGTTTTTATATTGGTGTAAACAAAGAACATCCTTTCATCCTTAAATCCATAGACCATTAACTATCAATTATGAATTATGAATTGTCCATTATGAATTATCCATTGTGAATTGTCCATTATGAATTGTGAATTATGAATTGTCCATTGTCAATTATTCCAACAAAATTTTGTTCGGATTTTCTTGTGAAATAGAATTGGGAGAATGGAAAAATGGGTTAAAGCAGCCGAAAAACCATGTTTTTCATCGTAACATAGCATGTTATGAACGTAACTATATGAGTTATGAGCGTAATTATATATGTTACGAGTGCTAACTATGTATGTTATGAAAGCCCAAAAAGTACCTTTTTTGGAGTCAAAAACAAGTAAATTCATCCAACCTTCAACACCATACAATCACAAATCATTGATAATGAACCTCTTAACAACACCCCAAAAAATAAGCTTTTTTTCCACCAAGTATCAACTCGTTTGAAAAAATGCCCGTATTTTAGGGGGTAAATT
>AUXO017324134.1_pt1 | contig 22465 bp, 21 predicted proteins | sample 768731 | NCBI WGS metagenome assembly AUXO01 (sample SAMN02715735, study PRJNA202380) | gut metagenome | biome: sheep rumen | host: Ovis aries | place: New Zealand: Palmerston North | reverse complement strand
GATAGTGTTCGTGGTCCCCAATAGAGATCAAACGCTCCGACCACCTCCGGTTTACATTGCATCAGATACTGCCGAAAATGCCAATAGGAAGATTGTGCACCATGATACCTGTCAAAACCGTTACCTATCACATAGAGCGTCTGGGCATTCTTTCTATTCATTTTATAGTCTGTATGAAGCATATCCATCGGCAATTTCGATAAAAAACATCCCTTGCTCTCTACTGATTTTACTCATTGTTAATAATTACTTGATGAGTCCGCTCTTTCGAAGTTCATTCGTTCAACGTTAATTCCTTAACTCGTTAAACATTCATTCATTACGCCATATACATCATACACCATACATCATACACCGTACACCATACACTAACATAAGCGCAAGCCTTCGGCATTGTTGTAGTAGCGGAAGAAAAAGTGTTTCTTCAATCTTAACTCGACATTGATATTTTCCTTTTATGATAAGGAGATTTTATCTGGCAGAGAGAGTGTCATTCGTTTAAGAGTTTCATCCAATTCGTTGTAACGCTCCATATTTCCTCTAAGATACGCTTTAAAATCATCAATCAAAAAATAGGGACAGTATTTTTGACTAAATACATCATGGATACTACGCACATTGTTTTCATTATTAAAATCTAAATATTGTATATGAGTCATATAAAAGCGTGTTTTATAATTTAATGCTGATAAACGATTATAATCACTTGTGAATGCTGGATTTAGATATTGATTAACAAAATAATCAAAATAGGAAATCTCATTCAGCATGGCCACTTGATCTCGTTTTAACTCTCCTACCGGCAAATTATAATGATATTTTTCGTTTAAAAGATGCTTGTTTAAGCTATCTATTTCTACCTCAGGTATCAATCTGGCTATCAACAAATTACATAGGACAAGCATTCCTTTCTCTAATCGTGGCAAATACTTATAACACAATTCATGGATTTCTTTTTCTTCAAAAATGTCCAATACCGCGGATGGATTACATTCTAAAAAATATACACGTTTTTCTTTGTGTTTTTGGAAATATGCGCACAATAAGCGTTTTAGAGCATCACTATGTTCCCATAAACATTGCATTAATTCTAAAGCCTCGTCATTCTCCCAATATATAGGAGTTGCAAAACCTTCCAATAGAGTCTCGACAAATTTTTCTTGCTCATTGAGAGGTATCATTACTTGGATTTTGTTCAATAATGGTATTATTGGCACTATCTTTCTATTTGTTTTTACTGGATTATAATAATCCTTAAATTCCTGTAAAAGCAAATCAAAGCCACCTTGAACAGTTATTGACAATAAATTTTCTTGGATGAATGAATACAAGGTCAATGTATGAGCCTTGGTAAATACTGCATCTTTGTAATGAGCACATACATTTCTCAAGTTTCTCCAATGTAAAAAATCATCCCGTTTTGCATCATCAATACGAATCACAGGTGGAATGATACTTCCTCCTCTATCTCTTTGACGTTCACGGATTGCATCAAACACGATAGAATCCCATCCATCTTCTCTCTGTAAATCTTCCATCAATTTATTCCACTGTCCTTCAATGTATCCATCGGGTCGAGTACCATTCATAAGCACCTTTCTTATATGTATCATCATGGCTTGATACGCTAACAAATAGGATGGTCGATCAATATCGTTTTTAAAACATTTCAAAGAATCACATAACAAACCATATGCATCCGCATCAATCAATTTTTTATTAGCGCCGAGCCAATGTTCAAAATTCTGTTCCATATAAAATGTGTTGATAGTTATCTGGGGTATGAGTATAAATTTTTATGAGTTCTCCATCGTTAGCATCTCCCGTAAACCATCGGTGCTGCCTTGGTTACTTGGAAAGAGGATATGTTTCATTTCAAAATGTTTTTAGTTGGCATCGCCGTATGGAATAACTGATTTCTTGCAGGATCATCTTTGGCATTAGCAGTATAAAAAACATGTAATGTATCGTCTTTAACAAAAGCAGTTGGTTTATAGAAATACTGACGATAACCAGTATAGTTCTCCGAATAATGATTATTTACCAATGGTTTACGATACGTTTTAAAATGCTTCCAGTCTTCAGCAACTGATAACATAATGTTGTCACCCTTCTCTGCTACGGATACCATATACAATTTGCCATTATATTCGAATAAGTCAAAATGCCAAAGGTCATGGTATAATGGCTTTGGAATATAAAAGATATGACCAAACAAAGGAACATTCAGTGCCTTGTCAACAGTATAGCACGACTCATAAGCTAGTGTATCGACGAATTGGTATTTGCACATTTGCCCCCCATTCGCATTTTGCGCATCTTCTTTCCATATAGCAATACCTTTGTTCTTGCGAACAGGCTCATATTGATACCAAGTTGCATATATAAAGCGTTCACCATTATGTTCAATCATGACCGGTGCTTGTTCTGTATCTTCATGACTTTCAAAATTTATACAATAGATTTGTTTTTCTTTAAGTATTCCGTCTTTGTCAATTTTCCCACCTACTATAATTCTATTACCGGCGACAGAAACACATAGGGGCGTTCCACACTCTCGCCAAATAAATTGAATTTCTCCATTATCGCATAAACATATATTAGGATCTGAATTATAACCATTTTCTGGGGTATCCGAAATTAAACAACCATAACCCCATTGATTAAAATTCGTACTTGCATAAAACATAGGATTCTCAAGTTTATTATTCCAACCATAGTATGGAGATTGCGCCATATAATACAAACCAGTTTTAGAATCATATCTAATGCAAGGATGCAAACAATCATGATGATACTTCTCTGGTTCTATAGTTGATACTGCAATAGGCACACCTATAGGCATGCATTGCCGAGGGTAGTATAGATAAAAGTACGTAACAATTATTCCTACCAATAGCACAACTATGACATATATCACTATTCGCATAACGATTCGTATAAGTATTTATATTGTTTTGACACGATATCTATAGTAAAATTATTCAATACTTTTTCTCTTGCATTTTTGCTTAAAAAGCCATCGGTATTATGCCCTATACACCATTTTATTCCATTTGCCAAATCCTCGCAATTATTTTCTTCTGCCAAATAGCCATTTTGCTGATGGTCGATCATATCGCTATTGCCTCCGATATTGAAAGCCACGACCGGAGTGGCACACGACAGGCTCTCCATGATGGCATTTGAGAGATTCTCCGTTAATGATGGAACAACCATCACATTAGCTACATTATAGAACGCAGTTAAGACTGACGAATCATGGATATAGCCAACAAAGGTTACATCAATGTTTTGGAACGTCATGGGCAACTCTTGCGCATTAGCGCCAAAGACCACAAGATGCGCTTCAAATCCCTGTGCATCAAGGATTTGCAGCGCGGATAAAAGGCTTGCAAAGCCTTTTCTCCTGTCGTTCGCAGCATTCATCGCTCCGAACAGGATCAAAGGCTTTGCAAGCCCTTTCTCCTGCGTCGCCTCGCGCAAAACGCGGCTAACCACCGCGTTTTGCTGATGCTCGGCGATAGTTAGTATCTCTGTATCCGATAGCGGACGGAATAAATCCGTGTCCAGACAATTAGGAATCACATGCACAGGGAAACGACCAAGCAAGGCGCTTTTCTTGGCACTATCGCCTAACCAACGGCTCGGCGTAACTATATGGAGATCCAAATCCTTATAGGCTTCAAGTTTCTTCTCAAATATCTCATAAGCGAGATCTTGCTCCTTTTCAGAACCTAGTTGAGGACAAGCGCCACAATGAGTTTGGTATCGCTCGCAATCAATGAAATAATGGCACAAACCACAGAAAGGCCATGAGTCATGTAGCGTCCAGACGATAGGTTTCTTAATTCTCGCCAGTTCTCGTACATCTATAAAACGAAGATTTATCCAATGCAGGTGGACGATATCGTAATCTATTTTTTGTAATGCTCCCCATATCCGTGTACTACGCAAGTCAGACATAAACACATTTTGTTTTGTCAACTTATACGGATGCCACTTATAATGTTGCCATTTGTTCTTTATCTTCTTGGCTATCAAATCACTTATTCTGTAGAACACATTCTGAGGCTCAAAGCAAGAGAGTTCTATCACATCCGAAGATTGCGAATACTTTGTTTTAACAAACATCTGCGCCTCTACTCCATGCTGTACACCACGCATAATACGCATCGCTGCCCGCGCTGCACCTCCGGATATATCACTGGTATTAACAAATAGTACTTTCACTTAGCAATAGATTTTCTTTTTTACTACAAATGGTACTTGCTTGCCTAATTTACGATAGATGGAATTGATTACTTTTTGCCATAAGGGGCGTTTAGCACGGCTATAGCAATTAGCAAAGGCATTGATGATTCGGGCATCCTCATAAATCACATCCGGCATACGCGGGTTAGCAGGAGCAAGGCTTACATTATTCCGATAATCATGTTCATCGTTTCCGCTATGAATTCCTGTTCCATCAAAGCCAATATTATCCACATAGGGGATGCAAGGCAAAATCGCCACCGCATGATGATAGAATAATTGGAAGGAGAAACGGATTGCCCAGCTATCAATCTTATGATCTCGTTGCAAAAGTAACATGTTTGTCAAATCATCACCACCTCTATTGAATGCTTTTATCTGCTCCGGATGCCTTAGAAAATCGTTAAGATAATCGAGGCTCCAATTTATCTTTTCCCATTTATTTTTCCACGTAGCCCAGCCTGTAGAGAACGGACGAAGACTGATGAATACATCATATTCGTAATCAGTAGGTATAGCCATTTTGCTTACCGGTGGACGATTAGCCGAAATTGAGAACACCGATGGGTATGATTCGTATTTATCCAATGCCTCATTCATATATTTGAGGAAATATGGCGAAGTGAGCAAATCATCCTCTAAGATTATTGCACGACCGTGTTTATTGATTACTTCAGTTACACCGTCAATAATGCTATTGGCAAGCCCTTTGTTTTGTTCAGCGCAGACTACGTGTACCGCTTTGAACTTGCCTGCTTTAGGTGCATCAATAGCATATTGTTTGGCTTGCGCATGGAGTTTTGCTATTCGCTGACACATCTCTTCCGTTGCATTCGCTTTTGGACCGTCACAGTAGAGATAGAGTTCTGCCTCTGCTGCAAACTGGTTTAGCGCAAGCGCCTCCCATGTCCTAAGACTATGGTCAGGGCGATTGTAATTAAATATGATTACCGGTGCAAGATTCATCGTAATAAGTTCTTTACTAGTTTACATATTTTTTTATCTAAAACAAATAACCTCCAACTCAATTGCCATTTATTATATCCATATTGGGAAGCACTATAAATAGCCCATTGTAGTATTTGCTTATAATATTCACAAGTAGCTTCATCGTGATTGAATTGGTATAATTCTTCTGAAATAGCAAGAGATATATCACACGACTGTTTCGAATTTTTACAACTTGACAAACCTCCTTCGTGCACACTCCGCACTCCACCCTCAAAAGCAAACAAGTAACCTTTCCCGTTTTTTAACAAATGATACATTTGGTGCATATCACGGAAATACTTGTAGCTGTGGTATAGAGCTAAATCCAATGCTTCTTTGCGGAATACCATCGTCAATGGTTGCGTGTACCAACCAGAGAAGTAGGTATCCATATCAATATCCATACCTTCAGCGCCTTGCACTAGGATTAGAGCACATGCATCATCAGTTTTCACTCCTGTTTTTACATTGCGATGCACACAACGATGCCAACAAACAGAATAATCCGGATGGGTTTCAAGAAAATTCACTTGCTTTTGAAGTTTTAATGGATCCGTCCAGTAGTCGTCTCCTTCGCAATAGGCAATATATTTTCCCGAAGCAGCACTCATCGCTTCATATTCGTTCTCATTATATCCTACGTTTTGGTCTCGATAGATGTATTTTATCGTCTCCGGATACTTGGTTGCATATTCCTCACAAATCTTTCTTGTTCCATCCGTACTACAATCTTCCGCAAGAATAATCTCTATAGGAAAATTCGTCTTCTGCATTAAAAAGCTATCCAAAGCATCCCGCAAATACGGTTCGTGATTGTATGTAATACAAACGATAGATACTAATATGTTAGACTTATCATTTGACATTTGAGATTTGTCATTCAACTTTCGACTTTCACCCGTTCACTCTTTCACTCGTTAACCTTTACTGTCAGCCACTCGCCTTGATGCGTGATGGCATATTCCATTTCTTCTTTGTTTTCAAAGCGCAGCACTAACGTGCCGATTGCGTCATTAGCGCCATGAAAGGCTTCTACCGCATCTCCTTCTTTTACCCACAAGTCTCGCTCGATGACTTGTGCTTTTAGAGAGGATGCTATTTCTATCCCAGCAAATCTACCGGCTTTCGGTGCATGTAAGATCACCTCAGCCCAATGGCCATTATATGGTTTTTGTTCAATATCTCCAACAGGATCTCCCACCGCAGCACGCACTTGGGCGGTAATCATATCTACTCCGGTAGCATAACGCAGCATCTCACATAAACGATTGCCTCCTCCGCGAGGCGCACACTCCATGATATAGGGTTTGCCATCCGAAGCAATGCGTGTCTCGATATTAAAGACCGAAGTCTGCATGTGTAGCAAGCCCATCAGTCGCTGAAGTTCAGATGTCAGATAAGTCTCGTGCTCCGGAAACGTACTTGGCCAGGTATAGGCTGATGGCGCATATGGATTAGCAGCATCGGCATCGAATCGCTGCGCATTAAAGGACATGAAACGGAACTTGCCATCCAACAAGAAACTATCCGTATCGGAACTGCATCCTACTTTCTCCAAATACTGCTCCACGATAACGTGCCCTTTGATGGATTTCTCGAAGGCGTATTTGATTGCCGCTTCGTATTCGCTGATGCTATCTACGCGAGTGACACCTTTGCTTCCAGCACTATCGGTCGGCTTCACAATCATCGGCCGTGTGAGCCAATCGGTATCTTTCAGCGCTTCATCTATGGTGCTATATCCTTTACTCTTCGGGCAGTTGAAACCATGTTCCTGCAAGAAAGCGCGAAAGAGATCTTTGTTCTGGAGGATTACCACCGATTCGTAAGGTCCCATGCTCGGAAGCCCCATCTTCTCCTGCACATACGCCGCAGCCACCACTCCGGGATCCACACCAAAGGAGATGATTCCATCTATCTGGTGTTCCTGCGCGGCTTTGAGTACCACTTCCTTGTCGGTGATGCTCACATTGACATACTCGTCTGAATACTTATGCGCAATGTTATCCGGCAGATAGTCCGCCGTAATGACATAGTATCCCTGCTCATGCGCAGCTTTTATCACCGGCAAGAGGTAGTGGATTCCACCCAGAAGCATTATTTTCTTTTGTCTTTTCATCATATTATAAATCACAAATTACCAATTGCATTAACGACACGAGCAACGTCTTCGTTTGTTAATGCATGGTGCATCGGAAGGCAGATGACTTGGTTGGCAATCTTCGTTGCTACCGGCAAGTTCTCAGGAGAAGCAGAGGGATAATCTTTATAAGGATCAAAGGCAGTGATGAGCGGATAGAAATAGCGGCGTCCATAGATATTCGCAGTTTTCATCTTTTCATAGAGTTCATCACGCGTCATGCCATACTCTGCTTCATTAATCAAAATCGGGTAATACGCACAGTTCCACTCGAAACCTTGTTCTGCTCCTAACGATTCGATATAGGGAAATAACTCGATGCCTTTGATGAATTTGATTGCTTCTGTGTATCGTTGCGCTACGTGTTTACGAGCCGCAATTGCGTCATCCACTTGTTGCAGATTAAGCAAACCATAAGCAGAACGGACTTCGTCCATCTTGGAATTGATACCAGGAGCAAGAACAACCGTCTCATCCTCAAAGCCAAAGTTTTTAAGTTGGTCAATCAGCCGTTTCATCTCCGCACTATGGCACACCAACGCTCCACCTTCGATAGTGTTATATACTTTGGTTGCATGGAAGCTAATGGTGCTAATATCACCAAAATTCAAGATGGAAGCCCTAACCCCTTCGCGGGCTTTTACTCTCACTCCAAACGCATGTGCCGCATCATAGATCACTTTGAGGTTATGCTTCTTGGCGATAGCATCAATACGCTCTACGTCGCATGGGCAACCATAGCAGTGAACCGGAAGGATTGCTACCGTCTTTTCCGTAATAGCCGCCTCAATCCTATTGGGGTCAATATTGCCGGTAGCCGGATCTACATCCACGAACACCGGAGTCATATGATTCCACCAAATCGCATGGCTGGTAGCCACGAACGAATAAGGCGATGTAATCACCTCTCCCTCTCGTATATTAAGTGCCTGCAAAGCCGTTATCAGCGGCAACGTACCATTCGTAAAAAGGGACAAGTACTCCACTCCGAGATACCGGGATAATGCAAACTCTAACTCCTGATGGTACGTCCCCATATTGGTAATCCATTTACGGTTCCAAATATCTTGCATCAACCCGTTCAGTTCCTCCAAGTTGGGCAATAAAGGCGACGTAACTGTTATTGTATTATTCATTTATATGCAATTTTGCCTGCAAAATTACAAAAAATATTTGGAATATACAAGTTTTTTCGTCGTAATAATCAAAATAATTTGATTTTGCAACCAAAAACTTAATATTTGCACAATTGTGCACTGTAACTTCGAGGTTGAATCATTATCAATGATGTCGGTGTCCTCGACGTTACAGAAAGATTTTTCTAAAAAAAATGACATATACAAATGTATATGCCATAATTTGCAAATTATTTTATTTTTGCATGGAAAATGTTAGTTTTTCTTACCTATAGTACAATGAGTCCAACAAATTTTGTTGCACAGCCGGATCTGGTTCGTATGCAATACGGAGCATTTCATTAGACACATAGGTATTAAAATGACTTGGATCAAAATAATAGTGATAATCGTCCGTAAAAATGTTCTTTCCTGAAAAGTTCACCAAATGTTCACCAAATAAACCCATCAAATATGCCATATCCTCCTGAGCAAAAAGTTTCTGGTCATATATGGGATTGATGAGTATTCGGTAGTCCGCTCCGTGCTTTTCCAAAATGTTATGCATCTCCGATAGCATCTTCTTCTGCTTCTGCTCTATTACTCTCGGGTAGTAGGTAAGTGTATCCGGTCTTTCCGGAAACTGCTTTACTTTCGATCCCAATTCTTCATCGGAATATTGTTTTACAACAGGATATCGCGCGCTACGTTCATTATACACAAGGTTATAGACAGTATCAGCTTTCTCAATGATTTCGTCTTCATACATGTAGGGTTTAGTTTGACCGGAGAGTAATAAGTCCCAATACGCAAATAAGAATTTGGGGTTGAGATAGGTCCGGATATGCGCCATGTGGAAAGCACCAACGCTGTTGCCTTTTATCAATGCTGGATGCGTCACCCATAGATGTCCATAGTTTGGGTCTGTTTGACTCAACATCTCATAATCCATAGGTATAAGCACATTGCGAATAAGCGATTTGCTATCGATAAATTTCATTTTTGCATGTACTAGAAACAAGGATTCACCATACCCATCAAAATGAAAACAACAGGCGCTATCACCTATGTATTTCTTCCACTCATCAATGCAGAACACATGACTTCGGCTACTACCAAAGATAAACGAATCATAATGATATTTATCCTTGTTTTGAATGTACATTTGGGTGGAAACAAAACCTCTATTGGTGTTGATATAATAGTCGTTCCCTTCATTAGCATAGTAATTATCATAATGATATAAAACTTTGAAAGGGTCGGTAATAAAATATGGCAAAAGTACTACAAGGAACGGCAGCACAAATATCGCACAATATAATAAGAACTTCTTCATGTCAGAATTGGAAATAAATAAATTGTACTTCTTCCATCGGTTGATATTGGTACATCAGATAGATGATTGAATAATATATCAACCAGTTTACCCATCTATATTTAGTTAGCCGACCCAAACCATGTTGCTGACTTCGGTTCACCCATTCTACAATCAGCATTATCAATAGCGCGCCAAATAATGGTAGATAGAAATTCCTCGTCATCAACCATGGTACGGACAACAATGAAGAACTACATATACCGGACATTATTTTCCCCGCTTGTCCAAGGGTCTCAGCTCGGAATACAATCCACCCTATCACGACTACAATAAACGTAAGCAGTATCTGTCCCGCTTCTTTCCATGTTGGCAACCACTTACCCTGTGCTACTTGATTCATATATTTGCGGTTCTTTCCCTGCAGAATCAATGGCAAGAACAACACCGCGTGGTATGCGCCCCATACCAAGAATGTCCAGTTGGCTCCATGCCAAAAGCCGGAGAGGAGGAAAATCACAAAGGTATTACGAATAATTTTCGCTTTGCTGACACGCGAGCCACCAAGTGGAATATAAACATAATCGCGGAACCACGTTGTGAGAGAGATGTGCCAACGTCTCCAGAACTCCGCTATATCTCGGCTAAAATACGGATTATTGAAGTTCCGCATCAGTTTGATGCCGAAGAGTTTGGCAGTACCAATAGCAATGTCGGAATAGCCGGAGAAATCACCGTAAATCTGGAAGGTAAAAAGGATTGCGGCAAGGAGCAACGTAGATCCGGCTTGCGTGTCGTATGTTGACCAGACTTGGTCCACATATGTTGCGCAATTATCGGCTATCACGATCTTTTTGAACAAACCCCAAAGAATCTGGCGCATTCCGTCCACGGCTTGGTCGTAAGAGAACTTGCGATTCTGCAAGAATTGCGGCAAAAGGTTCGTCGCTCGTTCGATAGGACCGGCCACCAACTGTGGGAAGAACGAAATGAACGCAAAGAAAACAATAATATCCTTTGTCGGCTTGATATTTCCACGATAGACATCTATGGAGTATGAGAGTGCTTGAAAAGTATAAAAACTTATTCCGACCGGAAGAATTATCTTTAGCAAAAGGCTATCTGCGGAAATCCCAAATAATGCTCCAAATTCCGAGACGAAGAAATCATAATATTTGAACGTTGCGAGGATGCCTAAGTTCAACACAATATTAGCTGTTAACCAGAATTCCCTTGCGAATGATACGTTTTGCCCCCCCCCGTGACATTCGGTGATGTTTTGAGTGTTTTTCGCTATCATCAGTCCACTCCCCCATGAGCAAAAGGAAGTAAGTGCTATAAGAATCAGGAACCTCCAATCCCACCAACCATAAAAGACATACGATGCTATCACCACGAACGCGTTCTGCAATCGCAGCTTGAGAAAGTCATTAATCCTCGCATATCCTATTGCCCAATAAATAAGGAATACAATAGGTAGGAAGAATAAATATTCTATTGAATTGAATAGCATATCGTACGTCGGTATTGATCAATTACTTAAACAACTTATTCTTGATTCTACGCAAAAGATTTGCTGGTTTGGAGTATAAAAGACGATACCATTTAGAAGTGGATTCGTAGTATTGATCCGCCAATATTCTATCTGCACTACGTACTTTCCACCGCATTTGCGATGCAGTTTGCTTAGAAATCATTCCTTTTAGCAATGCGGTATCAATATCTAGCAATGGTTGCCCTATAAAATTTTTTGTAACATGTTGGCGAATGTTTTTGAAATTCGACACCTGCTGATCATGTGTGCGCCGCAACGACATACATTCCTGCGCATGGCAAACTGTGCCAGCAAGGATTCCACGCATAAAAAGTGTGGAATCTTCATCATGTCCTTCTTTAAATGCACCAAAAACATCATATAGCGACCGGCGAATAGAACGAGTATCCCCGCTCCAGATTACAAAATCTGAAAACTCGAGATAATCAAAGATATTAATGATGGACATGCTTGAGTTTGAGACTTTTCGATTCAAAGGACGTAAATCTGCATCGCAAGGTATGGAACTGAAATTAATGCACGTCATATCGGGGTATTGTGCGAATAACTCATATGTTCTTTGAGCACGTTCAGGCAATGATTTATCATCACCAGCAGCTAAAATAAAATATTCTCCACTTGCTAATGACATTGCTCTATTCACATTTTGCGCAATGCCTACATTCTTTTCATTACGATTGAATATTACCTTATGTGGGCCGTGGTAATCTGTTATATATTCTTCTATAACTTTCGATGTATGATCCTTAGAGCCATCGTCTGAAATTATAATCTCTAAAGGAGAATATGTTTGAGATAATGCACCATCCAAAGCATCACGGACAAAATCTTCCTGATTATATGTAAGCAAGATAAATGATATGAGAGGTTTATGTTCCATGATTAATTAAACTCATTTATACATTTAACAACATACTCTGCTTGCTCCATAGTCATACACGGACTAATCGGGAGGGAAAGTTCACAATCTGCTATCATCTCTGTTATGGGGAGAGAAAGTTGCGGAATATTCCACTCCTCTTTAGCATAGCACTCCTGTTTATGCGGAGCAATAGGATAATGGATAACTGTTCCTATTTCGTTATCGGCAAGATAGTCATGCAAGACATTACGTTTGCCATTCTTTACGAGAATCGGAAACAAATGATACACATTATTCTCATCCGGCTGTCGATCTGGCAACTCTATCAATGGGTTATTGATGTGCTCATAATAGTAAGCAGCTACTTCTTGACGCTTCTTGATATCCTCATCCAAATATTTAAGTTTGACATCCAATATCGCTGCTTGAATCTCATCCAAACGACTGTTACGACCTGTGTATTTGAATACATACTTTTTCTGGCTTCCATAATTAGCTAATGCACGTATAGCCGCAGCCAACTCCGGATCGTTAGTCGTCACTGCTCCTGCATCACCCAAAGCGCCAAGATTCTTTCCCGGATAGAAACTATGCCCCGCAGCGGAGCCGAGCGAACCTGTTCGCTTGCCATTGAAGCGGCAGCCATGAGCTTGAGCGTTATCCTCAACCAATTTGAGGTTGTATTTTGCGCACAACTCTGCTATCTTATCTGTCATTGCGCACCGACCGTACAGATGCACGATGCAGATAGCTTTCGTTTGAGGTGTGATAGCCGCTTCGATAAGGCTGTCATCTATCTCCAGCGTCTTTGGGTCAGGCTCCACGCATACCGGCACGAGTCCGTTCTCTGTGATGCCGAGATGGGTAGCGATATAGGTATTTGCCGGAAGGATCACTTCATCACCGGGTTGCATCACACCAAGCTCGATATACGCACGCCATATCCATATCAGCGCATCCAAACCGTTTGCGCAACCGATACAATACTTGGTACCGATATATTCGGCATAATGTTGCTCAAAGAGTTCATTCTCTTTGCCCTGCAGATACCATCCGCTATCAATCACTCTCTTTGCAGCTTCGCGGATCTCCTCTCCGTGCATACTTGTTACGTCCTTAAGGGACAAAAAAGGTACATCCATAAACATTCAAAAATTAGCATACAAAATTACAAAAAATAAACGACATCAACAAAAGTTTCTGCCATATTTTTGTATTTTTCTGAATTTTGCTCATAATAAGTATAATTTCATGAAAAAAAATGAGACTAATTAAGGATGACCATCTATATCCTCAACTATTGGAGGTACGAGGATTTGGAATAAATCGTTCTCCCAATGGATAGTGTAGTCATTGTCGCGAATAAACTCTTGGATAAGTTCAATCTTGCGAGTATTGAAATTCCATTGGTCTTCCGCTATGGTACTATCCCAATCCAGCGCAGGTTTATGCCACGTAGGTATTTCAGACTTATTTCTCACTATAATCGGTAATGTTGGTATAGTTGACTTTGCTTTTATAAAATGATTAGAGAGGTTTGCTGCATCATATACCCATGGTAAAGACGTACCCAAATATGGGCGAGTTTCCGTCAAATAGTTAACCATAGGTATGTGCTGATAACACAACAAATAGTCATTCTTTTTAACAAGGGGTTGCAAATGCGTCATCAAAGTATCAAGTATTTGCGCTTTTGATGGTGTCATATAGGTCGTAGCTAATTCTATTTGGGGCCGCGCAGTTTTTTTCAATCGTGAACCATGATCAAAATAGGCATTCATGCTAGTATCATATACAGAAAACCCTATCATAGTGACAATAAAAACACAAACAAATATTTTAGATAGTTTATACGTGGATGTCATCCGCTCTTGAAGCACCTCATATAACAATCCCATAGTTAATGGAGCCGCTATCCAAATACAATTCTCCCCCATGTTGCCAATGCCATAATCACTGCCGAAGGGTAAGAAGAATAATACAATAGTAGCAATCGTTATCAAGTATATTCTATTTTGATCTTGCGGATGTTTTAAGATATATAAGATGTAGACAAGATAACTCAATGCATATATCATATATACCAAATCCGTCACCTTCCATAGCACAATAACATATAACGCAATTGCAACAATATACATAATCTTCTGATATCGTTGATCTTGAATATATTTGTTCGCAAAGTACACATACATCGGTGTAGACAACATATATGTCAGCTTTTGAAAAACTAAGATATAATCATCTTTATAAACGATAAATATATTCGATATACTATGCGTACTATCACTCGCAGAGGATGCTGATAGACCGGATAAAATACTTTCATTAAAGATACTCAAATGCCCTAATACATTCATTAAGAAGACTTCACATCCGACTCCAATGACAAGTCCTAAGAAAGCCATTTCCACGAGACCAAAGGTTGCGCGAACATCTCTGTTGAAGATATAATAAGGAATAAAGGCTAATGATAGTGCAAACATGGATACATTCGGTATGCGAGTGAATATGTTTACACCTACAACCACTCCAGCTAATAAAACCCACCATTTATTAGATGATAATAATCCCTTATACAAACACAATGCAGCAATGGCAACAAAAAGAGCAGTTAACCAATTATGATGGAAAACCATCACATAGCCCAAATTAAAGATCCAGATCCCCCCAAAAATACACCATCGATTGAGGTCTTTCCGCAAAAGCAAATAAACGACACCGGCTATTGCTACGGAGCAAAGTGCTGATAAGATTCTAAATCCATAGATGCCAAGCGAGCCCAAAAGCATATTCCAGATGCCTCCAACAACAAGCGCATTGTAATACAAGAATTGGTATTCACATGTAGAGGGATCATTGAATATCTGCTGGTATGCACTCAACACCCAACCTTCATCAAGCATATCAAAGCCTTGCAATCCGATAAGCGTTTTATAGATGAATAACGAACCTAAAAATAAAATCAGGAACGCCCATTCCGGCATATTTTTGAACCTCTTTAACATACTATCAACTTCTAGCAACCATAAACACACCTATGCAAATAACCAGTATTCCGGCTATTCGTAACAATGACAAATTCTCATCCCAGAAATAGTATCCGGCAACCGCTGCTACCACATAACCCAAACTAAGGAACGGATACGCATACCCCACCTCTAATCGACTCAATACAACCATCCATAGCAGCATACTAACCACATAGCACAAACCGGACATCCACAACCATCCGCATTGCACTATCGCACCTATATGACTCCAGACGGAGCCCAGCGATACTGTTCCGATTTCCATCATACCTTTGCGCATCAGCAACTGTGCCGCGCAGGTAATCAGGATATTTGCTATTATCAAAATAAAGTTATACCACATATCTTAAAGTTTTAATAATCTTTTATTTACTACATTTGCTAATTGGGACACTCCCCAACTACCTAAAGTAAGGAATACTAAGTATATAGCCGTATAGGTATATCGTCCCATTATATAAATCGGTATTATTCTTTGCATTATATCAAACAATATGATTGAATAACAATACATTACTAATGAAAATTGCCTACCGAATAACATTGATAATTTTTGCCCCCCCCCAATAGCAATCGCCAACTTGCTCATATTCTGCATATTACAAAATATAATCACAATAGGTATTCCCAATAAAAACATAAAACTACATGAAGAATGTGAATGTATGAAAGCATAGAACATGAGCAAGATAGACACTATTAAACCACAATATATTGCAAACTTTCCAACCACGGTTATATTGTCTTTAATACATTCAATCTTATCACAAATACATTTAACCACATACCCTAAGCACATTCCAGATAATGCTCGGAATAAACTAATTGGGAACATGTAACCAGTATGATTAGTCGTTACATCGAGACACCCGAAATAGTAATATACAATAGAATAACCGGCAATAATAAATAATGGTGCAAGCATTGACTTAAAAAATTTCTCATTAAGATTTATTAACGTCACAATAAAAAATCCAACTATTAACATAGCCGATATATACCATACTATAACATTAATTGTAGGGTAAAAAAATCCAGAGGACTGTAATGCAAGCATATCCGGTATGGCACGTAATGTAGTTCTTGAAAAATCAACAACACTATTTGATGATAATATACAATCTACTACGATAGCTGATATATAGACAAAAGCTATTTTGGCATATCTCGAAATCGTGTATCGCCACGCCGACTCATGTGTGCTTGATATCTTCTTTGCTAAATAAAAACCAGATAGAACAAAGAAAAAATCAACTGCCAAGTATGCTCCTTCCATGAAATAAGTACTACCATAGAACACATACCATACGTGCATAACGGCAACCGCTATTGTGAACAAATAGCGTAATAATTCAATATTCCCATTAATATTATTCATCCTTCTTTTCAAAATTTATTCGTTCACGTTCTATTACCAATGGTCTTTTCCGAACCTGTGTATAGATAGCACTAATATACTCTCCTATCACACCCCAAAAAATCAACTGTACAGAACCCAAGAAGAATAATCCTACCTGAACGGCAGCCAAACCAAAGTCAAACGAATCCCAATAAATAATCTTCTGCACCAAGCCGACACAAGCAATGATAAGACATACAAATGCAGCAATATAGCCGATAAAACTTGCCAAACGCAAAGGAATCTTTGTGTAAGAAGTAAAGCCCAACATCGCCAAATCATACATTCCGAAGAAATTAAACGATGTTTTACCACGTTTACGAACCTCCTGATTGTACGGCACCGTCACAATATCCGTTCCTAATTCGGCTACCATACCACGGAAGAAAGGGTATGGATCATCTACTTCTCGTAACTGCTCAATGAACGACTGATCATATAATCCTACCCCCAAATAGTTCTGAATAATTTCCACATCAGACATCTTATTCAGCATTGCATAGAAAACCTTACGGATTCCAAACATGATGGGATTTTCAGTGCTATGCGCTTTAACTCCCGCTACAATCTTATATCCTTCTTCCCATTTTTCAACAAATACAGGAATATACGACGGTCGGGTTTGCAGATCTGATTCAATAAGAATCACAGCATCACCATAAGATTGTATCAACCCATAGAACATCGAACGTACCCATCCTGCGTTGCGTGCATTGCATATAACCTTCAAATGCTTATCCTGTGCGGCCAACTCCTTGAGAATCTTCACCGTGTTATCCTTCGATGCATTATCTATGAACAAATGCTCATAGTCATACCCCTTCGTTTCATGAAGCATCTCTAATTGCTCCTTCACGCGCTCATAGCACTCTTTTACGTTCAACTCCTCGTTATAGCAAGGAGAGAGCACTGTAATTTTCTTTACTTTCTCGCTCATTATCCTATTGTTTTTAACCAATCCATCGTTTTCTTTGTACCCTCTGCAAATGGAATCTCCGGCTCAAAGCCACAATCTTCGCGAATTGCATCTATCGCAAATATACTCAACGGCATATTCGTTCCCGTGTATGGTACATCGCCAAACAGCGGTTCTGCATCCGGAGCACATGCATTCACCATCTCCAAAATAAACTCCTTCAATGGTCGCGCATTGCCGCTTCCAATCATATATTCGCAGAACGGTTTGCCCTTTTCTGCTACCAGATAGAACGCCCTTGCCACATCGCTTACATACACAAAATCATAACTCTGTGTCGCAGCCGTGAACTGCAACGGCTCGCCATTGATGATCTTGCGTAACGTCGTATTCACAAATCGAGGAGAGAACTCACCTACTCCATATGCGTTCGTTATCATCGGCCATAGCAAATCAATCCCGATATTTGCAGCCACGCTCTTGCACATGCAATGCGCAATGTGCTTCCCCATGCCGTAGATGTATCCCATTCCCGGACGACTTCCTTGTGCATGAATTGCCGCTTCAACCTCATATTCCATAATCGTTCCGGCACAAACAAATCGCGTACAACCTAATTGCTTAGCTGCTTTCAAACACTCTACTGTATTCAGCGCATTCTGCATTTGAAGATTATAATCAAACCGTGCTTCTCCGGCAGATCCTGCCCACGCAAAATGGATAAACGTGTCATACACATCCGCTGGTATTGCCTCTAACAGCGCTTTCGTATTGCTGATGTCGCACTGCATATATTGCAGATTCGGATGTGGCTCCAATCGACGAGGACTCTCGCCCATATCCAAAGCCAACACTTTCTTACCTTCTGCAAGAAAATGCTTTACGGTATAACTACCGACAAATCCGTCCGCTCCTGTGATAATCACATTATTCATTGTCCAATATCCAATTTACAATTTCCAATCAAATTGGATCTCATCCAATTCCTTTTTGTCCGACTCATCCGGAGTATGCAACTCCGGAATCAAGTCAATCAGCATAGCTTGTTCCTTGCTTATGCCTTGAAATGCCATCCAAAGTCCCGGAGCAACAGTTAAACGCTGGTAGTTATCCTTAGGAGACAATGTCACTTCTGAGAATTGTCCTTTTGTCGCACTGTCTTCTCTATCGTCATAGAGCACAAAACGTACAGCACCTTGCACTACTACCAAATTCAATGTATAGCGATTATGCCGCTTCCAGCCTTTGACTGCGCCACCATCCACATGCGTGAAATAGGCTTCGCCAAAACCGACAAATCCTTCGTCGCTGCACTTAAACGCATGCCACACATCCCCTTTCGGAACTGCTATCTGCCGCAGCGGGTGTAAACTAACTCCTTCTATCATAATGCCCAAGATAATTTCTGTTCCTTTGCCGCTGACATGTATCGCTCAATCTGCTTGCAAGTCAACTCATACATATCCTTGCGGCCATCAACATAGTACGCGCGATACCAATCCGCAATAAACTGAATGCACTGCTCATAGTGCAGCGTCGAATGCCAATTCAGATATGACAACGCCTTATCGCAGTTCAGCTTGAGCAGCGTAGCCTCATGGAACGGCACATTTCCCGTCAGATGTACTGCCTTCTCCGGATCAATGCCCCAGAGCTTTGCCAAATCCTGCACCAACTCAAACACCGTCTTCGTCTGCTCGGCTCTCGGACCGAAGTTATATGCCTCTCCATTCTCGGACTTACCTTCGAACAAGTACTGCCCCAACGTCAGATACCCGCTTAACGGCTCCAACACGTGCTGCCATGGTCGCGTAGCCTTCGGACTGCGGATCTCTACAACCTCGTTCTTCGAGAAGGCTTTCACGCAATCCACGATGATTCGATCCTTTGCCCAATCGCCACCACCAATCACATTTCCGGCACGAGCCACACCCATCTTGATGTTCGGCATCTTGCTGATGAACGAATGCCAGTAGCATTTGATGGCCAACTCCGCTGCACCCTTCGAACCGCTATACACGTCCTTGCCTCCCATAGCATCCGTTTCGCGATACCCCCAGATCCACTCGACGTTATCGTACGCCTTATCGCTGGTGATCAGCACGCAGGTACACGGCCAAGTGATGTTGCGGATCGCTTCGAGCACCGATGCCGTACCTACTACATTCGTTGTGATCGTATCAAACGGCTCTTGGTAGGACGTGGATACAATCGCTTGCGCTGCAAGATGGAAGATGAAATCAGGTTTCACTTCCTGCACATACGCATTCATCGCTTCTCTGTCGCGGATGTCACCGAACCGATGGTGAATACGCTCTTGCAAGCCATCCACTTCGAACATTGCCGGACTTGTCGGTACACTCAGACTAAACCCATACACATCAGCGCCCAACATCTTCAGCCATGCACTCAACCAACCGCCCTTAAAACCGGTATTTCCGGTTACCAGCACTTTCTTGCCTTTATATACGTTATTAAATGCCATAAATTACACCACTTTTAATACGAATAGGTTTATTATTTTCTGGGGGGGGTATTCGCAGTCCACGGAGCATTACCACTCGTCCAAAGATTCTCTAATTTTTCTTTCTCGCGCATCGTGTCCATGCACTGCCAGAATCCGTGATGCGTATATGCCATTAATTGATTCTTCTCCAACAGACGTTCCATCGGCTTCCGTTCTAAAATAGTGTCATCGCCATCAATCATATCGAAGAACAGAGGTTCAAATACCATAAATCCGATATTAATTAAGTCGCCATCTATATCCGACTTCTCACGGAAAGCTTTCACCTCACCGTCTTGCACTTCCAACACACCTTTGTTCTGACCAAAGTTATATACGGACACCGTGCCTATTTTTCCTTTTGCCTTATGATAAGCCAATAGCGCATTGATGTCTATATCGCCTACAGCATCTCCGTATGTAAGCATAAACGTCTCATTACCAACGTAGTCCTTAATGCGCTTTACGCGTCCACCGGTCTGTGTATGCAGTCCTGTATCGACTACAGTCACTTTCCACGGCTCTGCATGGCGGCTATGCACAATCACCTCATTGCCATTCGTGAAGTCAAACGTCACATCGCTGGTATGCAAGAAATAGTTGGCAAACCACTCCTTGATCACATCCTGCTTGTAACCGGCACAGATGATGAACTCATTGATGCCGAATTTGCTATACCACTTCATGATATGCCACAAGATAGGCTTTCCACCGATTTCTATCATCGGTTTCGGTCTCAGATGGCTTTCTTCACTGATTCTTGTGCCGAATCCTCCTGCTAAAATAACTGCTTTCATATTTATTATTATTTGCTATTCTTAATCCGTTACATTCTTTAAAAACTTAGCAGGATTTCCGACCCAAACTTCCCCTGCAGGAACATCCTTTGTCACAACACTACCTGCTCCAATCATCGCATTCTCGCCAATCGTAATTCCGCAGAGTATCGTACTTCCGGCACCAATGCTGGCACCACGTTTTACCAAAGTAGGTTCAAGTTTCCACTCTGCGTTCTTGGCGTGCGGATAGCGATCGTTGGTGAAAGAGACGTTTGCGCCAACGCAGACATTATCTTCCAACGTGATACCGTCCCATATTTGGACGCCGTTCTTGATAGTGACGTTATCACCAATCACAACTTCGTTCTCAATAAAGCAATGACTACAGACATTGCAGTTCTCACCGATCTTAGCGTTTGGCAGCACTACACAAAATTGCCATATGTTGGTTGATGTAGGCACTTGCGCCTGACAATCACTTAATGGATGTATCATAGTCCTTTATATTTCAAAAATTCCTCATAATCGCGGATGTAGTCAGCGGCTTCATATTTCTCAGACGCGAGACAAAGTAGCACTGCGCCACCGGAGAAGTTCTCTAAGTCACGCCATAAACCGGGAGGAATAAGCAAACCTTTCCAAGGACGATCGAGATGGAAAGTTTGTTTATTCGTACCATCATCCATGATCACATCTACGGAACCAGATGTAGCAATCAGCAGTTGCTGCAATGCCTTATGGGCATGTGCACCACGCGCCACCTCAGGAACCATATAGAGATAGTAGATACGTTTGATTTCAAACGGCACATCCAATTGCTCTTCAACTACAGAGAGATAACCACGACTATCCGAGTATCTACGGATATCAATTATCCTGCAATCATCCACCTTAGTTTGTCTGCTCATAGTCTTATCCCTCAAAACTAATTTTCAAATCGTTGTTATTGAATCGGAGCATACCAGGCTGTGCATTCATATTATACCCCATGTCGCTTATCGTATTATCCACATCAAAGCACTGCATGAATCCGCCATAAACCAAATGCTGCTGATTCTCGCCAAAGAAAATTTCAGCCTTATATTTACCGGTATTGATGGTATAAGGAGGTATCTCAAACTCTACCGTGTACAAACCATGTTTGGAGTCTTTCTCTCCTACTCGACCTAAGACTTTGCCAACTTGAAATACTGAGATATCGTCCATAGTTTTCACTTCCAAATTAACATCTAGCATAGCATCTGCCTTATAACACATGAATTTAAGGCGGAACTTGATGCCGGACTCAATATCAATATTCGCTTGAGGCTTGCTGGAGAGAATTTCGAAAGACTTGATGCGGATGACGTCGTTACCCGGAGCGGTTGCCAAATCATCGAAATATTGGTTCTCGCTGCTACCGCCTTCGCCAATATAATAATCCACCGTATCTTTGATGCCACCCATGTACTTCACCTGTCCTTGTTCCAGAAGCACGCCACGCGTGCAGAGGGCTTTGACAGAAGCCATATTATGAGATACGAACAGCACTGTTCTACCTTCGCCGGAGGAGACGTCTTTCATCTTGCCGATGGCTTTCTTTTGGAACTCGGCATCGCCGAC
>AUXO017089005.1_pt1 | contig 22465 bp, 27 predicted proteins | sample 768731 | NCBI WGS metagenome assembly AUXO01 (sample SAMN02715735, study PRJNA202380) | gut metagenome | biome: sheep rumen | host: Ovis aries | place: New Zealand: Palmerston North | reverse complement strand
AATAATATATTAAATATCATCGATAATTCTAAACCAAATCAAATACTAAATATTCCTAAAAATAAAATATTAGTAAAAGAATACAATAAATTATATATCAAAGAAAACATCGAAGATAAAAAGAAATATAAATTAAAATTTGAAGATTCAATAAAAATAGATAGTTACATTTTTACTAAAACAAATAAAGAAGAATTAGATAATAATAGTATCTGTAGATTAAACTCTAAAAATATAAAATTACCATTGTATTTTCGAAATAGAAAAGATGGAGATTATATTCTATTAAAAGGAAGTAACAATAAAAAGAAGATTAAAGAAATCTTTATTGAAAAAAAACTTCCAATAAAAGAAAGAAATAATTATCCATTACTTGTAGATTCTAATGATAATATATTATGGATACCTAATATCAAAAAAAGTAATTTTTGCATAAAAAAGAGTGAAAATAATCAAAACTATGATATAATAATAAAGTGTGAAGAAAGAGAGGAAAACAATGAATAGAAAAGATATTCGAAAAAATATTACACCATATGTATTCTTATTAGTATTTGTAATAGGATGCTTAATAGCATTTAACTTATTTAATAATACCATCCATGAATTATCATATGATGACTTTATTAAAAACTTAAATGGAGGAAAAATAACCGAATTAGTAGTTACACCAAAAGTAAGAACAGAAACATATAAATTAGAAGGAAAACTAGATGATTATAATGATAATGAAACATTTATCTTATACTTACCATTTTCTGATGAATTTATATCAAAAATAACTAATGCCAAAGAAAATACAAGTAATTTTGAATTAGTAATTAAAAACGATCCAGAAGCATCTTCATGGCTTGCAGTACTAGTAGATGTCGTACCAATTCTTATCTTAGCAGGAGCTACTATATGGATTTTCACAAGACAAATAGGTGGCGGAGCCAAATCAATGGATTTTGGTAAATCAAGAGCCAAATTAGTTGAAGAAAGTAGAGCAACATTTAAAGATGTAGCAGGTCTTACCGAAGAAAAAGAAGAAGTACAAGAATTAATAGATTTCTTAAAAAATCCAAAGAAATTTACAAGTATGGGAGCAAGAATACCAAAAGGAGTCTTATTGGTAGGTCCTCCAGGAACAGGTAAAACATTACTTGCAAGAGCCGTTGCTGGAGAGGCAAAAGTACCATTCTATTATATAAGTGGTTCTGACTTTGTCGAATTATTCGTAGGTATTGGAGCATCAAGAGTAAGAGATATGTTCAAACAAGCAAAGATGAATGCCCCATGTCTAATATTTATCGATGAAATAGATGCTGTAGGTCGTCAAAGAGGAACAGGTCTTGGTGGAGGACATGATGAAAGAGAACAAACTCTAAACCAATTATTAACAGAAATGGATGGATTCGGAGCTAACGAAGGAATCATTATAATAGCCGCTACTAATAGACCAGACGTCTTAGACCCAGCCTTATTAAGACCTGGTAGATTTGATAGACAAGTAACAGTAAGCTTGCCAGATAAAAATGCTAGAATTGAAATACTAAAAGTACATGCTAAAAATAAAACATTAGCTAAAGAAGTAACACTAGAAAACTTAGCTAAAAGAACTCCAGGGTTCTCCGGAGCTGATCTAGAAAACCTACTTAATGAAGCAGCTTTGCTAGCAGTACGTAGAAACAAAAAAGAAATCACAATGGATGATATTGATGAGGCAACAGATAGAGTATTAATGGGACCAGCTAAAGTAACTAAGAAGTATACAGATAAAGAAAAACGTCTAGTAGCGTTCCATGAAGCCGGTCATGCAGTAATGGGATTAAAACTAGATGGAGCTAACGAAGTACAAAAAATAACTATCATACCAAGAGGACATGCTGGTGGTTATACTATGATGACTCCAAAAGAAGAATCATTTAACTATACAAAGAAAGAATTATTAGAATCAATCTGTGGTTTACTAGGAGGACGTGTAGCAGAAGAAGTAACGTTTGGAGAAATAACTACTGGAGCTCATGATGACTTTAAAAAAGCAACTAAAATAGCCAGAAGTATGGTTACCGAATATGGAATGAGTTCTCTAGGTCCTATGATGCTTGAAGAACCATCTGAAAATACATTCTTAGGAAGAGACTATACAAAGAATAGAAATATATCTGATACCGTAGCTCATGAAATAGATGAAGAAATGCGTTCTATAATCAATAATTGCTATGAAAAGACTAAAAAGATAATAACAGAAAACAAAGAATTATTATCATTAATAGCAAATGCTCTACTAGAAGATGAAATAATAACTAAAGAAGAAATTGATTATCTAGTAGAACACAAACATCTTCCTAAAGAAGACAAACAAGACCATATCATCGAAGAAGAAACAAAAGAAGATAAAACTAAAAAAACAAGAAAAACAAATAAAGAAGATACCAAGTAAGTATCTTCTTTTATTCATCATCAGGTATTCTAATAATAAGTTCCCCTTCTTTAGAATACATATATTTCTCTCTAGCATATCGAGCAACATAATCTGGATCTTTTAATTTTTTAATATCCGAATTAAGAGTATCCTCTTCATCCTTTAAATTAGCAAGTTTATCATTAAGTTCACTTTTCTCTCTCTTAATTTCCATTATCTTACTAACATTAGAAAAAAAACTATAGCTAAGATACCCTATAACAAAAGTAAATAATACAATAAGAAAAAACATTCTAGTTCTAACTTTTTTACTCTTCTTCTTAGCCATATCTTCACCTTCCTACAATAACATTATAGCATAGGCTATTTTTTTTTACAATTAATTTTCTTATATATGACAAAAGATAACATATAACCTGTCAAGAGAACAATAAAAAAGTAAATATGAATTATCCCATTATTAATCTTTAACAAACATATAAAATATAATAAAGAAACAAAAATAACAAACAAAAAAGAAGTAATAATTCGATAAACAATTTTTCCTTCAAATAATAATTTATAATTAAGTTCCAACAACCAAAAGACTAAATTACCATATCCAAAAGAAAATAAAAGAGATAGAATTTGCGTTTTAAGTATCATTTAAATAGCTTATTTAATAAAGAATCTTCTTTATTCTTTTTACCACTAGCATTATCTAAATACATCAAACTATCTACTTTCCCTTTTATCGAAACATTACCTTGATAAGTATCTAATTTAATAATTTCTAAATCACTACCCTTAATTACTAAAAACCCAAGAGTAGTCTCCATTAAAAACTCTTCATTATCAAAACTCTCTATTTTTTTTACTCCCGTTAGTACAATACTCTTTCTTTCCGAAATACTAAGTCCATGATTAAATCCACTTTCCATATCTTTTACTTTATCCATAATTGCCTCCTAGTAAAGATATGCCTATAAGTAAACAAATATGAAAAAAACTATTAGTTTTCTAATAGTTATTCAGTCTTATTATATTCTTCAAAGATAGCATCCTCAAACATTTTTCTTGTATCTTTGTCAATAGGATGAGCAGTATCTCTGTGACCACCAGTAGCGGTTGGTTTACTAGGCATAGCTATAAATAAACCATTGTCACCTTCGATAATTCTAATATCATGTACTGCAAAACAATCATCGATAAGTACTGATGCAATTCCTTTCATTCTTGAATTTTCTTTGTCAATTTTACGAACTGTAACTGACGTAATCTTCATGTGTATCAACTCCTTCTAGAAATCATCTTCCTAAATTCATTGTATATTATTTATCAAATAAAAGCAAGCATATTCCTATATTTTTACATTTTTTTATTAAATTTGACACTTTTTAATCAAAAAACACCTCTACCGTATTTGTAAGAACATCTCTATAACTAAAACTTTTCTTTTCCCCTTCCGTTTTAATAATAAAAATAAAATTATATGTCTCAGTAATTACTCCAGAATATTCTTCCTTTTTATTTCTACTACCATTATATACAATTTTAACACTATCCCCAAGTTTACTATCAATATCATTTTTAATTTTATCTATTGTCATAATTATCTAGGATACCCAATATACATCGTACCCTTGGTAATAATCCCTCCTATCCCATCACTACCATACTTTGTCTTATCAAGTATTTTAATTAAATCAATATTATTATTTTTGTCTGAAAAAGCAATACATGTAGCAATAATTGCTGGATCTAAAGCATGTATATTAATTCTTTTCGGACTAGAAGCAAAATTAGCCCCTGCTTTAATAAGTTCCTCATAATTAGATTGACAAGCTCCTGCTATTATAATAAGCTTTTCATGACTACTCTCACACTTTCTAGCGGCTTTAACAGCTTCTACAAACTTACTAGTATTCATATATTTATCATCACTTTTATGTTTTCGATAAAAAGAATCATGCCCCGTAATAACTATAATATCAGGATTATAATTCTTTATTGCCTCAAGAGTATCATTAGCCAGATTATCTCCTTCTGATAAAATACCATACGCCTTAAGTTTATTCTTTTTATAAAACTTCATACATCTTTCTAAAAACAAATCATCCATATCAATATGAACTATTTTACCAGGTAAATAAAAGTAAGAATCTCTTTCTAATTTACGATACTCTTCTATCTCTGGAGAAAAATCATCTACCTTATCACTATTATATTTATTTAAATCTTCTACTGGAGCATCTGCCATTAATCTAATCGTGGTACCCATTAAAATATAATTATCTTTATCAATTCTAATTATCTTAAATACCACATCATTATCATAAGATTTCCTAGTAACTAAGTCACCCACCTCAAACATATAATCACCCATAAAATAATATGCTATAAAAAAAAGAATATGAAAAAAAGATACTATACAAAGTATCTATTTAACCATATATACAATTATCTTTTACCTTTTCTTGATTTTTCAATAGCCCTATCTGCAGACCATCTTTCAAACTCTCCTTATCAATTCCTAATTCTAAAAAGGCCTTATCCAATAACTCTGAAAAATTCACACTAGAATTACCTTTATATATAGGCCAATATCTAGAAGCAATATACACAGTTATAGTCTCTATTTTATCCTTATTCTTCTCTACAAGATATTCACGGATTTTTATTTGAAGTGCATTAGTCTTTGGATATAATACATTAATCACTATCCTTTAACATTTTTCTATCACATAGTTCATTAGATATATCTACAAATATCTCATAAGATAGTTCTTCACTTCTAGAGTTTATATCAAATCCATATTTTGATAACACTCTATTAATAATATCTAAATCATAATCATTTAAATTATTTTTAATATTTTTTCTTTTAAATCTAAAACTATCTCTAACTAATTTTTCAAAATAATTAAAATCCTTTAAATATAATAAATTATCTCTTCTCTTCATTCTAATAACGGAAGAATCTACTTTTGGTTTAGGTATAAAAGAGTTTTTACTAACATTACATACCTTTGATATTTCAAAGAAATACTGAAGTAATACTGTAATTTGGCCATATTCTTTATTACCAGGAGTAGCATTAAATCTATCTGCTACTTCCTTTTGAATCATAATAACCATTTCATTAATAGGAAGTTTTTCCTTAATAACTTTCATTATAATAGGAGTAGTAACATAATAAGGAAGATTAGCTACTATATAAAGATTATCATAATCATATTTTTCTATATCTTTAAGAACATCTCTATTTAAAAAATCATCAAAGATAATCTCATAATTGTAATATTCTTTTAACTTATCATCCAATATATCTCTTAATCTTGTATCAATCTCATACAAAAGTACTTTATCAAATTTCTTTACTAATTCTATAGATAATGCACCTGCTCCTGGTCCTATTTCAATCACCAAATTATTTTCCTTAATTTCCGGAGCATCTACTATTTTATCAATAACATTCTTATCTTTTAAAAAGTTCTGTCCTAAACTTTTCTTATAATTAAAATTTCTCATACTAATATATAACCACTATCACAATCTCAGTAATAACAAAGAAGAAAGAAATAATCGATAAAAATAATGCACAACTATTTAATGTTTTATCTCTATTTTTACCAACACATGAAATTATTAAAGCAATAAAAGCCATAAATAAAGGAGCAAGCACTAAATCTAAAGCATAATATATTTTTTCAGTTAACTTAGTATACATACCAACATTACTTATATCACTTAACATAAAGTTAAAGCACATTAACAATGATATAATACCAAATACCAAACTAATTATTCCATTTGCATTACTACTTTTTTTCTTTATATTCTTCTTATATTGATTTCTTCCTACTAAGTATCCACAGTTAGGACATACTATCATATTTTCTTCTAATTTATTACCACAATTATGACAAAACATAAATCCTCCTTAACTACTTATGATAAGTCTCATTATTTAATATTTTAAATGCTCGATATATTTGCTCTAAAAGAATAACTCTAAATAATTGATGAGGAAAAGTAAAACTAGAAAAAGACAATCTATAGTTACTTCTTTTCTTAACCTCATCAGAAAGTCCTAGAGAACCTCCAATTACAAAACAAATACAAGAATGAGCAATAAAAGTTTTATCTATTTTATCAGCAAACTCTTCTGATGTTAAGCTATTACCTTTAATTTCTAATGTAATAACATAATCCTTATTATCAATATGTTTTAAAATTCTCTTTTCTTCCTCATCTATCGTAGAATCTTCCACTTCAATAATTTCTATTTTATGATATTTAGATATTCTTTTTTTATAATCTTCAATTGCCTCTCTTAAATATACTTCCTTAATTTTACCTGGACATATTATTTTTATCATATTACAATCAAATCCGTTTCTTTATCTTGTTTAGCAATAATTATATTATCAACTTTCTTTTTATCTTCAATAAGTCTATTAGTAAGTGTCTCGTAGGCAAGAGTTTCCGTATTATTTTCTTCAGATAAGTGAGCAAGTAATATATACTTAGTATTGTCTCCTATAAAAGTACTTAAATACTTTGATGAATCAACATTTGACAAATGCCCCTTATCAGATAAAATTCTTTGTCTTAAGTTAAAAGGATATTTCCCATTAGTAAGCATTTCTACATCATGATTAGATTCCATAATATATATATTTCTATTTTTTAATATATCAAAATATTTTTCATTAATATAACCAGTATCCGTAATATAAACAATAGATTTATCCTTATTTGAAATAACATATCCTCTTGAATCAGGAGCATCATGTGACGTCTTAATAGGAGTCACATGAATATCCTTAATATCAAATTCGTCCTTATCAATCCATACATAATCATCAATAAAATCCAATGACTTATGCATAATCTTAGTAATATATACCGGAACATGATATTTATTTTCAAACACCTTAAGCCCCTTAATATGATCAACATGCGTATGCGTAATTAATATTGCATCAAGTGACGCGGGATCTACTCCAAATCCCTCTAATTTTTCCTTTACATATTTTGAAGTATTTCCAATATCAATTAATATTTTAGCATTATCTGTCTCAATATAAGTAGTATTTCCTTTACTACCAGAAGACAATACACAAACTTTCATTTAAAAAGTGTTAGAGGGTTAATATGATTACCGTAGGCAGCACCAATTCTTAAACCAAAATGTAAATGTGTACCTCCATATGGATTACGTGGACTAGGTACTGGTACACAGTTTCCTGTATTACCCATCGTACCGATTTTTTGACCACGTGCGACAGTCTGACCAGGGCTTACATATACATCTTTCATATGCATATAAACAGTATAATAACCACCAACATTATGATTGATAAGAACATAATTTCCTTGTCCACCATTACAGCTAGTATAACCGGGAATACAACCAGTACCGATTGCATGAACAACGCCATTATTGGCAGCATATATTGATGCGCCATATCCAACATAAATATCTAAACCTGTATGAAGTGTTCCCCAACGATATTCAAAATAAGATGTAATAGTATATGGTCTATCAGTAGGCCATTGCCAATAACTTAAATCAGCAACATTAGGAGCATACTTATCACCTTTAACAATAATTCTATTAATCGCAGGCTTAAGGTTAGTCGTAGAATCTACAATACCAGAAATAAGTTGACCATTAATATATTGGCTCTTTCTTGTAACTCTATCTAGACCATTTTCTCCTTCACGAACAACAGCCGTATAACCAATGTATTGTGTTGAATCATATTCAGTTTCCGTATCAAATGCTCTTTCTTCATCACTAACACTATGAATATCCACGACTACCGAAATAATTGGTTTAATAAGTCCAACATAAACAACTTGTGATTCATATAACAAATTATTCTCACTCGTAAACTCTGGATTAGCCACCAAAAATTCTTGTACATTAAGCTTATGATTATTAGCAATAGACTCAATAGTATCATCCGCAGTAACCACATAAGTTTCCTGCTCATCTAAAGTACCATATAACAAATATTTACTCAATGATTCAACATCAGTAAATATAGTTTTATCCGTAGGTATTAAAACTTCTTTATAAGTAATATTTTCTTGTATATCAATATTTTCAATTAAACTACCAAGTTCTTTAATTTCTTCCTGTGTACCGTTTATGAACTTAGTATAATCTTCTTCTGGCACAAAAGCTTTTATTGTATTAACAACAGCTTTATCAAAAATATCCTTTGATAAAACATATAATGTTTTCTTTTCATAATCCTCTACTTCCGGATTATCAATACTAATTTGATACCCTTTAACAGTAAACTTCTTACTACTAATAATGCGACTATATACTTGTTCATTACTGCTTACCATAATATCGTACGTAAAATTTTTCTTTATTTCTACCCCATCAGGAGTATATACAGTATCAACATTATACTTCTTTTTTAATTCTTCTTCCTTTTCATTAATATATTCTTCAAAACTTTTTTTGGAAGCCAAATTACCAATCATTTTACCATCTAAATAAACAGTATAAACAGTACTTGGTTCTTTATTAATATTTCTCACAAAAGAAAATATAAATATACATAAACTAACTAAAATAGTTAAAACAATAATACCAAATCCCCATTTACTATTATTATTTTGCACTACTTTCACTCTCCCTCTTTATCGATAAAAATGTTGATGTTCTCTTTTTAAATAATAAATCAATAGTAGCAGTAGGACCATTTCTATGTTTTAGTATAATAAGCTGGATTGGATTAGGAACATTATCACCTACAGGTACTTCAACATCCGGTGCATGAAGAGCAGCAACAATATCAGCATCCTGTTCAATAGAACCAGATTCTCTCAAATCACTAAGTACTGGTTTTTTGTCTTCTCTTTTTTCAACACTTCTAGATAACTGTGACAAAGCAATAACTGGAACCTCTAATTCCAAAGCCATTGTTTTAAGTGCTCTAGATATTTCTGATACTTCTTGTTGTCTAGAACCAGCATATCTCGCCGAAGAATCAATAAGTTGCAAATAGTCAATTACAACAAGTCCAAGTCCTTCACCCTGCGTAGCAAGTCTTCTACATTTAGCTTTTATTTCCGAAGGCGTAACACCACCTGCATCATGGAAAAAGATATTAGTATCAGCAAGTATACTAATTGCCTCATTAAATCTTCTCCAATCCTCATTTTCAAGTTTTCCTGTCGATAATTTTTTATTATCAATTTGACCTAAAGAACTAATCATTCTCATTATTAATTGTTCCGCAGGCATTTCTAATGAAAAAATAGCAATATTCTTCTTTGTACTTTTAGCAGCAGCCAAAGCCAAATTAAGGGCAAATGCCGTTTTACCAACAGCAGGACGAGCAGCCAAAATAACAAGTTGTGTCGGTTTAAAACCTTCAGTCAAATTATCAAGTTCTCCAAATCCCGTTGTAAGTCCATTAATCTTACCACCATTTTTAGCAAGTATTTCTAGATCATTTTGTGCTTTGCTAAGAACATCTTGCACTTTTCTAAATTCACTAACTTTTCTATATTTAGAAATATTAAGTATCTCTTTTTCTGCTTCATCAATTGTTTCAGCAGCATTAGTATCAGCTTTACTAGCCTTCGTAACAATACCAGTAGCTACTTCAATCATCTTACGTAAAGTATATTTTTCACTTACCAAAGAAATATAATAGTCAATACTAGCACCAGTTGCTACACTATTAACTACTTCATTTAAATATTCAACTCCCCCAACTTCATTAATCTCTTCATTATTCATTAAATAAGCTGTAAGAGAAGTAACATCCACAGGAGTTTTTCCCAAATATAAAGCCTGTATAGCATCAAATATTTTAGCATGACTCTCTAAATAAAACATATCTCTAAAAGCCTCTTCACAACCTTTTTGAAGAGACTCTCTAGACCAAAACATTGAACCAAGTAAACACTTCTCTGCCTCAATATTTTTAGGAAGTTCTCTATTCATAATTCCACCTACTTCGTAATAAGTTCAATTTTTAATTTGGCAACCACCTTTTTATATAATTCAATATCTACATAACTAATACCTAAATTAGATAAATTCTCATTAATCATAATCCTCTTCTTATCAATATCATATCCCATACTAGTTAGTTTTTCATGTATCTGTTTACTAGAAATAGAGCCAAATACCTTACCATCTTTTCCAGTCTTTACACCAAAAGTAATCTTTTCCTTTTCTAATTTACTTTTAATAGTATTTGCTTCTTTAATATTCTTTTCCTCATTAATTCTATCATTTTCCAATGTTTTATCAAGTCTATCAATGCTAGACTTCGTATATTTAACAGCATAACCATTCTTAATTAAATAGTTAGTAGCATACCCATCACTTACTTCTTTAACTTCATTTTTTTTACCTTGTCCTTTTACATCTTTAAGAAAAATAACCTTCACAAAACATCCCACCTTTACATCTAATATTATACAATATTTTTCATATCTTGTCATTAATTAAAAAGAAAAAATATAGCCATATCGACTATATTATTTACAAAATGGAACAAATCCCATAAATCTTGCTTTTTTAACTTCTTCAGCAACATGTCTTTGATGTTTAGCACAAGTACCAGTTACTCTTCTAGGTAATATTTTACCATTTTCACTTATATATTTAGTAATAACATTAACATCTTTATAATCAACTGATTTTCCTAAACACATATGACATACTTTTTTTCTTTTCTTACGAAATTCTGCCATAATAATCCTCCTTTATTAGAATGGTAAATCATTATCACTGATTTCAACAGAATCACCAAAAGCCTCAAATGGATCAGTATCAACAGATACTGTTTCTACCGGACTATTATTCATTGTATTATTATCTTCATTCATTGGTGGTTCAGGTAAATTATTAAAAGAATTACCTCCTGCATTAGTACCTTTAGCATCTAAAAAGCTAATATTACTAGCAAGTATTTCAGTTACATAAACTTTCTTACCATCTTTATCATCATAATTTCTTGTTTGAATTCTACCTTCAACCGCAATTTGGTTACCCTTCTTTTGGTATCTAGCTAAATTCTCAGCTTGTTTATCCCAAACAACACAGTTAATAAAATCTGCTTCTCTTTCTCCACTAGCATTAGTATATGTTCTATTTACAGCTACTGCAAATTGACAAACATTTCTTCCAGTAGGAGTAGTTCTAAGTTCAGGATCCTTTGTTAATCTTCCAATTAAAATTGCTTTATTCATAATTAACTCCTTATTTGTCTAAGTTTAATACAAGATATCTAACAACATTTTCATCTAATCTTGCTACTCTGCTAAACTCATTAACAGCCTTATCATCTTTTGCTTCAATGTTATATAGAAAATAATAACCAGATTTAAACTTATTAATTTCATAAGCAAACTCTTTTTGACCTAATTCTTTAGATAAAGTAATCTTAGCTTTTCTATCAGTAAGAATTTTTTCTAAATTTTTAACAGTCTTTTTAATAGCCTCTTCATCTATATCTGGTCTTACTATAAACATAATTTCATAGTTTCTCATTCTTACACCTCCTTTTGGTCTAACGGCCTATATCTAGGCAAGGAGCTCTTCGCTCAGTTAGTATTATAACAATTTTTAAATAATAAGTAAAGAACTTTTTGCATATTTTAACCTAATATTTTATATTCATTTTATTATAATATAATACTATATTTAACCGCTTCGCTACCCGGATTAACATAAGTCAATCCTCCCTAACCTATTATATATGAATTAAATAAAGTACTTGATATTAACCATAAAATATACACTTTTATTTTATCAATTACATTTTCTACCATCTTAACCAACCCGTTTTAATCTATACTACTTTTATCGTCAACTTTAACTATAGATAAAGTATAACCAAATGGTTCTAATATCTTAATTAAAGTATTAATTTGTTTGTGCCTCTTACTATTTTTAAATTATTATCTTTCTTTTTCTCTGTAGGAACCAATTTATCTTCATTAACATTAGTGAACTTCAATATCTGTTTTTTTATAAATATTATTATTTTTTTAACCTCACCATTTAAATCACCTATTCCTAATTTACCATAACTCTCTCTTTACATAATTATTACCAATAAGCAAAAATATAGTAACTATAAGTATAAATAATTAAAATATTCCTTTTCTTTTCTATCACCCATATTACACCACACTAATATAATATCATCTAATAATATCTAAAAAAATTATTGACTAAATAAATAAAATATCTTATTATATACATTACAAAAAAAGGAGATATTATGGGAAAAAAAGAATATATAACAATAGGTATTAAAACAATCACAAAAGAATTATTCAGAAATGTATTAAGACCCTTAGATAATCAAACATTTAGGCCTGATGGAGGATTATGGGCTTCAGATTATAGACCTTACACAATTAGTCCATGGTTTCAATATTTAGTCAATAATCAAGAATACTATTCACATAAAGATATTAATAATGCGACTATTTTTGAATTAAAAAAAGAAGCTAATATACTAACTATCAATGACCACGATACATTAAAAAATATAATAGAAAAATACCCATCATATCACCACTCATTAAATTATTTGTATGGAGATAAATCTTCAATAAACTTTGAACTATTAAGTAGAGACTATGATGGACTATATTTAAATTATATAAATTTATACACTTATGATATGACAAGAATATTTAGAGGGTGGAATGTAAATACTTTATTATTATTTAATCTTGATATAATAGATAATTGTAAAAGTGTAAAAATAGACTTTTATTCATCAAATACTTTAGAATATCCATATATAAAAGAAACAAATAAATACTTAATTAGCGAAGAATCAATATATCATAAAACATTATCAACTTTTATTAAAGAAGTATTTAATAAATTAGTAAGTAAGAAAAAAATATTTAACGATTACGATGAGTATTTCACATTTTTAATAGAATGCACAAATAGATGTATAAAAATAACTATGGAAAATAAAGAAAAGGAAGCAAATGAAATAAGAAAAATCCTAAAAGAAAATGATATTCAAGTATCAAATTATATAATAATAAGAAATATAGTTGCTGATACATTATCAAACTATCTAAGAGATAATGTTCAAATAGAACAAAACTTACCAAAAACAAAAATTAAAAAAACAAGAGAATATTCAATTGAAGAACAAAAAAAATAATGATATAATCTATCTATCGGAGGAATATTATGAAAGAAATAATATTAGATACCCTATTAGATACTATTAAATTAATACCATTTCTATTTATAGCATTCTTACTAATAGAATTAATGGAACATAAACTATCTAATAAAAATAAAAAAATAATAACTAAATCAAAAAAATATGGGCCAGTATTAGGTTCATTACTTGGAGCCCTACCACAATGTGGATTTTCTGTAATGGCCACTAATTTATACGTAACAAGAATAATAACTTTAGGTACACTAATATCAATTTATCTATCTACTAGTGATGAAATGCTACCAATATTAATATCCAAAAAAGCTCCTATTAATTTAATTATTAAAATAATATTAATAAAAGTATTATTAGGAATAATATATGGAATATTAATAGATATACTATTTACAAAAGTATTTAAAAATAAAGAAAAAGAAAACTATGAAATATGTGATAAAGAAAATTGTCACTGTGAAGAACATATTTTACTATCATCACTTAAACACACATTAAAAATAGCCCTATTCATTCTAATTACAACATTTATATTAAATACACTATTTCATTATGTGGGAAAAGAATTTCTCTCTAAAATATTACTTAAAGATAATATCTTTGGTCCATTTATAACATGTTTAATTGGTTTAATACCAAACTGTGGAGCAAGTGTTATTTTAACCGAATTATATTTAAATAATGCCATTTCTTTAGCAGCTCTCCTATCAGGATTACTTTCAAGTAGTGGTACTGCTCTATTAGTATTATTTAAATCAAATAAGAATATTAAAGAAAATATCTTTATCTTATCTTTATTATATTTAATCGGAGTATTTACCGGAATAATACTAGAATTAGCAAAAGTATAAAATTAACAAAAATGTAACCTAATCAGTTACATTTTTTATCATTCTTTACTAAGTTCATTAACTTTATTAATAACATATTCCTTTGCTTCTTCAGGACTTATTCCCAAAGCAACAGCAAACTCATTATATAAATACTTTTCTGCTAAATTAAAATAATTTTCATCCTTTTCACTTACTTTTTTCTTGTTATTTAGTCTATCGCTATTTCTTAGATACGTAGTCTTAATAATTTTAATAAGACCATCATATCCACCATCATATAGTAACTTCTTATATTCATTTTCTAACAATTTATCATTCATATCAATATAATCAATAAGAGGTATTCTATTAATTATTTCTTCTACTTCTTCTTTAGATAAAACACATTTAAGAAGATTACTATTCTTAGGTACATCTATTTTTAAAGTACTATCAAATACCAGTTCTAAAGAAAAATAATCCATATCTTTATAATATTTTTCTTTAATCCCAACTATCTTGCAAACTTCTCTTTTATATACAACAAAGTCTCCAATATCAAACATAATTATCACTCACTTCTAATATAATTATACCATTTTTTTCTAAATAGATGTAATACCCAAAATGAATAATTTTTATACTTCAAACGAAGTATCATCAATAAATTTATAACCGGTTTTATACTTAAGCTCTCTAACTAACCTAAATAAAGCATCATCCTCAGCCTTAGCCTCAATCATTATATCAACACTCCTATCATATTTTTTTAAAATATCAATAAAAGAAATAAATTCATCACTATTAATATAATCAGCATGACTCCTATAATCTTTCTTATTTCTAGGAGAACTAAAATGCATCTTAGGAATCCTTTCACCCCAACTATCTATTACATCTTCTATATTGAAATCACACTTATTGCAATTATGATGATGATAATCAAGAACAATCGGAGTACATATTTCTTTACTTATTTTAATACAATCACTAACATTAAATACTTTATCATCATTTTCAATAACAATTGATTCTCTCAAATAATTAGGAAGTTTATTATAATTATTAATAAATCTTCTAGTAGAATTATCTTTACCAAAAGTATTACCCCCAATATGAAGTACTAATACCTTATCTTTAATACCTAAAGCATCAAGTAATTTATAATGATAATCTAATATCTTAAAAGTATTATCTACTACTTCCTTTTTTGTACTGTTAAGAACCGTAAATTGATCAGGGTGAAAATCCACCCTCATATTATCTCTTTTAATCAATCTACCTATTCTATCATAATAACTTTTATATTTATCTATATAATCAAAAATAACATCTTCTTTCGTAGCAAGAGGAATAATCTTCGAAGACATTCTATAAAAATGGATATTATTCTTAATATTATAAATTATAATTTCTTCAAGTACTTCCAAATTTGAGATAATAGCCTCCTCTAATTTACTTAAATTATTATTATTTAAATATTCAGCATAAGTATAATTAGTAGAACTAGTACCCTTTATTCCATTGCAAATACAAGCATAACCTAGTCTTATTCTCATATAATCACCATAAATATTATTTACTAAAATATAAAATATAGACATATCATTTAATATATGAACCAAATAATAATTAAAATATTAAGTATAATAAATGATAAATTATGGATATTTATATCAGTATTAATAATGTATACTGGAATATATTTTACATATAAATTAAAAGGTATCAGCTTTAATATTATAAAAATGACAAAAGAATTATTAAAAAAAGAAAAAAATAGTACTGGTATAAACTCTTTTAAAACATTAATGTTATCTCTTGCAGGTCGTATCGGAGTAGGCTCAATATCCGGAATAGCCCTTGCTATCTATCTAGGTGGACCAGGCACAATCTTTTGGATATGGTTTATATCCATATTAAGTGCTCCACTTACTTACGCAGAAACATACTTAGGTATCAAATATAAGGTAAAAGATAAAAATAGTAATAATATCGGAGGTCCATCATACTACATAAAAAGAAACCTAAATAATCATAAATTAGGAAGCATATACTCAATAATTATATTAATTAGTTATATTACAGGATTTATTAGTATTCAATCAAATACCATAACAAAAAGCATTACAACTATATATAATATAAATCCCCTAATAATAGGATTAACTTTAAGCATAATTACACTGATAATAATATTTGGAGGCATAAATAAAATAGCAAATACCACTAGTAAAATAGTCCCTATAATGTCACTTCTTTATATAGGAATATCAGTTTATATTATTATTACAAATATCAATTTAATTCCTAATATAATAACTTCAATAATTAGTAGCGCCTTTAATATAAAAGCCTTTACTTCTAGTTTTCTACCAACAATGATATTAGGAGTACAAAGAGGAATCTTTTCAAGTGAAGCAGGAATCGGAACATGTGCTATAGCGGCCTCTACCGGGAATAATAACAACCCAATTTCTGGAGGATATATTCAAATGTTAGGAATATATATAACAACATTTTTAATATGTACTAATACCGCAATTATAGTATTAACATCAAATTATAAAATACTAAATATAAAAGATATAAACGGTATTGAAATAGCATTACATGCCTTTAAATACCACCTAAATAGTACAGGTACTATACTCCTTTTAATATTAATAATATTATTTGCCTTTTCAACAATATTAACAGGATATTACTATGGAGAAACAAGTCTAGAATACTTTAACAAAGCAAAGAAAACCCATATAATAATACTAAAATTTATTACCATTATAATTATATTCTTAGGTTCTTTCTTTTCATCAACAGTTATGTGGAAATTTACTGATTTCTTTATCGGTATTCTTATACTCATCAACATCTATGCAATTATAAAATTAAAAAATGAAATAAAAAAATAAAAGGAATATTCCTCTTATTTAAATAAACTCTTAAGAATACTATTAATACCCTTATTCAAAGCTTTATCTATTGTTTTATTTACAACTTTCTTACCAAGCTTATATCCCGGAGAACTTTTTAAAGCTTTTTCTTTTTCTTTTTTAGCCTTCTCCTCTTCTTTTAATCTTCTAGTAGCTTCTCTTTCAGCCTCTTTCGTAGCTTTTTCTTCTTCTTTTAGTTTATCCGCTAATTCCTTTTTCCTATTTTCCGCTTCTAATTCTAATGATATCTTTTCATAAGCAGATTCTCTATCCACTGGAATATCATATTTACCTTTAAATAAACTATTAGCCATAACCATAAGTCTAACAGAATCATCAATAGTACCCATCTTACTTTGAGGAGGAAGAATAATTGCTTTTTCTACTATACTAGGTTCTCCATTTTCATTTTGAAACGATATAAGTGCTTCCCCTGTCCCCAAATTACGAATAGCCTCTTCTGTATCAAAATCCTTATTAGTTCTAAATGCTGCAGCAGCAGTCTTAACAATTTTATCTTCCGCCGGAGTATATGCTCTTAAAGTGTGTTGAACCCTATTACCAAGTTGAGAAATAATACTATCTGGAATATCCGTTGGAGCTTGTGATATAAAATATAATCCAATACCCTTTGAACGAATAAGTTTAACAATTTGTGTAACTTCTTTTAACATATAACTAGGCATATTATCAAAAAGTAAATGTGCTTCATCAAAGAAAAAGACAATTTTAGGTTTATCTAAATCTCCTACCTCAGGTAAAGTCTTATATAAAGTAGTTAATATCCAAAGTAAGAAAGATGCATATAAATCAGGATTCCTAAATAATTCAACACAATCCATTATGTTAATATAACCTCTACCATCTTCATGATTCTTAATCAAATCATAAATATCTAAATTAGGCTCTCCAAAGAAAAACTCTCCACCTTGATTCTCAAGTTCCAATATATTTCTTTGAATAATACCAATACTTTGAGTAGCAATATTACCATAAGTAGTAATATATTCTTTTCTATGTTTCCCAATATATGTAAGTAATATTTTTAAATCTTTAAGATCAACAAGTTCTAAATTTCTATCTTCCGCTATTCTAAATGCAATAGCAAGTACTCCTTCCGAAGCCTCAGTAAGGCCTAACATTCTCGATAAAATATTAACCCCAACATCTTTAATAGTAGTTCTAATAGGATGTCCTTTTTTACCATACACATCCCAAAAATGGATAGGAAACCCTTTAAAATCAAACTTCTTAATACCAATACTATTAAGTCTTTCTTTAATCTTATCCGACTCTTCTCCTGGTAAACAAGTACCTGCAATATCACCCTTAACATCCGCTAGAAAAACAGGTACACCAGCATCAGAAAAACTCTCAGCCATAACCTTCAAAGTAATAGTTTTACCACTACCACTAGCTCCAGTAATAAGACCATGTCTATTAGCCTTATCTAGTAAAATAGATAACTCTTTATCACCGCTTTTTCCAACTAAAATCTTATTATTTAAATACATAATACCTCCTCTAAAAATCTAATCTTATTATATCATACTTTTAATAATAAAATATCTAAAATAGTTGACTAAAACATATAATAATGATATATTTTAAAAACAAGGAGAGTAAATATGTCTAAAGAATTAAATAGAAAAAAAACAATAATAAAAACAAGTATTATTGGTATCATTACCAATATCTTACTATCTGGGTTTAAAGCAGGAATAGGACTACTGTCATCATCAATAGCAATAATATTAGATGCAGTAAATAATTTAAGTGATGCTTTGTCTTCAATAATAACTATCATAGGAACCAAACTAGCAGGTCGCGCCCCAGATAAAGAGCATCCATTTGGCCACGGAAGAATAGAATACTTAAGTTCACTAATAATATCAATAATAATACTATATGCCGGATTAACATCATTTATTGAATCAGCTAAAAAGATAATAAATTCCGAATTACCAAATTACAGTAAAATAACAATCATAATATTAATCGTAGCAATAATAACCAAAATAATATTAGGATTATATTTCAAAAAAATAGGTAAAAAAGTATATTCTGATTCCCTTATAAATTCTGGTCAAGATGCCTTAATGGACTCCATCATATCAGCATCTACTTTAATCGCCGCTATTATATATTTAACACTCAATATTAGTCTCGAAGCATATTTAGGTATTATAATATCCATTATAATTATCCGTTCAGGAATACAAATGATAAGAGTAACACTAAGTCAAATACTAGGAGAAAGAGTAGAATCATCCCTTGCTACTTCAATAAAAAAAATAGTCGCAGATACTCCTAAAGTAAATGGAGCCTTTGATTTAACCCTAAATAATTATGGACCAGAAACATATATTGGATCCATTCATATTGAAGTAGAAGATACTATGACAGCATCAGAAATAGATAAACTAACTAGAGAAATAACAACCAAAGTATATAAAGAACACAATGTATTATTATCCGCTGTTGGAATTTATTCCATTAATACTAAGGATAAAGAAGTAGTAGCAATAAGAAAAGAAATAAATAAAATAGTATCATCTTATAAAAATGTCTTACAACTACATGGTTTCTATCTAGATAAAAAGGAAAAAACAATAAGTTTTGATATTATCTTAGATTTTGAAGATAAAAATAGAATCGAAGCATATAAAGAAATATATGATAAAGTTCAAGAAAAATATCCCGATTATAAAATAATAATTACTATGGATATCGATGTAAGTGATTAAAAATACCTATCAGGAGATAGATATTTTCACTTAAGAGATACACTATTTCCCACATTTTTTATTAAACCACTTGACACAAAATTATAATCATATATAATAAAAAATCAAGGTGATAGATATGAAAGGATATAATAACGAATTTAATTTTGTTCTTGCTTTAAACAACAAGAAAGTATGTGAGTTAAATCCATTACTATACGATTTGATTCACGAATTATTTGATAATATAAATGATCAAATGATAATTAAATCATGGAGAAATCATTATAAACAAAAAGCAGATATATTTGTAAAAATAAATAATATGCATAAAAGATTGAGCATTAAAATGTGAAGTAGAAATTCTGTTCATTTAGAATCTATAAATACATTTATAAATTTCTTAAAAGAAAATAATATACCAGACAATGTTATAAACAATTATTTAGAATATCATTATGGAGACGGAACTACTGACAATAGTGGTTTCAAAAGATTATCAGCAGAAAACTATAAAAAGCATAATCAAGAAAAAATAGATTACATAAACAATCAATTTTCTAATCCTAAATTAATTAACAAAATGATAGAAAGAAGTATAACTAAAGGACTAGTACTAAATGATAGAATCGATGCAATAATATGTGGAGAACCTGCTGACTTTTTATGGATAAAAAGAGAAGATATCAAAAAAATTATTATAAAGAAAAAAGACAATTACTGTAGTTCCCCTCATTTTGGTCCATTAGTATGTCAGCCATTAAATAGATGCCTAAATTACAATAGAAAATATGAATATGGAAGAAATTATATACAAATCAAATGGTATAGTTTATTTGATGATATAATTGAAAACATGAATGATAAAGTACTTAATAATTATAGTAAAGTAGATAATTAGATTAAACATCTTGTAAATTCTAAAATTTTTAGTAAAAATTTCTTGGAAGGCTGTTGACAAAAGGAAAAAAGTATAGTATTATTAATTATGCCTACTGATGCAGGTGTAGTTTAATGGTAGAACCTCAGCCTTCCAAGCTGACTGCGTGAGTTCGATTCTCATCACCTGCTCCAAATTAAATAGTAAGAACCTTATATTGGTTCTTTTTTTATCCGTTTCACGCAGTCAGGATTGGAAGGATACAAAGACTATCCCACTTTATAAAGAAAAGATGAAACTATGGTAAATATTATTAAGGAAGAACTATCATTAGAAGAATCGTTAAACTATCAGTTTAGAAAATATACTACGACTAAATCAGTATTTCCGACAGATATGTCACTTATGAAATGTTTATATTCATCCAAAAAAATATAGTTAAAAAAATGGATACAGTCTTATAGAGATTGGGGCCCAATATTATCAGAATTATCTATTATGTTTGATAGTAGAATAAAAATATCGCTTTGCCAAATATTTTATTATAACCATCAAATATAGTAAAGTCTAAAATGAACTAACTAACGTTTAATCTTGATTATATTATCTGTTATAATTTATAAAAAATAACAAAGCAAAAAAAATTCTTTGAAATTATAAAATTTATGTTATTATGTATATAACAAAAGAAGTAAGTCATAAACTTACCTCAAATCATGGATAGATATCATTTACACAGATTTTTATACACACTCAGACGATAGCTTATCATTGTAAGCTATCGTATTTTATTTCTTTAATATTGAAATAATTTTTAAGCACAACTCATATAATTTTTTTTGATCATTTTCTTTTTTAGACATTTAAACCACCTCTTTTAGATAATTCATTTGGTCGAATGGGCATATCTTTTGTTGTATTATCATAAAAACAACCAGCCATCTTTTCATGTTCATTTTTTACAAATTCATAAAAGAATCCTTTTTGATTTTCTGGTATGATACTATCAATTTCATTAAGTATCTCCTGAAAATACTGATTAGAAAAGTATTTTTCACGAATATATTTATGTTGTGGTCCTCTACAACCATTTCTATTATTATTAAATTTTATAATTATCTTTTTTAGTAATTCCATATCATGAGAAACATTATAGTCATCTAACATTTTTCTAATTAAATTGTTTTCATTTCGTGCAATTCTTTCTCTATTTATTACTAATATTGGAAGATTTCCAAATTTTTTTGCTGCTTTAATAGTATTATTTCTATATTCTTCAAATTGTTTTTGTTCTTCTACACTAAGTTGTGAAATATCTTCGCATTCTTGATCCAGAATAATAAAATCTGGATTTTTTTTGAAATGTGGGTTTCGTGGATCAGTGTTTTTTCTTTCAAAGTCTAATTCGTTATGCCATTCTCTTGTACTATCTATGAATTTACTAGGTAGGCTTAGTTTAGAATATATTTTTGCACCCATATTTCTACTATCTGGGGTACTATTAATATCTTTATTGCC
>AUXO013356992.1_pt1 | contig 22471 bp, 23 predicted proteins | sample 768731 | NCBI WGS metagenome assembly AUXO01 (sample SAMN02715735, study PRJNA202380) | gut metagenome | biome: sheep rumen | host: Ovis aries | place: New Zealand: Palmerston North | reverse complement strand
AAAGGTATATCATTTCACTTTTTCATGCAATACGTCAAAATTGGCTGCTTACCTCTCATTCTCTCTCATCTGCTTCAAAATAGCAAAAGCATTCTCTATCTCTTCTATTGTGTATTTACCACCCCACATACGAAAAACGTACAGGGGTGTCACGCAAGCGAAATCCATAGAACATGACCTTGCTTCGTTCTCTAAGAATTCATATAGTCGATCAACAATTGATGTTTCCATAACTGATGCTATCCATTTGATTTACTACCCCATCTTGGCCAAAACAAATATGAGTAAAATGCCCATATCCCTTTTGCAATTGCAGTAAATGTACTCATATTGTTATGGTTTTATTATAACTGATTTCAAACCGTCCCAAAACGCAAAAATACGGTTCTCATCAAAACATAACTGATACTTCCAAGCACTTTCTTTCCATCGCCAATACCTAAACATCATTCTTTGAAACATCCCTTGTGGCAATTCATTTTCATTAGTTAGCATGATATCCGCAAGCACTTTATCTTTCATTTCTGGGTTAAATTGAACGCCATTAAAAACCTCAGCTTCAAAACCTAAGTCTTCAACACATATTGCATTAAGGCAATTCACAAAGTCATTCATGTGGTACTGTTTTATCATTCCGTTCAACCAATTCCAATCTATTTCCTTCGTATGTTTCTCTACAAAGAATGCCCAATCAAGTACTTGGCGGATGGTTATACCTATAGAAGCGAAGTGGTTTAACGCATGTCGTAAAAGGAATAACGCATGTAAATTTGGCGATGGGAGATAAACTCTTTCTCCATATACTTCTACGCTATGACCATTATCCTTCCCCAACTCTTTAAATATCTGCTCTAAACCTCGATGTGAATAATGGCGATATGTGTTGATAAAGTCATAATGGTTTTCCACCATAAAATCAACCCAATAGAAAGTTGTATGATGATGCTCACTTGTATCAACCTTGATGCCTTTTTCACTCTCAAAGACTGCATCTGCTTCTTCCTGTTTACCAAATAACCAGATATCAATATCACCACAGGGTCTATGGTTAGGTTTAGGCCAATCAAGGCTACATGCGTACCCTTTTAACACCATCATCTTATACCCATGAGAGTTGTAGAAGCCCGCAAGTTCTGATACCGCTTTGCGATATTGATCATATCGATATTCAAACCCCTGCAACGAATCTCCAATCCATTGAAGCAAAATATCTTGTGGCGGCCTATAAGAATTTGGTAACTTCTCCACCCCATCAACAAGTACTGCAGAAAGTCCGTGTCGTATCGCAATTTGTTCTATATCAGACCATTTCGCAATATTAGGCATGGGGTCTGCATATTTCCCTATCCCTAAACGTACAAGTGACAAAAAGTTGTTGTTAGCCTCGATATTCACTTCTTTATGCTTTTTATAAATTGCATCCTTTTAGGTGCCTACTTTCTATTTTCAAGATCTGCAATTTCTTTTAGATAAGCATCAACTACAAAGTTTCTATCAAACACTCGCTCAACCTTCTTTCTACCAGCAATACCCATTGCCTTCTGTTCTTCGCGTGAAAGACTCAAGAACTTTTCAATCTTTTCTATCAAATCCTTACTATCCTGTGGCTTGATGATATATCCATTAATACCGTCTTCCACTATCTCCCGACATCCTGCTCTATTTGTTGTAATCAAAGCTTTGCCAGAAGCTGCACTTTCAAGCAACACATTCGACATTCCTTCAGGATAGAAGGTCGGAAGTATTGTACAATGTGTAAAGCTATAGATGGTAGTCATATCCTTCACCATACCATGATAGGTTACAATTCCCTTCTTCTCAAGGTCCTTTAACCTCTCTTCATAGGCACCTTCATAATAGCCACAGATATGGAATTGTGTATTAGGATATTTCTCTTTAATGTATGTTGCAGCATCAAAATACTCTTCGATGCCTTTCTCCTTCATAAGACGGGCAACATAGACAAAATTGATGGTATCAGTTGGCGGATAATCAATCAGTTTAAACCTTGTCAAGTTGACACCTGAGCCAGGAATAAGCTTGTAGTCCCCCTTATAGACGCCCCTATCCAACATAAAATCGCGATTCTCCGAATTCTGGAAGAACACCTTTTGAGCATGTTTTAATCCTATTTTATATAGTGTTGTCGTGATTTTCTGCATCATACCACCATTCTCGACTGCAGTACCTAGTCCTGTAATATTAGCAACATAAGGCACATGCTTCATGGTACATGCTATACCTCCATACACATTGGGCTTAATAGTAAAGGTAAAAGCAATATCAGGCTTAAACACTTTTATAATTCCGAGTATATGCTTTACAATGGCAAGATCTTTTAAAGGATTTTTGTTTTTTCTCAATATAGGTAATGAGATAACATCACAACCAAGATTCCTGATTTCTTGATTTCGTTCATGATCAGGTAAAGCAACAGCTACAGCATGGCCTTCTTTTAATAAAGCCTGTAACAGTTCCATTCTGAAATTAACGATGGTTGTATATTCGTTTGCAATCAGTAAAACTCTCTTACCCATGCTTTATGACAATGCTTTGAGTGTTTTCTCAACGATACCATTGGCATCAATACCATACTGGCTACGCAGATACTTCTGATTGCCTACTCTAATTGAGTATTCATCATTCAGCCCCACACGTAGGAGTGTAGCCTTCTTCTGCCTCATTTCTGCCATTACCTCAGCTACAGCAGAGCCAAAGCCTCCAATGATATTATGCTCCTCACAAGTAACAATCAGATTAAAGCAATCTGCAACGTGCTCAACTGTCTCTTTGTCAATAGGCTTAACTGTTGGGAATGTATAAATAGCAGGATGAATTCCTTTTTCATTGAGCAACTCCTTGGCTGCAGTTACTTCTTCAAAAATAGCTCCCGTAGAGAAAATGGCAACTCTGTCACCATCGTTCACCTTAATAGCTTTCCCTATTTGGAAGTTATCTATCTTTTCATGGATTCGTTTCTCACCTCCACGGCCCAAGCGAAGATAGGCAGTACCCTCATATTTCGCCAAAGCCTTAGTACATTCCTCTGCTTCCACTAAGTCAGCAGGCGCAAGCACCACCACATCCGGCAAAGCGCGCAAAATAGCGAGGTCTTCTGTTGCTTGATGGCTCATACCCAATGATCCATAAACAAAGCCACCACCAATACAAACCACTTTAACATTAGCATGATGATAAGAACAGTCGTTTCTTATCTGTTCTATACAGCGTAGCGTTGGGAAGTTGCCGATGCTATAAGTAAAGACGTTCTTTCCCGTTAATGCCATACCAGCAGCAACGCTGGTCATGTTTTGTTCTGCAATACCGGCATTTGTAAACTGGTCAGGACACTGTTCCCAAAAAGGCTTCAACACACCAAATCCCAAATCGCCTGTAACTAATTCTATATTTTTATCCTCTTTGGCCAGTTGAACCAAAGTTCTAACAAATGTATCTCTCATATCTTTATATGTTATGTACTTTTTCTGTTGTTCCTATCTTAGCATCCACTCTCCTCATTTTCTCAGGATAAGTGGTCTTCCAAGTATATGAGAAGGTGTGATCATTATAGATATCATCCTTTTCTGTAGGTTGTACTGGATTCTCAATACCATTTGGTGTATAAGGATCCACGCATCCTTCAGGCTTAATCTTATGAAGTTCTGTGACAGCCGTATCATATTCCCATCCATCATGCGGGAAACGATAGTGCCACAGAATATCGTTCTGCATAAATGGAATACCATAACCTTTGATAGTATTAGCAATAATCACTGTAGGTTTATGACTATCATCAGCAGCAAACTCTGCAACTTTCTTGAAAGCATCTTTCAGTTCCTGATGATTATTGCCATTAATCTCTATCACGTTCCATCCAAACGCTTTCCATTTAGCTCCAAAGTCTTCAATCTCCAATGTATTCTCATTGAAGTCCAGACTCTGCATGTGATTGTGATCAACGATCACACAGAGGTTATTCAGGCGGAAATGATTGGCAAAAAGAGCAGCTTCCCATACAGAACCCTCATTACACTCACCATCGCCAAGCACTACGAACGAACGCTCTTTTCTGCCGTCCTTTTTCAAGGTGTATGCAATACCTGCTGCTGCACCAAGCCCATGCCCTAATGAGCCTGTTGAGAAATCAACACCTGGCAGATGATGAGACACATGGCCAGAAAGTCGGCTGCCATTCTGATAGTGAGTCTTCAGCTCCTCAACTGGGAAAAATCCCGATTCTGCCAGTGCTGCATATATTGAAGCACCAGCATGTCCTTTACTAAGTATGAAGCGGTCTCTACCCTCCCACTTAGGTTTCTTCGGGTCATAATGCAGCACATCTGTGTACAATGTTGCTACAATATCCGCTACAGAGAGTATAGCGCCTAAATGGCTACCTCCACTCAGATGCGTCATCTCCACGCCATGGCGTCTGATGAGCCAGGCTAATTGTTCACTTGTTTTCATATAAACTGTTTTATTTATTTCCGATTATGAGCGATAAAAAATGTGTTCTCGTTTTACTTTCAAAGACATCTATTGCCCTTATCAAAATGAGCGGTCCGATAATCCCAGAACAAAAAACTGCGGGCAGAATTATCCACCACTGAAGGTGTATAATTCTTTCTAGTATTATTTCAACTACAAGTTGACAAGGCCACGAAAGAATAAATATCTGGTATGTTTGCGCTATAAGTGATTTTCTGGTTATTTTAATACTGTCATCTAAAGCGACACACAGTAGTAATATAACTGCAATCATTATGATTGCAACCAAAATATTCTGTTTATCTTGGTCTTCCCTTAGAATGAAAATTAATAAGGAAATCCCCCCCCATCAAGCAGACGGTAACAGTTTTCCAACTTCCCAAATGTACCTTTTCTTTAAGATTACCAAGCATATAGTACGTCACAACGCCCAATGCATAGCTCCATCCATATAATACAAGATCGTTAATGCCGAACCATTTCATAGCATCGTTTGGTTGATATATGACAGAGCATGCCAATAATAATAATGTCATGATACCCCATCCCCAACTTTTGTTCACTTTGATAATGATATGCTTCTCTATTATGTATGCAATGACACCCATGAAGAATATCATAGGCAGGAACCAGAAATGTCCCCATATATTCTCTCGTGGTACAAGAAATGCTCTTGTAAGTGACATCGCATCTAACTGAAGGGAGTCATTCAGTACTGACGAGAATATATACTTTGGTAATATTCCTATCAAAGACAAGACGAAATAGGGTATTAATAATCTTTTGGCCCTCTGACCCATATATTCAAGGAAAGATTTCCTTTCAATCTGTTTAGTATAAGCAAGCAATTATCCGCTACAGAAAATGAATAAAGGCATGTGGAATAGGTAAATGAAACCTTTTCCTTGTTCTACAGCCATAGGCATATCGGTGACAAAAGGATACGAATGCCCCCATATCACCAAGAAACAACCAATGATTTGAGCCAGTGTTATGTATTTAAGCTCTTTCATCTACTTTGAAATCTCATCAAGCAATTGTAACTCGTTTGCTGTTAATTGCCAGTCAACTGATTCAACATTGCCAAGTACTTGCGCAGGACGTTTTGCACCAACCAATACAACTGAATCTTTAAGCTTATCCATGATAAACCTAATGGCCACTGCCGCAACTGATACGTTATGCGTCTCAGCAATGGGTCTCATGTTCTCAACTATTTCAAGATTCTTTAGCAGTTTGTCTCCATGAAAGTTAACATATATATCACGGCTGCGTCGGTCATTACTGGTAAACATCGCATCTTTAGTGTATTTACCAGTCAAGATACCTTGGCCGAGGCTACCCCAGGTTAAAGGGGAAAATCCGAAATCCTCGCTTAATGTAAGAAGGTCTTGCTCATTTTTTCTGCAAGCCAAAGAATACTCGTCCTGACAGCAAACAAACTTCTTTTTGAAAGGTATCAATTCTTTTACTTCATCACCATGATAATTAGAAAGACCAAAGTATCGGATCTTTCCCTGCTGCTTCAATTCCTCCAACTTTCCTACAACATCTGCGATAGGGGTCTTTCCATCGCGGTAGTGGATTACATAAATATCCACATAATCCGTATGAAGGTTTTCCAAACTTTTATTTAGGGCTTCTTCAATATATGCAGGCGAATTATCATACGATGTACCTTCCTTTGAAAAACGAACTCCAAACTTGGTCTGGATTACGACCTCTTTTCGATGTTTCCCAAGTGCCTTGGATAATGTCATTTCTGACTTTCCTAATCCATACGTATCAGAGGTATCGAAAAAATTGATACCTTTGTCAAGGCATGTGTGAACAGCTTCTATCAACTCCTGTTCCTGTACATCACCCCATCCATATCCACCCATTGGGCATCCGCCCATACAAAGGCGTGACACCTTTAAATCTGAATTCTTCAGTGTTATATATTCCATATCTCTTATCTATGCTTTTTCAGTATGATAAACGAAAGTGCTTTTTCTACTACACGCCAGACAGTCTTTGCAAACAACGTTACATCCGTCGTAAATGAGACCTCCTTCGCATACTTGATTCTTAGTTGGTTCTTTTTCTTCAGAACGAACTTCTCATACATCTCATCTGCATTCCCCTGCCCTACAATCTCATCAAGGTTGATAAACTCAATCGAACTGAAATCAGTAATACCAGGACGAACTTCAAGAATCAATTTTTCCTCTCCTTCATATTTCTCTGTATATTGAAGCAGTTCGGGCCTAGGACCTATGAAACTCATGTTTCCACGAAGGATATTGAACAATTGGGGTATCTCATCGAGTTTGGTCTTGCGAAGAAAATTTCCCACCTTCGTAATACGTGGGTCGTGCAGCGCTGTTGTTCCGCCACCTATCTTATCCGCATTCTTCACCATCGAACGGAACTTATAGATATGGAATGGTTTTTGCCTATAGCCTCCTCTCAGAGGTGAATACAATACTGGGTAACCACTTTCTATTACTATTGCCAATGCAATAATCAAATAAAATGGCCACAGAATCATAAAAAGTATTAAAGCTAATACAAAACCAATGATAGGCTTTAAATTTCTATTATAAAAACCTTGGTATCCCATTATGCACGCATTTCCATTATTTCATTCATATAATTTCTTATCACAAACACACGATCTCACTTTCTTATCGTCTTAGCTCTATCTTGTTGTACTAATAGCAATCATAATTCAACTATTCTCACACTAACAAAATAAAGTATAGTGTATAGTGATACCATCAAATAAACTTCTTATTTCGTAAATCCAAGAATGCAGCAATCAGTTTGTCATAATCCTCTTTATGAAGATAGCCAATATGTCCAACCCGGAATATTGAATCCTTCATATCTCCACCATTAGGACAAATCCACATCCCATACTCATCCTTAATCTTTAGGAAGATCTCGTAAGCAGATTGAGTAGTAGGATGAAGGGGCGTGACAGCATTCGAAAGGCTTTCCGATACGATTTCGAATGGCAGGTTTTTCTCCACCAGCTTATCACGGAAGTACTTGGCCAAATCTGCACAACGAGCAATCTCCGCATCGGCACCACCCATCGCTTCTATTTCCTTCAGACGGACATTTATTTGGCGGAGAATACCAACAGCAGGTGTCCAAGGAGTCTGACCTCGCTCCATATTCTTAAGCGCCAACTTCAGATCAAGATACTGACAACAACACTTATTCTCCTCTACACGCTTCAAAGCTGAAGGAGCCAATATCATCACTGCAATACCAGGAGCACATGCCAATGCTTTCTGAGAACCAGTAATCATGATGCCGGTATTGGTTGCTGTCATGTCGAATGGATCACAAAGGAAAGTACTGATGGTATCAACTATCAAGAACAGGTTGTTACGCTTACAGAAATCTGAAACCATATCGATGTCATAATGAACACCTGTAGAAGTTTCATGTTTCTGCATCAGGAATGTAGTATAACCCTTACCTTCGTATGGCGCAAGATGCTCTGGCTTCAATGCCTTACCATGCTCCAATTTGATTTCTGTAAAAGGAATCTCATGCAGTGTAAGCAACTCCACAAAACGCTCACCAAAACTACCACCATTAATAACAAGAGCCTTATCGTTCTTATTAAGACAGTTGATGATGGCTGTTTCCATGCCGCCACTGCCAGAGCACGTCATAAATACCGCCTTACTATCTTCGGTAGCATTTGCAAACGTCTTCACCAAGCGTTCATTCTCAAACATCGTTTCTGAGAACTCTGCGGTTCTAAAATATGGCACCTGCTCGGCACCTATTGCTCGTACAGCATCTGATGACTGCACTGGGCCTACTGTAAAATTAATCATATATTGCTTTTAAATTTTATACAAATTATTACCTTTTATATATAGTTCCTGTACTTCTGCCATTTTCACATTCTCTTTTTTCGATACTTTACCGAAATGAGAACCGTTAGAAAGTACGGATGCTACAAAATCTTTTATCTCATATCTCAAGCCCTCACCAACAAATGGATAGAAATATTTCTTGTTTTGATTCTGATCTTCATATCTCACCTCAAAGTAGTCAGTCTTCCACCAAGGGGCAGGGACATATACATAGCCTTTAGTTCCAGCAATAGTCATATCGCCCTCAGTCTTAACACCTAATCCTACTTGGAATGAAGCAACTGCATGATCATAACGGAATACTGCCTTGGTGAACATATCTACATCATTCTTCATCTTAGAATAGAAGTTGATGTTCCTGAATTCAGTACCCAAGAACTTAAAGATTGGCAGTAAGGGGAAACAAGCATTCTCACTCATACTACCACCGATTCTGGTGCTATCAAGCTTCTCTGACTTCTCGTCAGTCAATGTCGTAACAGAAGCATTCACTTCGACGATATCGCCAATCACTCTTGATTTAAGAAGTGAGAATAGATGCCCAAATGCAGGCGTAAATGCAGTTTTTAAAGCCACCATCAGCACAAGATTCTTTTCCTCTGCTATCTTGTAAAGTTCCTCTGCCTGTGATTGAGAGAAAACAAAAGGCGTTTCACAAAGCACATGTTTACCTGCTTCCAATGCTGATTTCACATAATCATAATGTGTATAATGAGGAGAGGCAATATACACTGCATTACAGTTATTATACAACTCATCCAAGCTGCGAGCTGCTACAGGTATATTATACTTTTCGCAGAATAACTTATTCTCATCCCAGTTAGGGTTATAAGCAGCCGTGATATTTGCACTATTCACGCTTTCTGATTCAGGAACAAAACGTGAAGCTATACTACCAGTACCAATAATGCCAATATTCACAGTAGGGCGCTCTTGACGAAGCTGGGTAGAGGATATGCCTTCCGTTCTTGGCAAATAAACAACCTTACAGAACTCATTAAGATAATCGAAATACCCTTCCCAATCGGAACCTATAGCAAAAATATCTACTCCATACTTCTGAATATCGTCTATTTTCTGGCCTCTATACTCTTCTATAACGATTTGGTCAGCAAGGCCTGTAGCTTTTACCGCCTCGATTCGTTCCATCACATTGTTACAGGTATTCATCTTACCTCTCTCAAGATCAAAGTTATCGGTAGTGACCCCAACAATAAGGTAGTCACCCAAATCCTTTGCTCGTTTCAAGAGATTGTAATGCCCTTGATGAAACAGATCGTATGTACCGTAGGTTATTACTTTTTTCATGCTATACCTAAATCCTTCGCTATTAAGTCAATACAATTTGCCGTAGCATGGCCATAAACCGTTATTTGCTCATTCTTAAAGGCATTACATTTATTCATTATTTCCTCCATATCTCCGTTTTTAATATAAGCAATTAGTTCTTTCTCTGACATGTGACCCCCAGGTATCATATCTCTGATATCAAAGTACAAGCCTCTTCTGCTTGTGTATTCTTCATAATCATAGGCATAGCAAAACATGGGTTTGTCTTGCACTCCAAACTCAAAGAATATACCTGAATAATCGGAAATAAGTATATCTGAAATAGCCATCAAATCAGTGTTAAAGGGATATTCACTTACATCCTTCACAAAAGTTGAAGAAGGATCAATTTTAGTCATGCTTACAACAATTGGATGTGCCCTAAAAAGTACCACATAGCCATCACCTAAAATATCTTCCCATACATCGAAATTAATTGGACATAGCTGCTTGTTGTTTTTTTCATCTCTGTAAGTTGGTGCATACAATATTATTTTTTTCCCATTCTCGATTCCTAATTGTTTCTTTATTTCAGCTTTCCTGTTTTCTGAAATATTCACCAGAATATCATTCTTAGGATAACCAACTAATTTAATCTTATCAATAGGCAAGTCAAACATGTCTGCTTGCAACTTTTGTTCATATTCGCTTTGTGCGCAACTGCAATCGAATTTAAACGAACATAATGGCGCAAAATTCTCGCTACCTGCCTCGACCGCATGTTTTCCCATTAATTTGGGTAAAATAGTATGAGTAGTGTGCAAATAGTAGGTTTGTTTACCTCTAAAGTTAAGTCCTCTCTCCATATGCACATTTGTTATCCACACTCTTGCACGTAGTGCGGTAAGAAAATAGTCAAGAGAATCTATTTTAATTTTTATTACATCAGAAGGATATTTGTCTGGATTTCTAAATGCCCATACCAACTTATAGTTTTTAAATCTTTCATCCTTCTTCATGGATTCGTATATACACTTAGGGCTATCGTTAAAATATCTACCACCATAAGAGACAAAAAGGATTAACTTACTATCTGTCTTGACAAAAAGTTTTAAGACATTAATAAAAGCGGATGCCACATAAAAGTACACACTGTAGACAAATCTACTGTTCTTAACAAATTCAATTAAATCCGACTTCATTATTATACTATTTTATTTGGAATATACACTTATCACACTGTCTAAGCTATTAAACAAATTCTTTCTTAGACTATCCGCATTTAGTTGGTTCTTCACATAATTATGGCCTTTCTGAGCATATTCTAAAAGAACGGAAGGATTGCCTTTAATTAATTTTAATATCTGGGTAATACCTTTAGGAGAATCCGCCACAAATGCCAAATTATTATCATTTAAATATTCAATAGATGAAATATCAGAAGGACCAATCGCAAGAATTGTCCTTCCTACACTAAGATAATCCATAATTTTAGTAGATATCGCACATCTAACTAATAGCTTGTTGGCTCTATCAAATGCCTCTGCATGAACTAGGACATCCGCATCATTCTGTAATTCCTTGACCTTATCTTGATTAACAGGTTTATGAATCATTGAGATACCTTCAATGTTTAAAGCTTTGTCTATTTCACCTGTAATAGGGTTAGCTGTATATATATCTAAGACACCTATCTTAGTTTCTTTTAATGCGTCAACGAGCAACTTCAATGATTTCCATCTATTTGAATATATATTGCCCGTAAACAAGAAACGAATAGGATCATGTACTATACTATATGGTGCAGCTTCTCTCGTTTCATCTGGTATCTTATATAACACCTCACATGGAATATTGAGGCTATTTTCTAACTCATCCTTTAGCCTTTTTGATATTACATATATCTTTTCTGAGTTTTTGGCTAATTTACGAATCATCTTTCTTTTTCCAAATCGATCCAACCAAAAGATGGGACTATATGATACTCTCTTTAAAGAATAATGATCCATAGCCATCTCCATCACCATCGGTACATCATAGTGTTTTTTGATGTACATAGCAAGCCTATTGGTATAATACAGATTAGAAAAAGGCAGGAAAAAGATGTCTGGCTTAAAATCCAAAACAAAAGACATCATTCCATCATAATTAACTTTTCCATATTTCCATGCCAACTCTCTTGCAAAAAACATCAGTGACCAATGATGACGCTTCCCGAAGCCTAAAAGTTTCCGATAAATGCTTTTGTCTTTAACCAATTCATTAGTCTCATTTTTCGAATCGACAGAGATTTCTTCACAGAAATTTACATCATGACCCGCTCCATTTGATTTCTTCCATGGTTTAACGAGTGATTTAAAAACTTCATTCTCTGGAATCTGGTAATAATGAGAAACCACATTCTCCCTATCTGGAGTGCCCTCCATTAAATAGATGTGCGCTATCTCAATATTCTCAATCTTACCAAAGATGCTCGAATATGTATTTCCAAAGCTATTATCCTTTTTCCAAGGATATTGGGACAACATTAGTATTTTCATTGTTTGGTATTTTTACTATAATTTATATTACACCTAAATGATTGTATCAGTTTGTTTTGCATTTGAGACCTGAAAAACTCTTTGGATAATACTTCCTTTGAATTATTAACCAATGCGACCCGTAAATCAGTTTTTTCCAATTTTCTTAAAGAATCTCCAAACCGGTTAATATCATTGACGACAAGCCCAAATTTTCTTTCTTGAATAAAATCTACTGTTGCAATACCAGATGGACCAACGCACAATATTGGTCTGCACACAGACATATATTCAGGAATCTTAGTGGACATGGATAATCTAAAATAAGATGTATAACGAGAATAATATGATTCAACATGCAACAGGACATCAGCCCGAGAAAGATTATCGAACATCTTTGATCTTTCAACATATTCTAGCAAACGAGTATTTTTAAAGGTACTAAACAGAGGAGTATAATTAACCAGGTCTTTAGGACTTGTATAAATTTCCATTTTCAAATCCATATCCTCAATTACTTTTGCTATTTTTTCTAATGTTTCTGCTCTACCACCATGAAGCCCACCAGAAAAAATGATAAGTTCTATTTTATCTTTAGGGTGATAACTAGGTAATGAAGCTGAATCTGTCACACAATTCATAGCCCAGAAAAATGGAATTTTAAATGTAACAGAATATTCTTCTGCCATTTTAGGGCCTATCGCCAAACCACACTTAGAATTAGAATAAATAGTTTGATAGCAATCCACTAGTTTTTTCCTTCCTAAACGATTAAGAAGTCCCGAATCCACATATTTAAAATTATAGAAATCATCCATACTATGCATCACTATCGGAACATCAAACATTTGAGACAATCCAATGCATGTACGCATAACCCTTACATCAGAGCCTAAAGTATAGATTAAATCAGGCGCAAATTCTTTAATTCTAACACATGTGTCACGAGAAATATGACAGACATATATTTCGTTAAGAAACGCCAATGCTCTCTTCAGATATAAGAAAACTTTTTTTGCAGCCTTTCGTTTCTTGGATTTCTCTTCAAGGCTTACAGACAATCTTTCTAACCATCCAAAATCATTATGCTCAAGGATACCTACATTACTGAATAATGACTTTTTAGTAAAAGCATTCGAATGAAGAATATATTGTAATATTTCAATGTCCTCCATTCCCGAAAACAGATTAAGCATCATGTTTCCTGTGGCAGATTGTTCCCCTATTATGTTGTTATTAACAAATAAAACTTTCATTTAAAGACCTTAAAAAATCACCCATAAACCGTGATTAAAAATCAGTTTACCTGACATGACAAAACTCTACCTCAATTACTTATACAATCTCCATCTTATCATCAAATATTTCACAATGCTTCTAAAACGAAGGTACTTGCATATTTGATAATGCCTATCAAGTTCTGGATATGTATCACGCCACAATTGATAACTCTCAGCTATTATCGGCAAAAGGTTACCACGGCATGTATATTTCCATAAATAAATATTCTTAATAAACTTCTCCTCGGCGTTATGTTTTCTCAAGAAATCAATTCTCAAATCCGTATTCTGTATTTCTTCCTTTAAATTCTTAATGTATGCTTCCTTTGTTTTAATTCTTGTCATAGATTCTTCATTGACAAAATAATTATATAAAGGTTCAGCAACGTATGCTCTGCTTTTGGAATAATAGCAGTATTGCATAATTAATGCACCATCCTCAGTTTTATTGGCCGTGGGGTATATAATATAATTGTCCCGGCAAATTGATCCTTTTACAAGTCTATTCCATATAGGACCGTTCATCAGCCTGGCCTCTTTGTCTTTCTTTACAATAGTTTTACTATGATTTGTAGACATAAAAAAATCGCAGTAAACTATATCATAATCGCCCTCTATTGCCTTATTGAATAATTTTTCATACATAGTAGGTTCTGGCCAATCATCACTGTCGCAATGGATAATATATTCACCCGTCGTTAACAGAATTCCTGTTTTTCGTGCAGTTGGCAAACCACTATTGTGCGGAGTCGATGTTATTTTTATGTATTCCTTCCTTTGTGGATATTCTTCAATAACAGTTTTAAGGATATCCATTGAATTATCTGGAGTACAATCGTTGACAAAGACATATTCAATATCGTCGAGAGTTTGCTCAAATAAGGCTTTTGCACAGCGAGCAATGTATTTCTCAACATTATATATTGGTATAACCACACTAACTTTTGGCATAAATACTATTTTAATTTGCAAGTTCTTTCTTTAATACTTTCCTACTAAAAGTAAAGATAAGTCCAACTATCAATGTTTGAATAAAAACATATATAAAGCAGGTAAAATATAAACTATATCTCGTCAACAATAGTGACAAGCCCAAATGCAATAATGATGTGCCTAACGTTGTATACATTATCCATTTGTTTTTTTTGTAATAAAACAAATAGTTTACAACCAAAAAATAAAAACATTGTATAAGGCCATAGAGTGCCAAGACATAGAAATATGGCAATGCACCTTTATAGGTTGGCAACAAAAATGGAATAGCTACAGAGCATCCTATTACTATCAGTACGGTTGCGCCAATAAATAATAACGCCATTTTCTTAGTTTTGGATAATAGCGATTTCTTTTTTTGAGAATTATCTTTATCTGATGATAGTGTTTGATATATTTCTACCGAAAAGGAATTGTTAAATGAAGAACCAACCATAATGATAACTCCTGTTATATTGAGCGCAAAACTGAAAAGTCCCACATCATCGAGCGTATGAGTATCATTGATTATATATCTGTCCAAGCCTTGCCTTATCCAAATAGCAGCCATGTGAGGTATAAGTGGAACACCCCAAATTATTATATCCTTGAAACGCTCTTTTGACTGGTTGGAAAATGAAATAAGGTCATATTTGAAATAGGCAATGATAGCGATAATGGTAATTACCAAACTACAAACCAAATGAGAATAAATTCTTCCCATCCAGCCCTGAGCAAAAGTTATCACGAACAACAAGGTAAGTACAAAATTCAATATGGCATTACCGACACTTACAAAACCATAATTTCTCAGTTTCTGGGTAACCCGATAATACCCCAAAAACATTTGTGGAAAAACATCAAGAAAAGATAGAATAAGAGCAAGCCAAAGCAATAGTTTACTCAAAGATAGGGATACGCCTAATCTGTCACCAAAGAAAAATAGAACAATTGCAAAAAAGGCAAGCATAACAGTAGCTATTAAATGGATAGCCGTAAAATCAGAAGTATATTCATTGCGACTTTTTTTAAAATAAGAGATGCTCTCATATCCAATGGTTGACAATGCTATAAAATAGCTCAAAAAGGTAACTACTGTTGTGAATAGGCTCAATTGTCCATAATCACCAGGTGGAATAAATTTTGCGATAACAATCAATAGGACAAAATTAATCCCTCTATTGACAAAGGAGTATATAGAGAACAGGCCTCCGTTAATAACACTTTTGCTCAGTTTCATATATGAAATTTATAATTTTACAACAATTGCATTACTTGGCGCGTCAATGTGGCCATATAACCTCATGCAATAAGGACTAACCTCCGTTCCATACCATTCTACATTAACATCGGTAAATTGGTTTACTGCAGTAGAAAACAGAGTAATAATAGTTTTAAATTGAACTCCCAGCAATTTAAACATCTCCATTGGTATAGACTTTCTAAAGACAGGAATTCCAGGAAACTCTTTCTCATAAGGATAATTGATATCTCTTGGATGTGTTTTAATAATTAAATCATCTGCAGGATAATGCTCTATTACTTGGTGAAATACTCTGTCATGCTCCTCATATGGTGCATCATCTGGCCAAACAGGATCTGTCAACAACAAAAAACTTCGGTTTGTTAAACTCTCAACATCTTCTTTTTTTAGATCATAGATTGACAAAATCATGTTTTTCTTTGATTCAGGAAAAGTGTTCCACAAGTTGTTATCTATCAGTGGTAGTATAATTCTCTCTTTATTATCCAAAACCGGACATTTATCATCTTGAGTTAACAACAGCTTCATACATTGGTCACTACAACCGAAGTCATAGCAATATAAAGGGCCATATAACGCCTTTAGCAAAGGATACTTCCAGTTCATTCTGTTTTTTATCATTTGCTTGCCATAATAACTGGAAACATGCCTTGATACTACTCCGGCACTGTCTTCAATTAAAGTATAATTATGAGACCCAACCAAAATCTTAGAAGCCAGTTTATGATCTTGAATATATAATTCTGTATAATTATTTATATGAGGTAGCTTTATCAAGCAAATAAAGTGATAATAAACCCAATTTATGAAGATAGAGTATCGTTTATGAGATAATTTTCGGAATCTATATGCAAATCTCAACCGCTTTTCAAATCCTGCAGGGAAAGATTCGTCAAGAACGAAAAAGGTATTGTTTACCTCGTCTTCAGTACTATGTAACAAATATAAAAGAAGGGCATATAATGTTGCAACATAACAAACCCTGTTATAAGCTTTCTTCATACTTTAACGGTTAAATACTCTGTCGACTTTCTTTTCTATTTAAGCAATCTGAAAATGTTAAAATAAACGTCATGTATAAAAGCATAGGATAGTTAATAATGAGTGGTCCGAGCTTTAATGAATGTACAGCGAAATAAAGACACGCCAAACCAATATATTTACATACAATTTGCTTAGAAAACACAGATTTAATTGTTTTGTATAAAAATAACAATCCAAATAAAACAATCAAAAAAGAAGATAAATAACCAATATTTCCGCCTGTGCTTCCTCTTGCCTCCAGCGGTGGATATATACCAGTTCCTATCATTCCTTTTGGTGTTAACAAGTATGTTAACAAATTTGCCGAATAATCTTGAGAACCACTTTCGATTTTGTTCGCGAATAATAGATCAATTTGATTCAATACATCAAAATTTGACACAAAAAAATATAACAAGGCAACGGCAGTAACTATAAGTATTAGTGTATAACTAAAATTAATCTTACTTTTTCTAATTGAGGCAAGACCAACAATGATAGTTATAAGCAAACTAATAAGCGATGTCGAAGAAAAACATAATAGTAATAATAAAAAAATCGTAATGTAGCAAATAATTGATAAAAATCTTTTATCTTTAATAAAATAGAGTAGTAAAAAAAACGCGGGGAATGTGCAATGGCCAAAAGAATTTGGCTCGTGACTCAGACCAAAAAAAACGGGTAAATCGCCCCATAACATAACTCTTCCTCCAGAAGATGATACCACAGATAGATACCCAGGCCAGTAATATCTTACACCTTCTTCCATGTTCGTTCTAAGCAACTCACTTTCTGCCAACTCGTTATCTGTGGGAGAAATCACGCCAATAGTCATAAATATTGAAGCCAGTATTATTATAATAAAACAATAAACATAATACGCAGAATATGGTTTAATGATGTTGGTAACATCTAACAAATTATGAGTTGCCTTATAAAAATACATACATACAATAAGATATGTTACAAAACGCACGAAATAGCCAATAAATTCCATATTAGAATTAAAGGCCATCTGAATAGTTTCCCAAAGAAAAACCACGAAAAACATCATTATCAATGACTTGCTCAATATCTTACATATATTGGGGAAAGATAAACCAAACCTAATAACATAACAACATGTTATGAAAAGAAGGCCGCATAATCTTATTGGGAGATCAAGTATATCAAGAGTAATATACCCGACTAACGATTCCGTCCCTACAGCTATGGCAAGAACCACTAACAAATCAATTATATTTAAACTAGCCTTATTACTCATGATAATAAATCCTTTTTATGCTTCATTTAACTTCCTTTTGCCCCCTTATAAGCCTTAATGGAATCTTTGTAAGATAAATAGCTGCATTTTCATGTTTCCCATAAGAAGCATAATAAGTACACCATAAGATTTTCCCTTTTTTATAAAAAGATGGATAGGAGCAATCAAAGACAGGATTATGGAAACTTAAAATCTCTGTTAAATGTCCTCTCAAATCTGATGTCCAAATGCACGTATATTGACCTTTTTCATCCACTTTTCTTCCTCCTATCAGTAAGTGTTCCTCGTCCAGAACCATCAGTTCTGGCCCGCCTATATAAACTTGTGTATCATAATACTTCCAATCAATATAGGGCGGTTCACTAACCCACAAAAGGCTTGTTTTGATGTCAAACTCTCTCCTTGTCAATATCACCATTCGTTCATCGGGTAGAAACTGTATTACAGATTCATCCAGAAAGCCAGGGGCTTGTAGTTGAGTGATAAGGTCATAATGAATACCATCTCTTGTCTTCAACAACACTATTACCCCACTTCTGTACATAACAGTATAACCTATTCCATTATGCCAAGTTAAATGCCAAGGCCAACCGTGAACATTTGCCCCTTCATACTCAAATTGGACTGGCTCTGGTTCAGAAAAAATATTACCGTTTTTACTAAAACTAACCTGTGCTCGAAAATTATACTTAGCGGACGACCCTCCCATACTTACCATTAGTAATCCTGTTGGAGTTATGGATAGCCATGGGTCTCTCAAATCAACAAATTCCTTGGACAACAGTGCTACAGATTTCCATTTTTTACCATTCCTTGAGGATATTATTCGAATTATTCCAAAATCATCTCCACTTGAAATATGGGACCTAGCTTCACGAAAAGCACAATAGAACTTTCCTTTATATCGAACTAATGATGTAAAGGCACTATGATTGTTATTATACCAAATAACGCAGCCTTCTATATTCGGAGCATTGTCCTGTAAATAAGTTGTCGCAAACAAGAGAAGCAGAAACCCCTTTATTAAGTTCATAAGTATATCTGTCCTTTCTGTATTCTTAGGAATTTGGACAAAGTAATTACAAAATACTATGTTCGGTTGTATATATATTCAGTTATCTTATGAAAGTAGAAACCAATCAAAAGAGAAAAAGTCCAAATAAAAATGATATAATACACATAACAAAGAAAAGAAGACGAAGTAAGAAAAGAAAACATTCGCACAGAAGACAAGTAAACCAATAACATCTGTACAAGAAAAATCTCGTAACTGGAAGCCGCTATTTTCTTAGTGCATCTTCTTATTATCTCCGAGCGCCATAATCTCTGCCATAAAATATAAAGGAAAGCAGTAAATGCATTTGCGACAAAGAAAAAACATGGCCATCTATGAAACTTAAATCCTGTGTTTACAAACCATGGTTCCTCATTTACTGAAAAGTATTCGAAATATATAATTGAAAAAAGACTAATTACCGAAAGAATAATCGTTAATAGATTAATCCGAACTCCTCGATTCACCCATAGCCAACCTAAGAATATCAAAAAAACATAACGGACGGAAAGTAGACGATATATTTCCTCGGGTAAACTCAAGAAAGAAAACAAAACCTCTAAACCTTCACTAATAATCAAAAAAACTACTAACGAACATTTGAAGTCTAGCTTATTTAGTAACCAAGAAAAAGGGATTAGCATTAATGCAATCTGTAAATATATCCATGGGTAATATGAGCCTGGACCACACCCTAGTCCAGAGATCATACTAGAAATCAAATTATTAAAATCATATCTACCAGTAATAATGACAACTCCGAATATCATGCCTTCAGTTATAAAGAATGGGAGAAGAACTCTCTTGAATACTCTTATAAAACTAAATGTCACATTCTCCTTTTTTAAACAATGAAAAGACTGTATTAAAATAAAAAGAGGCACCTGCATTCCCGCCCACACGCCATAGGCGACATAATCTAATATAGGGCCAAAAGTGTGTCCAAATAAGACACATAAGATTGAATATGCTTTGATGAAATCTATAAAATCATCATGACCTTTTGTATTAAAATGAATGATCCTAGTTTTCATATAACAAATGAGAAGAATCTTATTTATTACAATCTATTCGGAAATAAAACAACTTTAATAACTACTTTTTTTACCTTCTGTTGCCCGCTAACACATATACCAGGCATATGCCCGTCTTGTGGCCAGTAAATAGCAAAGCAACCATCACCCAGCATCAATTCCTGGGTTGGAACATTTGCCTCATAGAAAGCAGCATCTTTCTCTTCGCTGTAGGCCTTGGTCTCACGCAACTTCTCTATGGGCAAGCAACAGTTCTTCTCAGCACCCTTCAGCAGATACTGAATATCAACAAATTGCCTATGAGCCTCATATCCATTCTCGTTCACTGCTTTTGTCTCATACTCAGAAACAATAGCTTTTACTCTCGGATTAATCTCATGTACGCCACAAGCCAAATCTAAGGTAGCATTCTTCAAGAACTTTAAGCCCTCATATATATCTTCAGAGAGTCCTTTATAGGTCTCTATATTGTCTATCTTATCGTATACCATAACTACATACAATTTACACTACCATAACATGGTCTCAAAGCCAAATGACGATGGATACTAAATCCATTCTTGTTTACACCATCTATGTCATGGTATTTGCCCACATATATGCGGTCACCATTATGATCGGTATCACAGCACCACACGAAATCGTGCCACCACAAATACTCATTATGAGCGAAGAAATAAGCAAAGAAAGTATAGCCGCAAAGAATTGCAGGAGGGAAGTTCAAGCCTCGTTGGGTCAAATCGCCAGGCATCACAGCACGTGAATCTTCATACACGTCTTTCTTGATAAGATACCACTGAGCATCAAGGGACTTGTCAATGAAATCCTCCTTCAAATACCAGTCCTGGTTATATAAGCAAGGTTCATACACATCAGGATTTACACCAAACTTATCACGGAGGAATCTTAGCGTGATATTCTGACCATCTATTTGTTCAACACCATATATGAGAATATAGCCTTCTTCAGCAGCTCTACGCAAATCAGAATCACTATACTCTATAGGCTTTTCTTGAATCTCCACATCCCCAAAGCCCATCGCCTTAAATAAAGGCTTCAGTTCTTCTTTGCCAATGTAATTGACTCCGAAGATTTGTCTAATTTGCTCTCTTTCCACTTTTGATATTCTATTACTTCGTCTGCTGTTGCCAGATGGCCCATAGCAGAATATTTTTCGATTCTTTCAAACTCAGCGGTAAGGCGCTCAAAACGCATTCCCCAACCACTATCTACAAACCAACATAGATTTCGAACAGGTGCATTATAAAGAATGATGCCACTCTTTGTATCAAGCACCTCCCGAAGAAATGTCAGGTATGCACGATACTGGTGCTCATGCGAAGCCACAAGTGCTAGCTTCTTCCACCCATTCTCCATAGCCATTTTCACCACTTCTATGGCTTGCTGGCGAGTATGAAGTGACTTATCCTCGTGAATTAGATCTTTCTCAGGGACTCCTTGATTTAAAATGAAAGGAGCGACTTCGCTATAAGGAAAGCTACCATAATCCTTGTCAATGATATTACCACTGAATACAATCCTATCCACCATACCACTCTTGTAGAGGTCGACGGCCTTCTGAAAACGGAAAAAACCGTCGCCCTCCAACAAGATTGCGGCATCAGAGTGCATCAGGCAATCATTATCAACGATTGCTAAGATTTTTTCTCTGTCTGTAATCATATTTAAAGATCTTCCCAGAAAATAGGATCACGGGCAGGAATGTCCTTGTTGACAGTTTTACCAATGACCACGTTCTTATACTTAGGCAGAATACCCAGAGCAGGACGCAATACGTCCAGATCATCTTCAGTAATTACCTGACCTTTCTTTAAATCCTTCTTAGCGTAGAGGCAGCGACGCTGTACGAATACGGTCTCACCTTCCTCTTTCTGCACTTCCTTACGGGTGCTACCCATAGCCTTTTCAACCTCACGGATGCTATCAACCATGAATTTGAATTCTGCTGGTTCCATAGAATGAGGATGGTCAGGACCCTTATCCTTTTTATTAAGCGTGAAGTGTTTCTCAATGACACGACCACCAAGAACCACAGAAGCAATAGACACTACTGGACCAGGAGCGTGATCGCTGTAACCAGTCAAACAGCCAAAGGCACTCTGATAGGTCTTCAACACGTTCACGTTAGCACTTTCCAGCTTGGAAGGATAGTTGGTGATGCACTGCATCAGCACAAAGTCCTTGTTACCGGTCTTCTCAATGGTGCGAACTGCCTCATCAATCTCAGCCATTGTAGCATCACCAGTTGCCAGCATGATGGGCATTCCTTGACGGGCAATGTAGTCCAGCATTTCCAGCCAAGTGATTTCACCTGAACCAATCTTAATGAAAGGAAGCTTCATCTTTGCGCAAAGGTCAACAGCCTCCTTGTTGTAAGGAGAGGTAGAGAAGTCAATGCC
>AUXO011502088.1_pt1 | contig 22471 bp, 23 predicted proteins | sample 768731 | NCBI WGS metagenome assembly AUXO01 (sample SAMN02715735, study PRJNA202380) | gut metagenome | biome: sheep rumen | host: Ovis aries | place: New Zealand: Palmerston North | reverse complement strand
ATAAAAACCTCCTCCGAAATAATCGGAAGAGGTTTCCATTCTATCTATCAACGTTATAAACCACTCTGTCGTTCTATATAAGCTTTGCTCCACAGTTTGAACAGAATTTTGCTCCGTTTGTAGGAGTTCCACATTCCGGACAGAACTTTGGACCAGCGCCCGGTGCAGCCTGCTGTGGTGCCTGTCCCTGCATCTGCTGAGGAGCTGCCTGCTGCTGAACCTGTCCCATGCCCATGTTGCCCATCATCTGGCTTGCCATGGATGCGCCCATCATCATCTCTGCCATATTACCCATGGTTGAATTACCGCCCTGAAGCTTTCCTTCTGCCATCGCATCTACCATAGTCATCTGACTATACTTATTCACATCAGAAACCATTGCCTGAGCAGCAGCTTGATTTATCTTCTGCTGTACCTCTTCAGGATAATTGAAGTTATTTATGCTGAAGCCGGTTACTGATATACCGTCCTTGCTGATCTCCATATCCAGATCTTCCTGGATACCCTTAGATATATCAAATGCACTCGCCTGGAGATTAAACATATCCTTGCCTTCTTTAGATATCCACTTCATAAGAAGCTGATCAAGAATAGTAATGATACGAAGCTTTACGTCTTCTATTGAATAAGACTGCTTTACTCCTGCTACCTTATCAATAAGTGTCATATAATCAGAAACCTTTACATTTGCAGTTCCATTTGCTCTTACCGGCATACCACCCGGAAGACCTGGAGCCTGAAGCATTATAGGTCCCTTTGTTCCCCATTTGATAGTAAACTCTTTTGTATTAATGAACAGAACTTCCGCTCTCATTCCTGAATTAAAACCGAATTTGAAGCCCTTGAGTGTTGAAAGGAATGGTATAATCTGTGATTCTATATCATAGTCTCCTTCATCCTTAAATACACCTTCAACTTTTCCCTGACTAAGGAAGATAGCATCCTGTCCCGGACGAATTATAAGACGTGAGCCTTTCTTTATCTCCCTATTAGTCCATTTCCAGAAGATAAGATTATCATCAAACTCTTCCCACTCAACAACATTTGCAAATTGATTTGATAAAATACCCATAGTTACCTCCATATATAATTTATAAATGTATCACAGTATATCTATTGTACCATCATTTGAATCCGGATTCTCATCAGCATCATCTGCAGCTGCTTGAACACTATTTCCGTTATCCATTCTATCATACTTATCAGCCAGTTCTTCAACCTCGCTGAAGTCTCTAACCGGCACAGTACCATCCAGCTCAGCCATGGCATTTGCCCTGTCCAGCATATAATCAGCCTTTTCATTCATTTTCGTAAACATTTCATCCTGATTAGCTACGCCAGCCCTTTCCGCCATCTGATTCATCTTTTGCTGGTTTTTTGCCGCCTCAACCTTAGACTTAATCTCCATAAGCTTACCTTCAAGTGAAGAAATGTCTGTACTAAGCTTATCATTCATGGCTGAAAGCTTATCGAAGCTGTCCTTTGCTTCATTAAGTCTTTGCTCCAGTCTTACTCCGTCCTGATTTACGCCTTCCAGTTTCGAAGAATATATACCTGCATCCGATATATTTCCTGCTTCTGTTGCTTTATCTATATATCTCTGAAGCTTGGCAGCTTCTGCCCTGTTTTCATCATAAGACATCTTAGCTCTTCTTACTTCTGTTTCATGAGCCGCTGTCTCCGCCTTTACCTGACCAAGATCTGCTCTAAGTTGCATGAGATACTTCTCTACTATTTTTTCAGGATTTTTATCTTCTTTCCTGAAAACAGCATTAATATTTGATGCCATTATATCTTTAAATCTTGATAATATTCCCATTCTTCCCCTTTCTACTGTTTACTCCACATATATAGATACGCCTGCGTACGTGCTGCAAATCTTTCACTTTTAAGCATCATACGAACTTCTTCCCTAGTATACCACGCAGCCTCTATCTCTTCAAATGTAGAATCACTTTTTTGGATGTTTCCTTCGCATACACCAACAACGCATACATTCATTTCATTCGAGAATCCAATAGCACTGTAACTGAGTCCGATTATATCATCTACTCTTATAAGTCTGAGTCCTGTTTCTTCCCTGAGTTCTCTTTCAGCAGCTTCTTCGGGTGTTTCTCCTTCATCTATCAGTCCGGCCGGAAAATTATAGACCCACATACCGGCAGCCATCCTAAACTCTTTATTTATGAGTATTCTTTCTCCGTCCTCAGATGTCATTATAAGTACCACGGCATCAGGTTCGTCGCCATGAAGCTCCTCATAGCTGCTGATATTACTGTTTCTACTGATCATCTCGTAAGTCTTTGGCTTTCCATCCTCAGTCTCATACGCTATGTCATATCTTGATATAAATCTTCCTTCTTGTATTTTCTTTATGCCTTTATACTTCATGCCATCCTCATCTATTCTTTATCCAGGCTCTGCCTTATTTCCTCCATCTCATCATCCATCTTCGCAAGATTATCAGCACATTTCTTCAGTCTTGCTACAACTTCTTCAGGATGTTTCAGTTCTTTCTTATATTTGAGCTTATGATCAACTGAAGCCCAGAAATCCATAGCTATGGTCCTGAACTGAACTTCAACCTTCATATGCTTCTTTCCTTCAGAAAGAAAGATTGGAATATCAACGATTATATGAAAACTTCTGTAACCATTCGGTTTGGGATTTGCTATATAATCTTTTCTTGCCAGAAGGAGTATATCATCCTGTTGAACCAGGAGATCAGCCAGTCTGTATATATCTTCCTTAAAGGAGCATACAACTCTGATTCCTGCTATATCAAATATCTCTCCTTCCATATTTTCAACATTTATCTCTATCCCCTTGGACATCATCTTCTCGACTATACTCGTAGGACTTTTAAGTCGGGACTCGATTGATTCAAAAGGATTACGATCATACTGAAGGGAGAATTCTTCATTCAGAACATTAAGCTTGGTTTCAATCTCCATGAGAGCACATCTATAAAGTGTCATCAGATTGGTAAATTCTTTAGTTCTTGATATAACCTTTGCAACCTCTTCAGCTTCTCTTCTTATTTTTGTTTCTTCATGCATATGCATTTATCCTGCCTGTCAACTCTACCGGTATATATAATAAATCACTATACCAGCATTCTGTAATTTTGATTTCTATATTCTTTAGGTGTTGTACCTGTCACTTTCTTAAATACGCTGATAAAATAGCTATGAGATGAAAATGAGAGATCCGTAGCTATTTCTATACTTGTTCTATCCGAATACTTAAGAAGCCAGCAAGCTTCCTCTATCTTCTTATCTCTGATGTATTCACTCACAGAGCATTTCATTTCTTTCTTAAACAGCTTGGACAGATATGTCTCATTAAGTGCCACATGATCTGCAAGCTCTGATACTGTAAGGTTTTTGTGTATATTCGCCCGTATATAATCCACACACTGAATTATCTGTTTGGACTGAACAGATGCTCTTGAAGAATTGTACATATATCTGGCAAATTCCTCAACCGCTTCCATCTGTACTTTTTCAATATCTTCAACTCTGGTCTGTCTGTCAGCTTTACGAATATATACATCACTTAGTTTATATGCTATATCCTGAGGCATACCTTTACTGATACATACTCTGGTGATAATTGCTGTCATAGTAACATGATGATACATGGCATTTCTAATCGGATTGTCAGATAGAATTCCACGAACCTCGTCATTGGGTTTAGGTTGGCTAGCCATTATTCTTTTTACTTCATCAATCTTTCCTTCAGCAACTAAATTATAAATCCCCATCTCACTGTTATATGTAGGATGCTTTGATTCATTCTCTCTCTCGGAAAACAATACTTCAGTAATCTCTCTGCTAACGTCGGACATATACTACCCCTCCCCCAATATCTTTTATACACTTTTCAAAAAATGTCTAATTATCACAAATTCCACATTTTTTTAATATTAAATGCAATATTTTTGTATCATTTTGTACAAAAAATAAATATACTATATCTAGAAATTAACAAAGCCCCCTGTTAAAGAAGATTATATCTTCTTTAATCATATAAATACTTTTAACCTTCACTAATGGTAAACGGACGGATTCAGAATGGATTCGTCCGTTTATCTTTGCATTACAATTACAATACTACCATATAGCTAATACGCTTCGCAAGATTTTTCCGCACTCATTTTAGTTTTCAAACTGGCTATAGTACAGTTCTTCATAGAAGCCTTTCTTCTCAAGCAGTTCCTGATGATTTCCCTGTTCGATTATATTTCCATCCTTCATAACCAGTATCATATCTGCCTCACGTATAGTAGAAAGTCTGTGAGCTACTATAAAACTAGTCCTTCCCTGCATCATTTTGGCAAAGGATCTCTGGACTCTATGTTCAGTTCTTGTATCTATAGATGATGTAGCCTCATCAAGTATCAGCATTGGAGGAATCCTGAGCATGACTCTTGTAATACAGAGAAGCTGCTTCTGTCCTTCTGACAGACTGCCTCCATCCTCCGAAAGAATAGTATCGTATCCTTCCGGCAGCTGCTTAATAAAGTGGTCTGCGTGCGTAAGCTCTGCCGCTTTTCTTACTTCTTCATCTGTTGCATCTTTGACTCCATAACAGATATTGTCACGAACAGAAGCTGTTTTAAGCCAGGTCTCCTGTAAAACCATTCCGAAGCTTTCTCTCAGGCTCTCACGCGATATATCTCTTATGTCTGTATCTTCTATTTTTATAGAACCCTCATCCACCTCATAGAATCTCATAAGAAGATTTATGAGCGTACTCTTTCCGCTTCCGGTAGGTCCTACTATGGCAACTCTCATACCAGGTTGTACACTTAAGGAAAGATTCTTCAGAAGCTCCTTATCCTTAACGTATGAGAAGCTCATATTCTCAATCTCTACATGTCCTCTCTTATCTTCTGCAAGACCGTTCATTACTGTCACAAGATTTGTATCCGTATCTTTATCCGGAGTCTCTGTTTCAGCTTCTATAAGCTGCATAACTCTGTCCGCACATGCCAAAGCATTCTGAAACTCTGTAAGTACATTTGATATCTCATTAAATGGCTTCATATACTGATTAGCATATGACAAAAATGTAACCAGATTTCCTATAGTTATTCCTGATGAAAGTGCCAGAAATGCTCCAACTACAGCCACCGCTGCATATATAATGTTATTAACGAATCTGGTAGTAGGATTAACTATAGACGAATAAAATGTAGCCTTGAAGCTTGCTTCAGTAAGATGTTCATTTAATGCGTCAAATCTTTCCTTTGCCTTATCTTCATAGGAAAATGCCTGAACTACTTTCTCATTTCCTATCATCTCATCTATATATCCGGTAAGTTTTCCTCTTCTTTCCGACTGCCTTGCAAAATACTTATGAGTTTTCTTGGAAATAAATCCGGCTACAAAAAGTGAAAGTGGAGTAAGCAGTATAACCATAATCGCTATACTCTTGTCCAGTCTCATCATGAAAACAATAGTTCCGGCTATGGTAACCACTCCGGTAAACAGCTGAGAGAAACCCAGCAGAAGTCCATCTGCAAACTGGTCTATATCCGTTGTTATCCTTGAAACTATATCCCCGGCAGAATGTGAATCTATATATCCAAGCGGCGTACTCTGGAGCACATCAAATGCTTTCACTCTTATATCTCTGGAAACTCTGTTTACCACAGAATTATTTAATAATGTCATAAGCCACTGTGCACCACCTGCAAAACCGGCACACATAACGACGTAACAGCAGTACATTAGTAGCTTTTTCCCTGAAAATGCATCTCCTCCACCAATTGAATCTATAGCCATTCCTACAAAAACAGGGATTCTTAGCTGCATATATACTGACACAACTGCCAGAGCAACAGATATAATAATAAGAGGTATATATCTGATAAGATATTTCATGATTCTCATGATGCCACCTCCTGTTCGTCTACCTGAGATCTGTATATTTCCCGATATACATCTGAAGTCTTTAGGAGCTCATCATGACTTCCTACAGCAGCCATATGCCCCTTTTCCATAACAATTATTCTGTCAGCACTGAGCATACTTCCTATTCTCTGACTGACAACGAAGATTATCTTATTCTTCTTAAGGGAATTTATTTCCTGTCTCAGACTCTTTTCTGTAGCAAAATCAAGGGCAGAAGCACTGTCATCCATTATGATTATAGGAGCATTCTTAGCAAAACATCTGGCAATACAGAGCCTCTGTCTCTGTCCCCCTGAGAAGTTCCTTCCTCCTGAACTGGCAACGTAAGCAAGTCCTCCTTCTTTATCCTTCATAAAGCTCTCAGACTGTGAACTCTTAAGCGCAGCGTTCAGCTGCTCTTTAGTTATATCCTCTCTTCCCATTCTCAGGTTATCTTCAACACTTCCACTAAAGAGTACACTATGCTGCGGTGTAACCGAACATAAACCTCTGATGGCTTTCTTCGAATATTCCTTTATATCCTTGCCATCTATAATTATAGAACCTGAAGTAGCCTCGTAGAATCTGGGAATCAGATTCACAAGTGTGGATTTACCGGAGCCCGTTCCACCAATTATTCCGATTACTTCTCCCTCTTCAGCTTTGAAGCTCACATCGCTTATGGCTGGAGCTTTTGAACCCTTATATGTCATAGATACATTTTCAAACACTACAGAATGTGGTCGTGATGATTCTTCTATTTCCTGGTCTCCAAAGGTTATATCCGGCTGAATATCCATTACATTTGCGACTCTTCTTGCACTGGCGAACATTTTAGAAACTGTTATTATGAAATTCACAAACTTGATAAGTTCAACCAGTATATATGACATATAGTTATATAAAGCTATCACTTCACCCTTATCAATATCTCCTGCATTTACCAGAAGTCCGCCATTATAAATAATACATGCTATGCCGGTATTGATAATGATTAGTGTCACAGGATTCAGAAATGATGATACCCTTCCAACCAGAAGCTGCATTTTCATGAGAAGTCTGGCAGACAGATGAAACTCCTCTGATTCTTCATCAGAACGGTTAAATGCCCTTATAACTCTTACTCCGACTATATTCTCACGTGTATGCAGTGTAACGTCATCCAGTCTCTCCTGAACTCTTCTTACAAGCGGTATACTTACTACTACAATCAATCCAACCACTATAAAAAGTGCAATCAAAATATAGATAAAATAAACTGCAACCTTTGCATTTACTTTAAATGCCATGATAGTTGCACCAAATACTATAAACGGCGATCTGAGAAGCAGTCTCAGGATCATATTTACTCCAGTCTGCATCTGATTTACATCACTTGTCATTCTTGTAATAAGAGTAGAAGTCCCCTGATTATCTATATTACTATAAGACAGGCTCTCTATATGCTTAAACAGTTCACTTCTGACTGTTTTACCAAAATCCATAGCCACTCTTGCAGAAAAATACTGGGCTGTTATTGCCGCCACCATGCCAACTAACGCAAGCACAAAAAGAAGGATGGCAGAAACAATAATACTTTTTTTATCACCACCCTCGATACCTACATTTACCAGATGCGCTATAACAAGCGGAACAAAAAGCTCAAATGTTGCTTCAAGCATTTTAAATAATGGTGCAAGTATGCATCTTAAAGTATATGGTTTTAAATAATTTAGAAATCGCTTCATATCTCTCCGTAACTATATCGAAAACTTCTTAAAATCCGGCAGAACATACGTTCTGCCGGAATAATAATCTTACTTTCTATTTACTTTTTTCCTTTATCTCCAGACTTATCAGTATCCTTCTTTTCTTCCTGCACTGCATTTGTCTTCTCAGTACCCTGTGCAGCACCTGTATTCTTCTGTGATTCAGGAATATATCCCGGATACATACGAGCCATTCTTTCTTCTTTTTTCTTTCTGGATTTCTTAATCATCTTCTTAATTATAAAGATTATCAGGAAGATAATTCCAACAAATATAAGGAGTCCCCAGATATTTGCAACCAGCCATATGATAAAGCTCTGAAGTCCATAGAAGAAATCATACCAGCCCTGCTTAACTTCCTTCATGAATCTTGTTCCGAAGGTATCCTCTGAATGTTCGATGATTTCTTTAACTTCTTTGATACTTACATCCACGTAGCTGTAAGCCACATCATTATCTATAGAATTAAGTCTTGTTTTAATCTGATTTATCTGAGTACTGACTGATGTTATCTTATCACTTATAAGGATTACATTATCCATGTCTTCAAGCTTCTTAGCTTCCTTCAGCATCTCCATATAATCATTCTTCTGAGCTTCGAGAACTTCCATCTCTACAGACAGATCCGAATACTCCTGAGATACATTTGTTACATTCTGGGATCTGTTGATGAGAGTACCTATACCACCGGTCTCACTCACAAAATCCTTATACTTATCAGATGGAACTCTGACTGTTGCTACATATACCCCAAGACCATCATAACCATAAGAGCCAGAACCGTTATTTACATAGGTGTTCTCAGATTCCAAGAATCCATCATACTTTGTAATAAGCTTCTGAAACTCTCCAACAGTATCATCAAATCTTAGAGTTTCAAGACTTATATTACATCTGTAAATCAGTTTCTCAGTATCAAGCTTATTAGTTGTATTTTCCTTCTCTGTCTCACTAACAGGTGCAGCCTCTGCATTTTCTGATACTGTCACATCATCTGAAGTCTCATACGCCGCTTCATCGTTTGCAGCAGCTTCAGTAGCAGCATAATCATATGTATCAACATATCCTGCTGCATTCTGCGCAGATTTCTGAACCGGAGAATCATATTCCATAGCAGAATCTGATGTTGACGCACTGCTGCCACATGCTGTAAGCATCATACAGGTTGATATTATAGCAATACCTTTAACTAATTTTTTCATTTTTTAACCCCCCTTTTATTTCGTCAAGATTTGACTTATTCTCCAAAGCCTACTTCAGGCATGAGTTCATTATATATCTTCTTCAGTGTATTGTTAAACATATCAAACTCTTCTTCAGATAAAGTCTCTTTTAGACGGTTTTCAACAATATCAAGATATTTTTCATTTATATTATAATACCTGTAATATCTGTCTGTCACATCAAGATAGAATTCTCTCTTGTCCTTATCTGACTGTACCTTTTTTACATATCCTTTTTTTATAAGAGAATTAACCTTATATGTAGCATTGGGTGATGAAATCCCTATAAAATTTGCAAACTCCTGAATCGTAGGTTTGCCTAGATTATGAATGATTTCTACACAATAAACCTCTGTTGTAGTAAGTGATAATTCTCTGGAATTAATACGTCTGAAGACATCTCTGTAATAATGAACTCTGAACTTTGAATATATCGCTGACAGTGGATTTCTTTCAAGTCTTTCCCGTGCAGTAAGTCCAACCAGCTCCTCAGGACTACTTGTCATACTTGTTCACCTTCTCTTCTTTCTTACTTGGCATCTCCGATAGCAAATGATATTTCAGCCTGACACGCTACCTTACCATCGACCTTTGCAACAGCCTTACCAAATCCCAGAGGTCCTCTTCTTTCAACTATCTCGCATCTAAGCTCAAGAACATCTCCCGGCTTTACCTGTTTACGAAAACGGGCATTCTTAATACCACCGAAAAATGCTATCTTACCTTTAAACTCATCAGCGGAAAGAATAGCAACTGCGCCAGTCTGAGCAAGTGCTTCAATAATTAGCACACCCGGCATTACATGTTCTTCAGGAAAATGTCCCTGGAAGAAAGATTCATTTACTGACACACATTTAATTCCTTCTGCCCATACTCCAGGTTCAAAATCTGTTATCTTATCTACCAGCTGCATAGGATATCGATGTGGTATTATCTCTCTTATCTGATTTGAATTAAGTTCCATTTCTTATTACCTTTCACCATTCATAATAATAGTCAATCACCTGCTACATATCACGATTAATCTTCATATTTCTTGAAAAGAACTGCTGCATTATGACCACCGAAGCCAAGTGAATTGGAAAGTGCATACTTTATGTCAGCATTACGTCCCTCATTAGGAACTATGTCAAGATCACACTCCGGATCAGGAGTCTTGTAGTTGATAGTTGCAGGAACGAATCCATCCTTAAGTGCCATAGTTGTAAAGATAGCCTCGATAGCTGCGGCAGCTCCCATAAGGTGTCCTGTCATCGACTTAGTTGAACTAACCATGAGTTTATAAGCATGATCACCAAATACTGTCTTAATAGCTTTTGTTTCACCTGCATCATTTAAATGAGTTGATGTACCATGTGCATTGATATAACCAACTTCTTCTTTACTGATACCTGCATCTGAGATAGCCATTTCCATACAACCAGCTGCACCTGCACCTGATGGATCCGGAGCTGTAATATGATATGCATCACAGCTTGCACCATAACCTACTACTTCACCGTATATCTTTGCACCACGTTTTTTTGCATGCTCAAGCTCTTCAAGAATAAGGATTCCTGAACCTTCACCCATTACAAATCCGCCTCTCTCTGCATCAAAAGGAATAGATGCACGGTTTGGATCTGTAGATGTACTAAGTGCCTGCATAACTGTGAATCCACCAACTCCCATCTGACAGATACAACCTTCTGCACCACCTGTAATCATAACATCCTGATATCCATCACGTATCTTATGGAAAGACTCTCCTATAGCGTTGTTACCACTTGCACAAGCTGTTACTATACATTCACAAACTCCCTTGAAGCCTGTGTCGATAGCTATCTCTCCAGCACACATATTAGAAATAGACATAGGTATATAAAATGGAGATATTTTTTCATATCCCTTTGTATATCCTCTGATAGTCTGATCAGAAATAGTGATGAGTCCGCCTATACCTGATGAAACGATAGTTCCACATCTGAATGGATCTTCCTTCTCTATATCAATTCCGCTATCCTTGATAGCTTCCCTTGCTGCTATCATACCAAACTGGGTATATCTGTCCATCTTTCGTGCTTCTTTTTTATCCAGATAATCAGCCGGATTATAATCCTTTACCTCACCTGATACCTTTACTTTAAAGTCAGTAGTATCAATCTGCTTTGTAAAGTCGATACCACATACACCCTTCTTAACATTTTCCCATGCTTCCTCGAGGTTATGTCCAACCGGGTTAATAGTTCCAATTCCTGTAATTACTACTCGTCTCATATGTTCCTCCTTAAGTAATATCTATTCTTCACCCCAATCACATAAATCAGCATAAATAGTGCCCAGACAACTGTAAAAAGAATAACCGGAATAATACCGACAAGATGCGACACTATCAGACTTAGAACTAGTGACAGTCCCGCAGCTATAAAATACATATTCCTTGTAAGAATATATTCATCTTCTTCAACTACTACCGTCTTCCTAAGTCCTGCCAATCTGAAAATCAGTATTGGGATAAATACTGCAACCGACTCTAAAAGCATATATGCTATAACTAAAACTATCATAAATAATGACATGATGCCGTTAATACCATAGCCCATGAGTCTGACAGCCCATGAAAAATCCGCCCCATCTATATTTACTTCGTTAACATCACTCGTACTTAGGGGTTTATACGAAGATGTATCTTCACTGGCAATTATAGAGAGATATATTGCCAGAAAAATGCACCAAAGTAGTATAAGTGTATAGATAAGGATTCTTATTTTTGCTGTTTTATCAAGATTTTTATATTTATCAATCATTATTAACAACTCATCCCGCCAGCACACTCGATAACCTGACCGGTTACGTATGCTGCTTCATCTGATGCCAGGAAGGATACAACCTTTGCAACATCCTCCGGCTGTCCTGCACGTCCTAAAGCTATTGACTTAAGCATAGCTTCTTTAGCTGCTTCCGGAAGCACCTTAGTCATATCTGTCTCTATAAATCCGGGAGCTACAGCATTACAGGTTATTCCCCTGCTTCCAAGCTCCTTTGCTATTGTCTTAGTCATTCCTATAACACCAGCCTTACTTGCTGAATAGTTAACCTGTCCCGCATTTCCATATACGCCTACTACGCTGCTTATATTAACGATTCGTCCATAACGAGCTTTCATCATAGGTCTTGCAGCAGCCTTCATCATGTTATATGTTCCTTTAAGATTAGTTGCTATAACAAGATCAAATTCTTCTTCTTTCATTTTCATGATAAGATTATCTCTTGTCACACCTGCATTGTTTACAAGTATATCAACCTTTCCAAACTTTTCAGTTGCCTGTTTGAATAGATTCTCACAATCTTCAGGAACAGTTACATTTGCTGCAAATGCAGCTGCTTCAACTCCTTCAGCCTCGATAAGTCTTATTGTTTCCTCTGCAGACTCATTTATCACAAGGTCACAAATAACTACATTTGCCCCTTCTGAAGCAAGCTTCACACTTATGGCACGTCCGATTCCCCGGGCACCACCAGTTACAATTGCTGTTTTACCTTCTAGTAATTTAGACATCTATACATCCTCCTGTATTAACCTATAACCTCAATAAGCTTTTCTACTTCCTCTACTGTTTCAACACCGTAAACCGGTATATCTGCTACGGTTTTCTGTACAAACTTGGAAAGTGTCTTACCAGGTCCTATCTCAACAAAAGCTTCCACTCCCATGTCTGCCATAGCTTTTATAGAATCATCAAAATAAACTGACTTCTGAACCTGCTTCTCCAGTAATTCCGCAATGGATTCTTCAGCATTTTTCTCACGGCCGATACAGTTGAAGATTACAGGAATCTGCATCTCACCAAAGCTTTCACTCTTAAATCTTTCAGCAAGAGCATCACCTGCAGGCTTCATAAGTGATGTGTGAAATGGACCGCTTACTTTTACAGGAAGACATCTCTTTGCCCCCATTTCCTTAAGTACCTCTGCAGCCATATCTACAGCTTCACTATCACCTGAAACAGTAATCTGTCCAGGACAGTTAAAGTTAGCCGGTTCAGCCACAAGGTCATCTTTTCCCTGAGCCTTAAGCTCTTCACGAACCTTTTCACATCCTGCAAATACTGTATCCTTATCAAGTCCAAGAACAGCTATCATCTTGCACTCTCTTCCCTGAACTGCAGTCTGCATCGCATTTCCTCTGAACTGAACAAGTGGAATAACCTGTTCTTCAGTAAATACTCCTGAAGCATAAAGCGCTGAATACTCACCAAGTGAAAGTCCTGCTGCTACAACCGGTTCTATTCCACGATTCTTTAAAACCTTTGTCATTCCAACTGCAAATGCAACCATACAAGGCTGAGTATATTTAGTTTCATTCAGAGTCTCAGCCGGTCCTTCAAAGCATACCTTCTTCAGATCAAAATCAACTCCGGTTACACCATCAATTGTCTCTTTAAATTCAGGATACTTCTCATATAAATCCAGTCCCATACCGACCTTCTGAGCACCCTGTCCAGCATATATAAATCCTAGTTTCATAATAGTCCTCTTTTTCGTATATTTCTCTTACTGTCTACCTAAAATTTTCATTCCATTATCATATATATCTGCCAGTATATCAGCTACAGGTCTTATCTCTTTAAGCTGTCCACAAACCTGACCAGCCATCACAGATCCGGTTTTCATATCTCCATCAGTAACTGCACGTCTAAGACCACCAAGTGTTATCTGTTCGAGTTCTTCGCGGGATGCAGCCTGTGCTTCAAGCTTAAGATATTCTCTTGCCATCTGATTCTTTATGATACGGACAGGTGCATTAAGACTACGTCCAGTTACTGTTGTGCTGTTATCTTTTGACTTTATAAGTTCCTGCTTATAGTTATCATGAACAGGACACTCTTCACTTACTAATAGGCATGTTCCTATCTGAACGCCAGCTGCACCCAGGCACATGGCAGCTGCAAACTGTCTTCCATCTGCTATACCGCCTGCAGCGATTACAGGAATATCTACACAGTCAACTATCTGAGGAACAAGAGCCATAGTAGTCATATCACCAACATGACCACCACTTTCACCGCCTTCTGCAATAACAGCATCCGCCCCCTGCTTCTCAACACGACGGGCTAATGCACTGCTTGCTACAACAGGGATTACTATAGCCCCCATCTCTTTCCACTTTTCCATATATTTTCCAGGAGTACCTGCACCCGTTGTAATTATCTTGATATTCTCTTTGACAAGAAGATCCGCGATATTATCTACATCAGGATTAAGCAGCATAAGATTTACACCGAATGGCTTATCTGTTGCCTTACGTGCATCATATATTTCCTGTTCTATACGGGCAGCATCATAACCACCTGAACCAATGAGTCCAAGTCCACCTGCATTAGAAACTGCAGCGGCAAATTTGCCAAGAGCTATATTTGCCATACCACCCTGGATAATAGGATATTTTGTTCCTAATAATTCATTTATCATTTTTTGTCACCTCTCAAATGTAGGATTCAGGAAAATCTATCAGTAACTGATACCATATTTATTTACAGTACAGCTCTGTCAATATGTCTGAACTTCTCATATCTGTCTTTTGCAATATCATTTCCTGATTTATTCTTAAAGCTTCTGAGTTCTCTAACGAGCATCTCATCTATCTCGTTATAAACAACACTTGGACTTCTGTGAGCGCCACCTAATGGTTCTCTGATTATTCCATCTATTACTCCATACTCATGAAGATCCTGAGCAGTAAGCTTCATCAGTTTACAAGCCTCATCTGCACGGGATGAATCCTTCCAGAGTATTGTGGCAAAGCCCTCTGGTGAAAGAACCGAATATATAGCATTTTCCAGCATATAAACTCTGTTAGCTACACCTATTGCAAGAGCACCTCCACTGCTTCCTTCTCCTGTTACTATTGCTATAACAGGAACCTTAAGAGCACTCATCTCAGCAAGGTTACCGGATATAGCCTGACTCTGACCATGTGCTTCAGCGTCAAGTCCGGGATAAGCTCCCGGTGTATCAATAAATGTAATGATAGGACGTCCAAACTTCTCAGCCTGTTTCATCATTCTGAGAGCTTTACGATATCCTTCAGGTTCAGGCATACCGAAGTTGAATTCCATATTTTCAGTCAGATTTCTTCCCTTCCTATGTCCGAGCACTGTAACAGGTACACCATGAAATGTAGCTATTCCACCAAATATACTCTTATCTTCTTTATTCAGCAGATCGCCTCTCTGAATAAAAAGGTCATCAAAAAGGGCATCTATATAATCATCAACCTTTGGACGCTTTGGATGTCTGGCAAGAAATACCTTGTCATGTGGTGACAGATCTGCAACTTCTTCAAGCGTCTTATCATACTGTGCATGAAGATCACTGAGGAGTTCCAGATGTTCCATATTATCCTTAAGTGCTTCTATCTCTTCTTCAAGAGCTGTTAGTTTATTATCTATATCTCTTATCTCTGCCATGACTTTCTCCTTTTCTCATGGAGTCTTAAGAGCTGGGCTAATGTATCACGCATCTCAGTTCTTTGAACTATTCCGTCCACAAATCCATGTTCCTCCAGGTACTCAGCTCTCTGAAATCCCTCCGGAAGTTTCTGTCCTATAGTCTGCTCTATAACTCTTGGTCCGGCAAATCCTATAAGTGCTCCCGGCTCTGCAAGTGTTACATCTGCCAGAGTAGCAAAACTTGCACTTACTCCTCCTGTGGTTGGATGTGTTAGAACAGATATATAAAGTCCTCCATTCTCACTAAATCTCTTAGCTGCAGCGGATGTTTTAGCCATCTGCATAAGTGAAAGAATACCCTCCTGCATTCTGGCGCCACCACTTGCGGTAAAAATGATAATAGGAAGATCCATTTTCTCAGCTATTTCAAATGCAGAGGTTATCATTTCTCCAACAGCTATTCCCATACTTCCCATGAGAAATTCACTAGCCATGACAGCTACTACTGTCTTATATCCTTCTATCTCGCATACACCTGACAATACGCCTTCATCAAGTCCTGTCTTTGATTTAAGACCTGCGATCTTCTCACTATAATCAGGATAATCCAGCGGATTTCTGAACGGTATGTTGTTCTTAATCTTCCTGAATGTTCCCGGATCGGCAACTGACATAATTCTTCTTCTTGCCGATATCTTATCGTGCTTTCCACAGTTAGGGCATACATACATCATTCTTTTTATTTCTGTCAGTGGAGTCTCTGCTCCACAGCTTTTACACGTATATTTCTCCCCACTGTTATCTACCGGCTCTGAAGGCGGCATGACAGCCTTTTCAAGAATCGGTTCTTTATCTATCTCATTAACCATATCCTTATTATTCTTGTTTGCTTTGATATGATTACCAAACAGTTTCATTTGTTTTCCTCCAAATATCACCTGGTTTATTCCTATGGTATGTAGCATAGACCAAAGAAGTCGAACTTCGGGTGTATTTCCCCCTCCGTCCGACTTCAGCTTATACTTTAAATAATGTTCTTACTGGTGTGACTCTACATAGTCTACAAGGTCCTGAACTGTCTTAATATTTGGAAGATCTTCATCAGCTATAGCTACGCCAACAGCATCTTCAATAGCCATACCAAGCTCTACAGCATCAAGTGAATCTGCTCCAAGGTCATCTGTGAGAGAAGCCTCAAGAGTTATCTTGTCCTCGTCAACACTAAGTGTCTCAGCAATTACAGCCTTGATTTCATCAAACATTTCTTTTTCTCCTTTGTTTATATAATCCTTTTTTATTTGTTAAAAATTTTTATTTAAAATTTTTTAACCTTTTTTATTATAGACTTTTTATAGATGTTGTCAAGTAAAAAAGAGGACAAATATATCACACATTTGTCCTCTTTTAAAATATCATGATTAAAATATCTTAGTTATTCAGTTAATTATTTTCTTTCCAGTCTTTATCTTTTATCTCAACACGCCTTACTTTTCCACTCGTTGTTTTCGGTAGTTCTTCTACAAACTCAACAACCTTCGGGCGTTTATAGGAAGCAAGATTGTTTCTGAGATATTTCATTGTCTCTTTTTTAAGCTTATCGCTTGGTGAAGTTCCTTTAGTGAGCACTATAGAAGCCTTTATGGCCTGTCCTCTCACAAGATCCGGAATACTGGTAACTGCACATTCCATAACATACGGAAGCTTCATTATCTCATTTTCTATCTCAAAAGGTCCAACTCTGTAGCCGGCAGTTTTAATAACATCATCTACTCTTCCTACATACCACAGATACCCGTCTTCATCTTTATAAGCACTGTCACAGGTATGGTAAAGACCATCATGTATCACACTTTCTGTTTTCTCTTTATCCAGATAATAGCCCATAAAAAGACCATTAGGACCATGTTCAGTTGTTCTTATGCATATCTCACCAGGCTCATTTATCTCAGCCTCTCTGTTTTCATCTGCCATAAGGACAACATCATACTGCGGAGTTGGTTTACCCATCGAGCCGGACTTCGGAGTCATTCCCTTAATATTTGCAATAACAAGAGTTGTTTCGGTCTGCCCGAAGCCTTCCATAATAGCCAGTCCCGTATGCTTCTTAAACTTGTTATAAACTTCAGGATTAAGAGCTTCTCCTGCAGTAGAAACATTCTTCAGTGAGCTAAGATCAAACTTAGTCATATCTACATGTACAAGCATTCTGAATACTGTTGGAGGAGCACAGAAGGATGTAATTCTGTACTTCTGAATCATATTCAGGATATCCTTGGCAAAGAATTCATCATAATCATAAGTGAAGATAGGCGCTTCACAGAGCCACTGTCCATATAGCTTACCCCACAATGCTTTACCCCATCCGGTATCACTTATAGTAAAATGTAATCCATCAGGATTTACCTGATGCCAGTACTTTGCCGTTATAAAATGTCCCAGAGGATACTTATACGAATGCATAGCCATTTTCGGATACGATGTTGTACCTGAAGTAAAGAACATGAGCATTGGATCATTTCCGCAGGCAGTATTTGCTGTTCTCTTAAGAGTACCGGAAAAGAATCTGATATCCCTGTTGTAGTTTGACCAGCCTTCCATAGCACCGCCTACAAGTATCTTATTCTTAAGTCCACTATAATTCTTAGTTGCTTTAGTTATTTCTTCGGCAACGGTTCCATCAGCAGTACATATAACCGCACTTATATGACCAGCCTTGAATCTATATTCAAAATCTTTTTTTGTAAGAAGAAATGAACATGGAACTGCAATTGCTCCTATTTTATGAAGAGCTATAATTATAAACCAGAACTGATAATGGCGTTTCAGTGACAAAAGAACTCTGTCGCCTTTTCTGATTCCAAGATAATGCAGATAATTCGCCGTTTTATTCGAATAAGTCATCATATCCTTGAAAGTAATTCTTCTCTCTTTACCTTCCTTGGATATATGAAGCATAGCTGTTTTATCAGGACACTTCTTAGCAAGCTCATCGACTATATCAAAACCAAAATTAAACTGATCGTCATTATGAAAATCAATAGCCTTGATAAGTCCATTATTATCTACATAACTGGAAATAAAATTTCCCGCAATTCCATTTTCAGGTGTTAATATGTATTCTGACATTTATTTTCCTCTATAAAAAATCATAAGGCTGTGACATAAAAAGTCACCAGCATTTAATCAGATAGCACATCGCCAGACGTGGTTTTTAAAACCACGTCTGGCGGTATTATACTTATAACCAGATAATAAATCAAGTTAATTTTTGATTAATTCGTGTCTACTCTATAATTCTATATCAAGTTCAACAGGACAGTGGTCTGAACCATATACATCTGTATGAATCTTTGCCTCATCTATCTTATCTTTTATATCATCAGATACAAGGAAATAGTCTATACGCCATCCAGCATTTCTTTCTCTTGAATTAAAACGATATGACCACCATGAATATATATCAGTCATATCCGGATATAAAACTCTGAAGCTGTCATTAAAACCCGACTCAAGAAGCATTGTCATCTTCTCTCTCTCTTCATCTGTAAATCCCGGATTCTTATGATTTGAAGATGGATTCTTCAGATCTATCTCCTTATGAGCCACATTCATATCACCACAGACGATTACCGGTTTCTTTGATTTCAGATCATCTAGAAATACTCTAAAATCATCCTCCCACTTCATCCTGTAATCAAGTCTTTTAAGTTCATTTTGAGAATTAGGAACATATACGCAAACAAAGAAATAGTTTCCCATATCAAGAGTGATAAGGCGTCCCTCCTGATCATGTTCCTCTATTCCCATTCCATAGATAACCTCCTTAGGCTCCTTTTTAGTAAAGACTGCCGTACCAGAGTATCCTTTCTTCTTCGCGTAATTCCAATACTGATGATATCCCGGAGTTTCAAGAATCAGCTGATCCTTCTGCATTTTACTCTCCTGGATAGCCAGGATATCTGCATCGAATGCGTTAAAAGCATCCATAAAGCCTTTATTTACACAGGCTCTTATTCCATTTACGTTCCACGATATAAATCTCACTGTTCTCTTCTCCTACGCCTTGCATCCGGCATCTTTGCAACATGTACCATTCCTGCAGCCAGCATCAGTAAGAATCCAAATGGAATCATAGCCGCAGCAAAATCCTCAAGATAATAAAGCTTCGTAAGCTTCAGAAGCTCACCTATACCAAACATAATAAGCGGATTAAATAAAATACATATCTTGCTGACCTTCATTCTGTCATTGATTATGAAATACATATATGCAATAGATGTTCCTGCCAACGAAAAAACAAGATAAGCAAAAACCGGAGCAGCAAAATAATAAAACTGTCTTTCAACTACATACATGATATCCGCGCCCATAAGCTTCGTACCAAAAAGCAGCTTATAGGTTATCGCAATTGTCACAAATACTCCCTGTGTAAATACAAGTCCTATAACAGACAAATGCATACACATATCAAAAAGCTTTGCCATCCTGAGATCATTAATGCTCCGTCTTCTCCTGGATAACCTTAAGGCTTTTATCATTTCCTTAGCTCCAAGATAGTAAAGCGGCACACCAATAGCAATAAAAATAATAGACAGTTCAAATCTTATCATCGGCATTTTAGGCCAGTTTGACATGATGAGACCATTCCTGTCATTATCCTTTCCATATGCTGAGGAAAGCCACATAGCGGCCATACATATAGCCGCTCCCAGCATTCCAAAAAGCATATTTCTCATTGCTTTGCTTTTATTTTTCATTACAGTTCTGTCCTTAACTATATACTAGTAATCAAGCGGCTTAAATAATTTAACCGCATCCTCCAGCTGAGTTTCATCCTGAAGTGTAAATGTTATCAAAACTATCAGTCCATCTCTGTCTATTGCAAACAGAGTTCTCTTTCCCACCTCTGCTTCATCCTTTACATCCATACACATATATGACTCATCAAGAAATGTAACCTTACTAATAGTAAAACTTTCATATCTGGATGATGACATGGTAAGATAATCTGTGCTGTTAAAATCCGGCATAAGGTATGCCTCTGGATTTATATAGGAAACTATGATATTGGAACCATCCTTAGTGTTATAAGCTATGGCACCATAAGTAGTGTCCGAATCATGTGGAGAACGGTAGCCATGCCATAGATTAATTATATCATCCACCTGTGTTCCCGTAACAGAGGCCACCCCTGCTGCATCATAAAATTTCCACTCTTCATTATCTACAGTAATCATGAAACCTGCAAGTGTATTATAATAAGTGTTCTTATCATACATTCCCATAGCTGAAGCATCGGTAACTGAATGAGGCACCTCTTCAACTGCCGCATCAGTTGCGCTCGCATCACCAGGACTTGCTTTATCTGTCTTCTGAGCTTTCTCTATCGCATCAGTGATACTTGCATCCGGTTCTGTCAGAACTTCTGACTTTCTTGAATCTTCCTTCTTTTCAGAAAAATCCGGAGAAGAATACGGAGCTTCCTCCTCTTTTCCACACGAAACAAGCGATACAATCATTGTACCTATCAAAATCGCAGCAATATATCTTTTCAACTGATATAAATATCTTTTCATGAATTATTTCTTCTTTTTACCAAGCTTTGTGTTTGTTTCAGTTTCTTCTTCCTGCACATCCTCTTCCTCAGCATCAGCACTTTCGATATCTGCTATAGCCTTCTTATGCATAGGAATACGGCAGTTCTTGTTGTTACCAAACTCAACTATAACAGTATCATCATCTATACCTATAACAGTTCCATAAAATCCACTGGTTGTCATGATGCTGTCACCCGGTTTAAGACTCTTCATCATATCTTCCTGCTGCTGAGTCTGTTTTTTCTGTGGTCTCACAAACATAAAATAAATAAGAACTGCAAATACTGCTATATAGGCAACTATGAAACCCAGTCCCATACCTCCGCCTTGTTGTGTAGCTCCTGCATCAGCAGCCATAATCATTAGATTCGTTATCATAATTTTTCTCCTCTTTATAATTTTGATGACATTTTTTTGATGACATACGGATTGCTTCGTTTCTGCGAAACTCCCGCAATCCTAGAAACATTCGGAAACCGTTGATTTACTTCGTAATCGATGACTTTTGTGCCATATCTCCTTCGGAGATATGCAAGCCTTGCTCGCAAGTCTTGGTTCTGCTTCGCAGAACGCATCCTTCGGATCGTCGATTACTTCGTAATCGATGACTATGTCATCATACTTTAAATATTTATAATATGCAACATTTTATTCCTGAGATGTTTTCATACTATCAAGCTTTTTCTTCTTATACGCTTTCCATTCATGCTTTTCTATAGCCGTCCTGATTTCTTCCATCATGTTGTTATAGAAATACAGGTTATGCATTACAGCAAGTCTTAGTCCAAGCATCTCATCTCTCTTTAAAAGATGTCGTATATAGCTTCTTGAATATCTCTTGCATACAGGACAGTCACAGGTTGGATCTATCGGGCTTTCATCCAGCTCATATTTCTTATTCTTGAGATTCAGTTTACCCTGATTCGTATAAACCTGACCATGTCTTCCATTTCTTGTCGGATATACACAATCGAAGAAGTCTACTCCTCTATCTACTGCTTCAAGTATATTCTCCGGCGTACCGACTCCCATCAGATATGTCGGTTTTTCCATTGGCAGATAAGGAACAGTTACATCAAGCACATGGTACATTTCCTCATGAGACTCACCAACAGCCAGACCGCCTATAGAATATCCCGGAAGATCCAGTTCAGAAATTCTTTTGGCATTCTCGATACGAATATCATCATACACCGCACCCTGATTGATTCCAAATAGCATCTGATGTTTATTAATAGTGGTATCAAGAGAATTCAGCTCATTCATTCTTTTGACGCATCTCTCCAACCATCTTTCTGTTCTTTCAACCGACCTTACTACATATTCTCTTTCAGCTTTTGCCGGAGGACATTCATCAAATGCCATAGCAATAGTAGACGCCAAGGCAGACTGAATATTCATGCTTTCTTCAGGTCCCATAAATATCTTTCTTCCATCTATGTGAGAACTGAAGGTTACTCCTTCTTCACGGATATTTCTGAGCTTAGCAAGAGAGAAAACCTGAAAGCCTCCCGAATCAGTAAGAATAGGCCGGCTCCAGGTTGTAAACCTATGGAGCCCGCCCATTTTATA
>AUXO012767883.1_pt1 | contig 22473 bp, 19 predicted proteins | sample 768731 | NCBI WGS metagenome assembly AUXO01 (sample SAMN02715735, study PRJNA202380) | gut metagenome | biome: sheep rumen | host: Ovis aries | place: New Zealand: Palmerston North | reverse complement strand
CAAAGCCGCACCAGTTTGCGGGCCTCTGCCATAGCCTCCTCCGCCGGACGATCGCACCATGGCAGCGGCCCCATGTGATCTCCGCCCAGAATAATCTTCTCCCGGTCAAAGCCGATCCGGTCCGCAATACTGTAGGTATATTCCCGGAACTGCTCCGGCGTCATACCCATATACCCGCCAAACTGATTGACCTGATTGGAGGTGGCTTCAATCAAGACCATATCATCAAAACGCTGAGACTGCTCCAAAATCGCCTCAATCACCAGTTTATTCGCGCAGCAAAACGAAGGAACGCCGCAGTGAATGCCGTTCCTTCGTTTTTCCATCATTAAAAGCATGGGGTTTTTCATTGGTTTCTTCTCCCTGATCATCATATCTTGGCAGATACATCAAGCAATTCTTTTACAAATGGTATCCTCTATTTTCTTTACCACGTATGATAAAAGAATCGATATTCCTATGATTACCAGCCACCTTCGTGCACTGCCTGCCTGATAAGCCACCGGCAGCAGATTTCTTTCATACAGACGCTTCAGCGCCAGGTGCATGACATATAGTTCCAGGGACATATTTCCCAGAAATCGCAAAAACACTTTCAACCATTCCGGCACATAGCGCATAAAACCCGCCAGCAAGAATACCAGCGGCACTCCCGCTGTCATATACCACCATCGACGCCAGGGACCATGCAGTACATCAGCCTCCAGAACAATCAATGACAACACCAGCATTGCTGCAAACAATATCCATAGAATGGCAGGTATCTTTCTTTTTTCGTATACCCATTTCCCGCATCCGCAGCCCAATACGAATACCGGAATCCTGGTCAGCGCAATCTCGACCATTTTATAGTTCTTCCTGCTTTCCGGGGTTCCCCGAATACACAGGATAACGATCATGAGCACCAGCATCAGCCCCATCGCGCGAAGAAACACCCTCTTGTCCGTGGATCCATGACCGTCATCTCCCACTGGTCTGTACAAAAAGGCATACAGAAAAGGGTACAGCAGATAGCAGAGGAGAATCAGAGACACAAACCAAATCTCCTGATTTCCATCAAACCAAAATTCCCATCCGGAAAGAGACAGCACCACGCGCCGCCAGGCGAGCCCCTCATAAAAATGCATTCCTACCCAGTAAGCTCCGCCAATCAACCATACCGGCGGGTAGACTTTCTTGATTCTGCGAACTGTATATGCATACAGGTCTCTGTTTTTCTGATACGAGTAGTAAAGGCCGATCCCGGAAAGAAACAGGAAGCACTCCACCCCAGCATTTCCATAGTGCATCAGACGTCCAACATACTGCAAGGCAGGAATGCCGGAAAAATATTCCACCTTTACCAGATAGCCATGAAACAGCATGATCCACAGGATGGCAGCCCCGTAAATTTCTGCGCGATAGCGGCTGAGGATGGAACAGTCCGTGGCGGATACTGTGAAATTTTTCCTGCGGTCGTTTGTTTTCAATTCATTCCTCCCTGTTGGGCATTCAGTCATCTACCTTGATCCACTCTATTGCTCCGTCTGAATTAGTGATCCGGTAAAGGGTCTTTTCCTCCCAATCCTCCCCTTCCGGAAGCAGCTCGGCGAGATGCTCTTTCTGCTCATCACTTTGTTTAGCCGTATATAAATACTGGCAATTTCCTATCGCTGCCAATGCCTGCGCCTTCATATCTTCATCAGAAAGATATCCTATTGCCATTCTTTTCGATATACGTTAGAAACTCAAACATGTAGCGCGTCATACATAATTCCTCTGAAAGCCTGACGGCTTCCCATTTCAGGTAAATATCATACACCTAAAGTCTTATACCCAGAATTTTTCTGTTGGATCTCCCATATTCGCATCAGTCAACTTTTCAAAAGTCTCCGGTCTCTCAGAAAGCATCTGATAGATGTGTGCAGCATAATTGACGTCATGAATAGAAACACCTATATTGTAAGCTAAGATTCTTTCTTTATCATTTTCGCGTCCTTCCGATTTGCCTGTAACCACATCACTGACCTCGGCATAGTATCTGAATTTTTTGAAGTTTTTAAAATGGTCAACATGCCCCGTGTCATCAGCAAAAACTTTATCAAAAAACAAGTCGCAATTGGTGAACCCTCTGGTATGTACAGGAACGACAAGCACCCCTTCATCAAACCAATCATCGGATGCAATATCATTCTCAAAATAGGTTGCGCATGAAACGATGACATCCATGCCCTTAACCACTTCTTCGACTGAATCAACAATTGTAAAATGAAGATTATCGAATTCCTTGAACCTTTCAATGAACAGTTCTGCTGTTTCAAAAAATCTTTCTTTAATCCAATTCTTCTTTTAATGCTCTGATCAAAACATTATTGTCTTCAGTATTCCGGATTGCCAATCTGAGATAATTCCTACCATTTGTTTTTGTGGTCAGTTCTTTAATCAACAGATCATGCTTTATAAGTAACGTCTTCAGAAGTTCCTTGGGAGAAATACTCTCATCCAATTCAACCATTACGAAGTTGGCTTGAGAAGGTATTACTCGAACCCCCTTAATCTTAGCAAGTTCGCGCTGAAATCTATCTCGTTCAGTTCTAATCTTAACTAATGCAGCCTGATAATCCTTCTTGTATTTCTCTTCAATCTGCATATAGAACTCACCAAAAGAGTTAATATTCCAGATGGCTACATCCTTTTTCATAGCGCCGATTATAGCTGCATTACCGGATGCAAGGACTCCAAGACGGAGGCCGGGTACGCCATAGGATTTTGAGATACTCTTCATCACAAAAAGATGCGGATTTTTCTCAAGAATCGTCTGGTCAATCAATGTGTTATTGGGTTCATCTGCAAAATCCACGAAAGACTCATCGATTACAAGCCGAATTCCTTTTTTCTTACTCCAATCACTCAGTATAAGCAAATCCTTCTTAGGAATATAGTTTCCACTCGGATTCTCAGGGTTAACAACTATCAGGTTTGAAATATTCTTGTCTTCAAAGAATGCCATCAGATCATCAGCTGTATATGAATAATCTCTGTTATCCGGAGTAAAATCTACAGAATTCTCTCTTGTATACCGATTCGGATATTCATCAAATGTCGGGCGAATAAAACCTACTTTTCCATCGAGATATCCCATCAGACTCTTGATCAATTCAGCCGCACCATTACCGACAAGTATATTCTCCTGATGAACCCCAAAATTCTTAGCAGCCAAGAGGCTGTTAACTCTCATTCCCGAAGGATACTCTGTGAGCAAGGTGTCAAAATTCGCTCTTATTTCATCCTTCATCTTCTTAGGAGGGAAGTAAGGATTTACCAGATAACAAAAGTCAAGCAGTTTCGGATATCTCCAGTAACCGCCGTATCGCCCCTGAAGAAGACGAACCCGCTCATCTTCGTCTGGCGTAAAGATCGACTCGGCTATATCAAGGTCCTGAATATCATCAATCTCATACCAACGTTGACCTGCAAGTCTTTTTGCCTTGATTTCGGGATCATCCAACATGGTAATTACACGCAACACCTGTTCATAGTATTCATTCTCGCCTAAAGCAGACTGATAGGCATCAAGGAATGGAACATAATGGGTCTCAGAAAAATGTTTACTAAATTTATAGATATTTACAGTTTTATAATAATCCTTAATCTCATTAAACCTAAATTTCTTACCTGGGACAAATGCCTCGATACTGTCATCATCCCCGAGCTTTACGCATGTTCCATCCATCCAGGACTCGTACTTGTCGACTAAAGCAAGTGTTTCACGCGGATCATTAACAAGGGCATCTAAAACAGAATCCTCAAAAATCAGATCTGATTCAAATAGAAGTGTATCATCTTTGCAGAGCCAGTCTTTAGCAAGTGCAAGTGAATAGATGTTGTTAGTTTTATCATAGATTGGGTTGTTGATGTAAATAATAGGCGTCTGAATATCGAGCGTCCCGATATAATCGATCAATTTCTTTCCTTCATAGCCAACAACAATGATAATACGCGAAAGATGCTGTTTTTCAATCTGATGAAGCATTCTGTCTATGAGCGTTACACCATTGACTTTGACCATGCACTTCGTATTATTCTGAGTCAGCTCTTTTAAGCGTTTACCCATTCCCGCCGCTAAAATAATTGCCTGCATAGATTTGAACTCCTTATTACACAACGAATTATACTAATACCATCGTTTCAACAAACTATTATACTCTTATCCAGCATTAATTAAAAACCGCAAAAGACGAGGTCCGACACCTCTTTACGGGTCGAACGTCGTCTTCTTTCTGATATCAACATTCATCTAGTGCCACAATACCAGCAACCTGCAGCCCATATCTCTGGCAAAGTTTAATCCATGTTAACATCTCCCTGCGGGAGGTCTTTTTTAATCGAACAAGCAAAACCACCGCTTCCGCCTGCGAGAAAACCTCACGATCCTCGGAATCTTCCAACGGATCTCCTATTTGTAAGGTTAAATTTGAGTTATTATGCTGCAGACCTTTCTGGACTTTTGTTCCGATATCATTTCCCCAGTCATTATTTTTTTCACACACCATATATACTGAATGACAGCCCATCTTTTTTACTTTTATTTCAAGATCTACCTCCAGCATATTGATTTGATGAGATTCTTCTTCAACGAGCGCTCCCATTAGCAGCCGTGAGATCCCACCAAATAAATGGAATCCTCTCTTTTTTCGATATAATGTATCTAAATAACTATCACCCGAAATATATGCCAATTCGTTGCCGCTCTTTACGGTTCCGTCGAAAATATATCTAAGCACCATAAACGCGCCTGAAAGAACTACTCCCAGAATTGCTCCAATGAGCAAAAACAGTAAAAGAGACTTTTCTTTAATCGGCATTGTGTCCTGTTCAGAATATTTTTTCAACAAATTGTAATAACTTTTTTCGTCTGATTCCAGTGGCTCTACATAACGTGATTGCAACTCTGCTATCTGATTATTCACTGTATTTAAATAGTTGACAGCATTGTTCTGCCTTTTGTCCAAAAATTCAGATACGTCAGTGGTAAATGTTTTCCCCAGATTTTTCATCCCCGCTTCAGGGTCAATCTCCTGCAAAGACTGTATTTGTCTGGATAAGGCTTCTTCAACAACCTCCAGCACTGCATTGGCCTGTTCTTGATTTTCCGCCACAATATCCACTTGAAGGAGCATCGTTTTCTTTTCTTTAGCTTCGGCCTCCTCAAGATTTACATTCACATCCGATAGCGACACACCATTTTCTTTCGTACGTACCACTTCTCCGACACTGACTCTTCGATATACATCATCCATTGTGGAGATATCTTTGTTAAGAATTTCTGCTATTTTCTCGTACTCACTGGTGCCTAATGCCACCTGTGCCAAAACCAAATTATAGCCCGAAACAACTGAATTTACATAATAAATAGAGGTAAGCCCAACATTTCCGGCAAAATCCTCCTTTTTATATAACGAATCTGACAAATATGATTGTAGTTCTTTTCGGTAGGCAATATAAGATTCGTATTGAATATGCAGTTGCTCTACATTGGATGCCGCATCCTCTGGAAGCAAAGCGCGTGCCGCCTCAATATCTTCCTGTGAAATCTTCTTAGCGCCCTGATTCTGGGATGCAAATAAATAACATCCCATCCCTGCAGCCATACCTATTACTCCCACCACAAGAATCCACTTCCAGTTGTAGAAGAGCTGCGCCAGCAGGTCAGAAAGATCTATCATAAAATCCGTTCCTCTATATGTATCTCCTCTTTTGCTCATACACTCCTCACTTTTTCCAAAATTCCTACTGCTGTTACATCATCAGACTAATTACCGTTCCAGGCTTAATTACATGCCTTAAAACATGATATCGCAGATGATTTTGTATTTCAAGCACAACCTCATTTATAATCCGCTGTATAAGGCTGACTCAGTAACTACATCCGCCATATCCCGTGAAAAAACAGGCAGAATGCTACTGCATCATTTCACCAAGTTTTACTATAATCAAATGATTTCGCATAGATATATATCCATAATACGGATAACAGTTCATGTCCTGAATTCCTTTAAGTATCTCCTCGTCCTGAACTTCGTCTATACTGCCCATCGGAATATTACAATTCAAATACCTCTTTAAAAAATACTCCCTGGAATAAATATTCAACAACGAATAAGGAATCCCTTCCAGCTCAGGTTCATCAAAAAACGGCTCTAATGATTGGTTGTCCGGCAATTCTCCCACAAAAACAATTTTACTGTTCTCATCAAATCCCGGCATCATATTAACCTGTGTAATAATCGTTGAATACGTCGCTTTCATGTTCTCATAGGCAAACTCCATTTGCAGCCAGCACCTGTTAGCCGTGTAAACATTGACAGTAATAACCAAAACCATCGATGCAACCATTATTTTTCTGACCCACTCATGTGCCGCGGTTTTTGATGAATTCGCCTCCATCAGAACGGCCGCAAGAACATATACTGCAAAAAAGCCATATGACTCCATTGTCCCCAGATACTTCGGCTTTATAACAATAAACAATGAATTAACAGCAAGCGGGAACAGGCCGATCAACAATATAATAATTGCATTTACCTTTGTATTTCCGATTCTGATGCACGACTTCAAAAGCAGTGCTATCGTTAACCCCCCGCAAACAAGATGTATAGCCTGCGACAAACCGGGAGCAATCAAGCTAAAGCTTCGTTTCAGAAAAAAGCAGGCAAAATACTTATATGCATTACCAATATTGTAGAGCAGATCTTGCCAGCCCATGGCATCTGAAGCAATTGAATTAAATTGGGTATCGAATAATATCAACACCCTTTTTGTAATCACAAAATATAAGAGTCCGCCAACAATGATAATAAAAACATATCGTATACCATCAAACAGAACAGTTTTAATATCCTCTGGCTTTATATTTAATGCTTTCTGTAGTACCAATATTAAAAAATAACTAACCACGATTGGCAAGTATGCCTGGTAAATTCCCAATGAAAGAACCAGCAGCACTACCGGTACAATAATACGGACGCCCTTCTTTCGTAATGATGCAGCCGTATAAACCGTCATCACAGCAAGTAATAACCCGATTGCATATGCCTCAACAGTAAACATATAAGCATACGAAGAAATCAATGCCGGAAAGGATACCATAAGTCCGGCTATGGCACACTGCAGATATTTCTCAGTAATTTTGAAAATTTCTATTGTTACGCATGCCGACAAGCTAACAATGACGATACTTACAAAGCCCCATAACCACGGCAAAGAAAAGTTGGGAAAAAGAATGTCCATATATTCCAATACCCAACGCCCTGAGGAAATGGTAGTACCTTTTGAAAACATTGAAACAGCTTCGTCCCAATTTGGAAGCTTATTTGTCATCATATACAGGTATGAAAGCAACCCAACAAAAATACCTGCCCCCAAATGTTGTTTATGTTTTTCCAATAAATTATTCATTTTGTCAATTGTTTCATGTCATAAAAACAGATTATATTTACAATATGCCCGGCTGCACAAAACATATGATTTCTTTACTCTAAATTCCCCAACTAGACAGGTTCTGCAAAAGTGTCCGGGTGACCGGGATCAAACATTTCATTTGCCCACATTACAGTAATGAGATCATCTGTATCTGACAGATTAATGATATTGTGTGTATATCCAGGAAGCATATGGACAGCTTGAATTTTATCTCCGCTTACTTCAAATTCTATAACCTCATCTGTCCCAATTTTCCTCTCCTGAATAAGCCCATGACCAGATACAACAATGAAAAGTTCCCACTTACTATTATGCCAATGCTGCCCTTTGGTCACGCCTGGCTTACTTATGTTAACAGAGACTTGCCCATGATCTGCAGTCTTAAGAAGTTCCGTAAATGTCCCTCTTTCGTCTACATTCATTTTTAAGTCAAATTTCATTTTGTCTTTGGGCAAATAACTCAGATACATAGAATAGAGTTTCTTTTCAAATGATCCATCCGGCAGAGCCGGCATTATCAACGTCTGCGGTTGGTCATGAAATGTGTATAGCAGATTTGCAATTTCACCCAGCGTTGCCTTATGCGTTACAGTTACTCCACAATATTTCCCATGTTCACACCAACACGGTGTGAGCCCATCATATCGTACACCCCCAACAACCGTTTCAGTCATAGGATATTCACATCGATGAGCCTCTCCCTCAAGTGCATTAAGCATTTCTTCAACCAAATCGTCAATAAACAACAGTTCCAGTTCAACTGCAGGATCATTAACTGTGATCGGAAGATCATTGGCAATATTGTAACAAAATGTACCAACTGCACTATTATAATTAGGTCGTATCCACTTTCCTGCAAGATTAGGAAATCTGTACACCAAAACAGGTGCGCCTGTTTCTTGCTCATATTGAAAAAACAGCTCTTCCCCTGCTTTTTTTGACAATCCATATTCCGAAGTGCCGAACCGCCCCGCCAATGTGGCCTGGATCGATGACGAAAGCATCACAGGGCATTTATTATTATTCAGTTTCAGCACATTCAATAAATTCAGTGCAAAGCCATAATTCCCCACTTTAAAATCATCAGGATTAGTAGGCCTGTTAACCCCCGCAAGATTAAACACAAAATCTGCATCGCGGCAGAAATCGTTTAATTCCTCTGCAGTGGAATCCAAATCGTATTCATATATTTCATCGATCTTCAAATTCGGACGCGTTCTATTTTTTCCATCGCGTATGTTCTTGAAGTTCTCGACCAGGTTTCTGCCGACAAACCCCTTCGCGCCTGTTACAAGTATCTTCATTTATCCTTTCTCCAAACCATTTTATTAACGACTCCGACATAAGACTGAATTATTTTTACTACCTTATCAGATACATTTAGGTCTGTGTAATCCGGTACCGGTATAGCCCCGCCATTTAACTCGTCTTTGACCATCTCAATAGCCAAATCTACCGTCTGCAGTAATCCATCTGTATCAATACCCGACAAAATAAAGCATGCTTTGTCCAATGCCTCCGGCCTTTCTGTCGATGTTCTAATACAAACTGCCGGAATCGGATGTCCAATCGATGCGAAAAAACTGCTCTCTTCCGGAAGAGTGCCGGAATCTGATACTACTGCGAACGCATTCATTTGCAGAGAATTATAATCATGAAATCCCAGTGGTTCATGTCGAATCACACGGGAATCTAACTGAAAGCCAGACTCTTCCAATCTCTTTTTTGATCTGGGATGGCAAGAATATAGTATGGGCATATCATATTTTTCCGCCATCTTATTAATGGCAGTAAATAAGCTGATAAAATTCTTTTTCGTATCGATATTCTCTTCGCGATGGGCAGACAGAAGAATATATTTCCCTTTCTCCAATCCCAATCTCTGATGTACATCTGATGCCAATATGGCGTCCAAATTCGCTGTCAGGACTTCCGCCATAGGAGATCCCGTAACATATGTTCTTTCTTTCGGAAGTCCGCAATCCGCCAAATACCTTCGCGCATGTTCAGAATATGCCAAATTAACATCTGAAATGATATCAACAATTCTTCTGTTAGTTTCCTCCGGAAGGCACTCGTCCTTACACCTATTACCGGCTTCCATATGGAATATAGGTATGTGAAGGCGTTTTGCTCCAATGACGGATAAACAACTATTCGTATCCCCTAATACAAGCACTGCATCCGGTACTAAAGCACACATAGCTTTGTAACTTTCTGAGATAATATTTCCCATAGTCTCTCCCAGATCCGATCCTACTACATTCAGATACAGATCCGGGGCTTCCAGACCCAGGTCCTTAAAGAACACATCGTTTAAATTATAATCGTAATTCTGACCGGTATGAACCAATATAGTATCAAAGTATTTTCTGCATTTTTTTATGACAGCAGAAAGCCTAATGATTTCCGGGCGTGTACCAACAATTATCATCAGTCTGATTTTACCGTTTGCTTTCCAGTTCGGATATTGCATTATATTATCCCCCGATAATTCATTGTTAAGCTTCAACAAGATGCGGTCTTCCTTCTAACTCTTCTTTCACATAGTCTGTCGTCATAATCTTAGCCACTACACCATCTACATCTAGCCTATTTGTATTGTGACTGGTATAGGCTTCATCCCCCTCCGTTTGAACAGTGCCTTCAACATAGAATTTATCATAATTAAGCCCTCTTGCATCCGGACTTATTCTGAAATAATGTCCCATGTCCGTTGAACGCAGACGTTCCTCCCTGGTCATCAATGTCTCATACAGTTTCTCTCCATGTCGTGAACCGATCATCTTGCATTCAGTCTCACCAAAAAGTTTCATGACGCCCTTGGCCAGGTCACCAATTGTACTTGCGTCGGCCTTCTGAATAAACAAATCTCCCGGTTCAGCATGTTCAAATGCGAAAGCGACCAAATCTACAGCCTCATCAAGATTCATCAAAAATCTGGTCATGTTAGGATCTGTAATGGTAATAGGTGCATTCCTTTTAATTTGATCTATAAATAAAGGAATAACTGACCCTCTGCTGCACATCACATTTCCGTATCTGGTACAGCACAGCACTGTCCCTGCCCTATCAAACGCGGTCTGCGCTCTTGCTCCAACAACTTTCTCTGCAACAGCTTTAGTCATTCCCATCGTATTAATCGGATAAGCTGCCTTATCAGTACTAAGAAATACAACTCTTTCAACACTATTCTCGACCGCTGCAGTAATAACGTTGTCCGTACCATTAATATTCGTTCTCACAGCTTCCATGGGGAAAAATTCACATGAAGGAACTTCTTTCAATGCCGCCGCATGAAAAACATAATCGGCTTTATACATTACGTCTCTGACGGAGTCAATATTCCTCACATCTCCGATAAAAAATTTCACCTTGTTCGCATAGTCTGGATAACTGGCTTGTAATGTATGCCTCATCCAATCCTGCTTCTTTTCATCTCGCGAAAAAATCCTGATCTCTCCGATATCTGACGTCAAAAAATGTTTTAAAACCGTACTTCCAAAAGATCCCGTTCCTCCTGTAATAACCAAGGTTTTATCTTTAAAGGAATCGTTAATCTTCATTCTATTATCTATCCTCTCTTCCTATATTTCTGCGTCATATATAAGAACGTACGCCCTATAAATTATGCCCTAATCAATACTGCTGTGATCTCTTTGTCTCACAGTTTTCAACATGCTGTAGAATTCATCAAACCTTTTTGATACAGGTAAATATTTCCCCCAATCACCATATATTCTTTCAAGCACATCCTCATATCCGATGGGAATGAAGAATGATTTACCATTAATCTCTACCTGTGATGCCTCTTTAAATGCTTCTGTCTTATAAGCTCTTTTTTCAGCACCTAAGGAGCAGCAATACTTAGCATCTGCATACGGATATTTTGAAATCAGTTCCTTTTCTTCTTTGTCAAGTTTCTTTTTACTGATAAAAAAGTATTTAACGCCCAACAACTTATCAATTATTCGATCCACTTTATTTTCGGGATTTGAAAACCAGTAAAGAGAATATTTCTTTATACGTTTTCCACAATATATATTAAGCCTTTTTAGGAATGCTTCCTGCTCCTTTGCTCCTTCAGGGCACCCTATCAGGAAAAAAATATCCACATGTAATGCATTAAAATGATGCCCCTTTTTCCCAATTCTTATACAATAAGCCGGGTATTTGGGAGTGTTATCCAAATAAGAATAGTAAAAATCCTTTCCGAGTTTATTTTTCAGTACATTAAGCATTCTCGCTCTATCATCGATTGATATCTGAACGTCGATATCATAGTCCCAGGGAATCTGTCCGTGATCTCTGACAGCTCCCAGAAGAGTTCCATAAGCCAAATAGTATTGTATTGAATTTTGTCTGCAGATCCGATCAAACTCACATAAAATCTCAAACGCTATATTTTGATATTCTTCAAATGATCGATATTCCTCTTCTACGTATTCATGTATTTCTTTAAGAAACTCTGCACTATTCATTCGTCTCTCTTCCTCCGATCAATACTTTTACAATCGCTAAAATCCTTGTACGCAAACACACTATCACGATAAACGCCATCAATACAAGGCCATATCTTATAATCCACTTATCATAAAACATTCCGACACATAAACAGGATATCGTAGTAATTCCTGTAATTGCCCAAATGATTTTATCATTAAAAACTCTCTCCTCGCCTACAATCCTTCGATAATTGGCGTAATGTAGGAACGTATAGATTAGATACGCGATTTCAGTAGTATATGCCGCCGCTATATATCCATACTTAGGTATAAGGATATAATTTAATATAATGTTGATACCAGCCGCTATAATTGTCATGATCGCAGTAGATGTTCTCTTATGATGATAAAAAACAATGGTAGAATAGATACCATAAATCGCTGCCAGCAAACTGGAAGCAGCAATTGGCGGGATCAGCTGTATATTCTCCATATATTTTTGGGAACCAAGTATATAGACAATCTCCGGTCCAACTAACGCCACGCCAATACAGCAAACACCAAAAATACCTACTACTGCGATAACTGCCCTGTTTACTTTGTCATATTCTTTTGTATTTATATGCGAATACATGTATGGCGTAAGCGATGCCGCCATTGCACTCCACGCCATCAAAGCTATGCTTGCAACAGTACTTCCAAGCCCATATAACCCTGTCGCTCTTTCCCCGCAAAAATAAGTAATCATCATTTTATCACTGGAGCGGAGAACATATTGCGCCAAATAGTGAATCAGGAGCGGAGCATTAAAGGCAAATGCATACTTGATATATCTCCAATCAATTTTCCATCGCGCATTTTTGCCAAGGAAGTAATAGACTACCAGCGCAGTAACAATCTGTGTCAATGACATTGACCATATCTTTACAGCTCCCAAATTTACGTTTTTCGCAACAATCACACAGACAACGGCAGTTCCGAGATTAAACGCAACAGAAAAAATGGAAACAGCAGCCACTGTCTTATATTTATACTCATATCTTTGTTTAGCCATCCACATCTGCATTGCAGGGTAAATCAGCAAATACAAAAACATACAAAAAATCAGATCAGGAGTAAGTTTGATGATATTTATAACTCTCTCTCTTAAAACAAAAATTATTGCAAACACTACGATAGTAGCCAAGTTTGAGAGAATCATACTAGAGAACGTAAAGGTATCTCTATCACTTGAAAACTCATTCATCGCGACCTGATAAACACCTGCTGATAAAGAAAGGGTGGCAACAACTGTCACGACTTCTAACACAGAGTTATACTGTGTTACAAGGCCAAACTCTTCCACAGACATTAGTCTCGTAAAAACAGGTGTTGTAAGGAAGCCAAAAGCGCTGGTAATAAAACTCGATATCAAAATCACTGCTGATGCACGTGCTTGAAAAGGGATTTTTTGAATTAATATCGAAAGTGCTTTCATACTCATCACCTTACCAGGTTTTCAATCAAGATCCATAATGACGGACTGATATGAAAAGCAGTGAGTTTAAATCTCCTCTTAATAAACATCCTCTTAGTTAACATCTGAACTCCGGATGTATACGGATAAAAATATCTAAACTGTTCTATCAACTCCTTTTTTATTGTATTTTCTTGATGACTGCGGACAGCATTGGAAAAAATATCTACGGCAAAATTTGCTGCTATTGCCGAAATAACTCGCGCAAGTTCCTTTTCTCCATCACCTTCCAACTTTGTCTTCCAATTCCTGAATTCGCCAAAAATGCATAATCTGGCCACTTTAAAGGATGAATTGGTATTCCCCGGTCTGGTGATCAAGTAGTTATGCAGCACCTTGTTGACATGTGCTATTTTACCAGCTGATTCAAATAGAACCGAATCGAAATGTACATCTTCAGCAACTTGTCCAGGGACAAATCTAACATCTCCAATCAATTCCCGGTTCCAGAGTTTATTCCACACTTCAAATCTCATCGTCTTGCCCGATAACAATCCATTTATGATATCTCTATGATTCAGGATTTTTACTCTTCCATCCTCTTCAACATGTGCCGCTTTTCCATCAATTATATCTCTTGAAAAGCAGCTGCTGATCAATGTGTTGTTATTCACTGCTGTATCATGCAGTATTTGATACATCTCCGGCTCAATCCAGTCATCGCTATCCAGGAATGCGATCCATTCCCCTTTGCTTTTTTCAAGCCCTACGTTTCTTGCAACAGATAATCCTTTGTTTTCCTGATGGATTACTTGTACATTTTTATATTTTTCCGCCAGTTTATCACAAAGCAAGCCGCTTAAATCTTTGGAGCCATCATCAACCAGAATAATCTCAAGATTATCCCATGTCTGGTTAATCACTGACTCCACGCACTTTTCTACATAGTTCTCCACATTATATACCGGAATTATGACTGATATTAAATCTTTCATTCGTCTAACACCTCTGTCTCGTCACACTTAAACAATACACTATACGTGTACACAATGATAAACAAGGTTGAGAATGCACCAATTGAAACAATGAAGGTCTTTATATTCAATATCGGCAGGCTGATAATATAGACCAGAGCAAAATAGAACAAAAAAGAACTGTCTAATTTACGACTGTATTCCTGGCCCAGCTTCCACACCATTTTGACAACTAAAAGATACAGAACGGTCATATAAGCGATCCCGCCAAACCATATGTCGTTAATATATCCTACATCCGAATAAGCATCTAACTGACCGCCGCCCATAATCCGACTGCCCGTTCCCAAGAGCAGCGAAAAACCCGACGGTAACTGCCATCTTCCATTTTCAGTTAAATATTCAAAGTACCCTGAATCTGTATCTCCTCGAACAAAGCCCAATAATTGTCCAATCCCTGATTTTACCCATCCAAAAGTCAACGGTGATACCTGGCGAAGTACCATAATTCCAATTGTTATACCGAGGACAGCCGCTACAAATATAAAAAGTACTCTTTTGACGCTTTTCCCTGTTGCATATTTATTGGCAATGAACATTGTAATTATGCCGATACCTATCACAACGATACTGGTTCTGGCATTGATCAGTGCCGAAAAAACAAGGGTCGGCATGAAAAGCAGGTACAAAATATTCTTATTTATTGCGAAGTATAATGCAATGCAGGCAATACCAGACATGGCGGCCGGCATATCGAACGTCAGCCCTGACGAAAAGCCAAACAGTCGATAATATATTTCATTTTTGTACGTTGCCATAACGAGAGTGTCATCTGCCTGCAGCTTATCTATCAGGAATAATTTGATGTCATTGTTTAGAAATGCAGCAATCGAAAACAGACTTTGTACAAAAGCCGCCCATAATACTAATGATAAAACATAGTCCAACGACTCGTTATGCTTTTTTGCATGAAGAGCAATAGCTATTGCTCCCGGGAAAATAGAAATCATCCAATATATGTAGTGAATCATCACAGATCTTGTCCCATCATTAAGAAAAACCACCAATGATGCCCACACAAACATTAGCAGCAATCCCACATATATTTTGCCCAAATTATAACGGTCAATTATCCTAAAAAAAACACCATTATTAACCAAAATATATACCCATGAAAAAGCCGCAACAAAGTACAGGGAATGTATCCCAAAAATAGGCGGCGCGAACATAAGGTAAAAAGCTAATATGATAAAAACTAATGTATGTTTCCTGTTTTTCTTCAAGATAATTGTCATGGTTTCCCTCACATAGAACGCAATAATCCATCTAATCTTGACATCTGAGCTTTGGGATTCTTATTTTGCTTTATAAACTCTCTGGCATCGGCCCCTCTCCGAATCCGCTCTTCGGTATCCATTTCACACACCGATTGAATTGTCTCTGCCAGAGCTTTATCTGATTCATCCTTCGGATAAAAAACATACTCACCATATTCCTTTGGATTGCAAGGAAGATTATGTGCTACGTACGGGATTCCCGAAGCAAGGCATTCTAAATTTTTGCTTGCAAAGCTATACTTTACATACTCATGCTCAGATGTTCTTGGATTAACCAATACCGTTGCTGATGACTGAATTGTTTCAACTTCTTTAGGCGTAATGAAGCCAAGAAAGCGTATCCTTGGATCTTTTCGAGAAGCTTTCTCCACCTGTTTTACCGCAGTGCCGCTGCCGGCGATCAAAAATTCGTAATTCGTATCTTTTATAAGAGCAAACGCTCTAAGCATGTGACCAATGCCATATTCTTCACAAAGCGCCCCTGCGTAAAAAACTCTCTTTTTACCATCTTCTGATTTCAGAGGCAAAACTTCATTTTTTACGTCATACATTCCTTCAAGAACAATATGAGGTTTATCTGTCACCCTTAAAGCATCGGCCATATTTTCGGTCGCAAGCGCAAAAACATCACACTCTGATGACATTTGATCCATTTTCTTATGAACCAGATCCAGCAGCTTTCCATGCAGCGTTTTTTCGGGCGTCAATCCATATTTCCCGTAAATATCCCCAATCACATCACAGATAATAACATTGTCATACTTCTTTTTTATCCGTCTCATCGCTATAATCGGAGCCGGGTAAGTGTTATAAACCATCAATACTATCTTTTCATCACGATATCTGGCGATTATCTTTTTCAGTTCACCATAGACCGCCACAATCTGCGTAATGTAATTAATAAGCTGAATATTAACAAATCCTACGCTTACAGCTTCCAGATTGTATTTCGTTTTGAACGCTTTCCTTTTAAACAATATCTTTTTGTAATCCGGATAACGTCTTATTCTGGGGACATTTACTACGCTTATATCGCAATCATTATCTGCCAGCCCGTTCAACATATTCATCTGAAATTTATGTCCTGAAACAGAATTTGGAGACTTAGAATTTTTAACATTTTCCTCAACATCATCAAACATGAACGAGCAGAAAATATACTTCATAGCTATTCACCCTTTAGAATTTTTATTGTGTGAAGAACTCCATCCTCCAAATTAAAGCACCCGCTCCAGCCAAGGCCTTCGATTTTATCGCTCGTCAAGCTCGAATTATCCATCATATTATACCCTCTTAATTCTGCTTCTGAGGGATGTTCAAATATAACGTGTTTACCCGATTTTTTTGCTATTGTCTCGGCCAAATCTCTGATCGAAACAACTGACGAGGCGCAGGAGACATTGTAGGAATCTCCTTTTTTCCCATTAATCAGGACAGATAAAATTGCTGAGACGCAATCTACCACATATGTATATGAACGCATTTGCAGTCCCGCACTTTTCATGACAATATCATGCCCGTCCAGCACATCATAAAAAAACTGAGACGATGCTCTGGTATCTTGTCTGACAGCTGTCGGCCCATAAACATGGCCTAAACGAACAATGACACTGTCAACATCATATTCTGCTCCATAAGAAGCACATAAGGTTTCGCAGGCCCTTTTGGCTGAAGGATAACACGCCCTGGGATTTAGTAAATCAACATATCCGTATTCTTTCTCGCCATAGGGTTTCGAAGAATCCTTTTTACCATATACCTCACTGCTGGATACAAATAAGACCCGCTTGACATTATGTTCTCTGGCATATTTCAAAATATTATTAATACCTATTATATTGGCCAGCATTGTTTCGACCGGCTTTGTGGCATATAGTGCAGGATTTGCCGGACTGGCTCCATGTATAATATAATCTAATTCATAGTTCCAGTCGATATCACTTAAAGCATCATACTCGACAAATACTGCATCATCTCTGTCAAGCAATTCACCAAATCTATCAACAGCTTTTTCCTTATTTCTGGCTGTTATATATACTACGAGCCCCAAATTCATGGTGTCGTTCAGATTCAACAAAAAGTCTGCTATAGATGAACATATCAATCCTGTTGCACCAGTAATCAGAATACGGCCCCCTTTTAATTGAGCCAGATTCGGTATAACTTTCTGTACTCGAGCCAGATCCTCCAAGTATGTAGGTGTATAATTCATAGTTTTTAATTTTTTATCCAGTCTTCCTGCCTTGTGTGAAGAAGTGCTTTAAAAATTCTCAAATCATCTAGGGTTGTGATCTTAATATTTTCTTCTGACCCCTTAGAGAAATACGACTCCCGGCCCAGTTCCTTCATTAACATGCACGATGCCGCAGTACCTTTAATACCCAGTTCTCCTGCCTTTTCATGTGCCCAAAGCAGGTCATCCAGCTTATACGTATGCGGGGTTTGTGTTCTGAAAAGTTTTTCTCTTTCTGTAGATACACAAGATGAAACACCATCATCGCTTTCAAACACAACCTCTGTACAAGGAATTACTGCGACTGCGCATCCATATTTCGAAAACGTAGCAAGGCTATTGGAAATAATTTCTGATGAAACAAGAGGTCTGTTACCATCATGAACCATTACGTTAACGTCCTCACCCGATAGTTCCTCTTTAAGTTTATCCAACCCATTTTTTATGGAGTCCTGTCCTGTAGCCCCACCCGGGACAACCCATTTTAGCTTTGTTATATTAAATTGTTTTGCATATGCCCACAAAACGGCTTCCCACGAATCAAGCGTGACCACAATAATAGCATCAATACTCGGATGCCTTTGAAAAGCCTCCATTGTATGTATAATCACAGGTTTATCATCCACATGAATAAACTGCTTGGGTATATCTTGATGCATTCTTGTACCTGTTCCGGCTGCTGTCAAAAGTGCAATATTCATATTGTCTGGCCTCCTTCTACTCAAATTCTATATCATAGATAAAATGTTTTTCTCTGTCCGCCTTTTCAGGCACTTTCATATAATCTCCAAACAGATTTTTAAGATATGCATCCGCATTACCGGGAAGATAAGCTTTTTTCCCTTCAAACTCACCCTCCGACACCGGGATGAATGCCTCAGAGGGAAGAATTTCTCCAAAATAGTGTTTTCTCCCTGTTGGTATTCCCATATATTTGCCGGATCTTTTCCATTGGCATACTCTATCGACCGTATTAAACCATTTATATGCCGGCCGGAATGAAAATAGCCTTCCTATTCGCATCCGCCTATCATATTCCTTTTTTCCCTTTTCGGATTTATACATAAAGGTTTTAAATTGATCATTCCTCGCCTCATAAGAATCAACCTGTCCAGCTATAAACATCATGCCGGTACAGAGCATTCCATGTATATATCTTAAAAGTTTATTGGTTGGTATATTCTCTATAATAAACAAATCTATTTTAATACATGCATTTTTATCATCCGGCGACATCCCCAATTCAACCAATTTAGTATTTTTGATTAGTATCTTAGGGAAGCGATTGCTGCTTTTCATTCCTGTATTAGGTGCATCCAGCGCATAATATTCCCCTAATTCTTTTTCAAAAATTCGTTTAAATTTATTATAGTCCTTTCGGGGCATTGCAATATCAAGATCATCATCCCATGGAATAAACCCCTTGTGCCTCACAGCACCCAGTGCAGATCCTCCGACAAGCATCACAGATAAATGGTGTTTTTGACAAAACCGCTGAATACGCATATAATTATCCAGCAGCAACGCCTTTAATTTTCCAGATTCTTCATCAGTCAATGTTCTCAAATCGGAGTCGTTTGACAACGAATTCAGGATATCCTTATATGACATTTATACCACCTTTTCACAAATAAATATTACAACAAACCTTCTATCATTCTATAAGTTGTCGCACGGTCAAATTTTTGTTCCGCACACTTTCGGGCGTTTCTTCCCATCTTTTCTCTCAAATGGGCATCTCGCAAAAGCAACTGAATACTTTGTGCCATTTCTTCCGCACTTTCACAATTGAATCCCATCTGGTACCTGTCAATAAGTACTCGATATTCTTTACTCTTCTGGGTATTAAGTACTGGCTTCCCACTTGCAGCGTAATCGGCATGCTTATTTATAATGCTCGCCACACTTTTCCCAACGATTGGATTAACAACCAAATCGCATGCTTTTAAAACGCCGCACATCTGACTATAGTCAAGCCTCCCGACAAATGTTACATTTAATCCCTTGGCCTTTTCCTGAAACTCTTCCATCAAAGGTCCGTCACCCATAACAATAAAGCGGAGGTGTGGATTCCTGATTTTTTTCATAGCATCAAACACAATCGGCAAATCATAACTTGTTCCGAGTGTACCGGCGTATCCGAGCCATATTTCCTGCGGCATTTTAATCAGCCCGCAATAACCTTTGGTGTCTGTCAAAATTTGCTTTTCTTGAATTTGGGGGATCAAAGACCTATTCAATCTCTCCTCTGCGCACCGTCTAGCGTTAACCCCCATCTCTTCTCGCAGCTTAGAATCACCGACCAGTATCTTGAGTTTTTCTGCCAGGTCGTCCGTATCTCTTTTCCTGCAATTGAAACCCATGTGATATTGTTCGATCAGGCCCTTAAATTCATCGTCGTCCAACGTATTTACAACCGGCTTCCCGCTTGTCACATTATTATCATGCTTGTGAAGCATGCCCTGTGCCGCTGCATACGCGACTGGATTTACTGTAATATCACTGGCCGAAAGCAAATTACACATTGTATTATATGGAACCCGGCCAACAAAATCTGCGTTGACCTTTTTATTCTTAGCATATTCCTCGTACTCATTTTTCCTCGGCCCATCGCCGATAATAATGAACCTGATACAATACTCTGTCAACTTTGCCAATGCATCAATTACATCCATCAGATCATCACTGTTCTCTAATGATCCACAATAAGCCAGCCAAACCTCTCCTGTGTTCTTTTCCAGAATCGGATTACCACGGGCATATCTATCAAAAACCGATAATTCTGTCCCAAGAAAGACGGTTGTTGTTTTCTTTACCTTATTATTTACACGCGCTGCCCTTCGACAATATGTTTTCGATACAGCACATATGGCATCCGCACGTTTATAAATACCATTGGCCAGAGCTTTAAATGGCAAAAAGATCAAATCGCTCAGCAGTGGCACGTTAAGCACCATCTGAAACGCCTCAGGCCAAAGATCCTGTACATCAATCACAAATCTTATATTTTCTCTCTCACAATATTTAGATACACAATTGGCTCCCGTGAGAGAAGGTACTGCACAGTAAACCACGTCTGGCTTATTACGCTGACGCATGTATTTTAGTACATTCTTACCCCAAATATAATGACTAAGAAACCGCTTCAGGCACACATTCTTCGGATACCCCGGCTCGTCAATAAAAGTAATTTGGAACGGCCATTCCACCGCCGGCTTATTTCGATGTCTTTTTGTTGTGTGATGAAAAGAACTGGTAATTATTTCAACCCGATTCTTGTCCGAAAACAGTTTTGCCAAGTATAAAAATCTATCATTATCTGTTGTTGAGAAGTCATCGCAGAACTCTGAGATAATAACTATATCCATTTGATTTCTTTCTTCTCCTCCGACAAAGCATGTAACGTCTCTTTTTATTGTGCAATACTTTAACTCGATATTGGGAATAGATACCTTATACTTTCAGGATGACAGAATCTGCCTCTGATCTTCCGATTACTACGCTGTCATACATCATCATAACCACGCCTTCATCATATTGACCAATGATGCTTTCATTTGCCTGACCATGCAGATTGTTTTCAATCAATTTGATGAAATCTACCCCTGCTCCATAGGCGTGTAAATATGCCCCTCCAAATCTTGGATTTACCTCAGACAAATAATACTCCCCATCTTTAAAGAAGAAATCTGCATCAATCGGTCCGTTAAACTTAAAAAATGTCAGCGCTTCCTCTATGAATGCAAAGAGCTTTTTGTCTTTAAAGGAGATGGTTTTGTTCGCGCCGCCAATAACAGTCGATATTTTCTTTTTTGAAAAGATTGCAACTGGTTTATGTGTTATTGTATCTACATATATATCTGCATCAAGATCGAAGCATCCCTCCCCTGTCATTAGTTCTTGCGCAATCAACCCCGGATCATGTTCAAATGCGGCTTCCAAAGACGCCAAATCCTCCACTTGTCTGGCGCCAACGCTACCACTTCCGGTCCGCGGTTTTACAAAAACCGGAAAAGATACTTCTCCCGTCTCAATCGCGTCCTTTACCTCTGAAAAAGAACCCCATGTTTTAACGGTTTTAACACCATTGGCCTTCAAGTGCTTAAACATTTGATACTTATCGAAACATATCCGGGCACTATCCTCATAAGGCGCCAGCACTTCTACTCCGATTGCCGAGAACTTTTCGCGATTCTCTGCCAGAAGCATAATCTCCGGATCTATAAAAGTTGTGACTGCATTAATATTTTCATCCTTACATATTTTGAGTATTATATCAAGGTATTCCGGCGCATCAATTCGCGGTACAATATACTGTTTGTCAGCAAAATATAGTGCCGGAGCGAATGGACTATTATCCGTTGCTATTATATGAGATCCGTTTTCCATAGATTTGCGGAAATCTTTCATCAATTCCCCGCGTCGTCCCACACTGAGCATTAAATAATTCATTTTTATACTGTCTCCATTCTATAGTAATCTTCAACACTCATTTGTTTGCGTACCAGTTTCACTTCATCTTGCATTTCACAATAAACAGGCGGGTATGGTCTAATAAAAGGCCCCC
>AUXO011687696.1_pt1 | contig 22475 bp, 24 predicted proteins | sample 768731 | NCBI WGS metagenome assembly AUXO01 (sample SAMN02715735, study PRJNA202380) | gut metagenome | biome: sheep rumen | host: Ovis aries | place: New Zealand: Palmerston North | reverse complement strand
CCAAATACTCTCTTGTTTGGTTCATAAGAATCATCAATGTTTTGATTGATTAAATTTGTAACAAGTCGCATTGCGCCATTTACGCTGCTTAAAAACCAAGTTTGTCCTAATATAACGATTACGCATGGACCATTCTTAAAAACATCTTGGTTAGTTATCTCTTCTATACCATACTCATTATCATATGTAATAGGCTTTTTTTCATATATATGGACCATATTAATTTCCCCTTTTCTGATGTGAGATGTATTATAATAAAATATTATTTAACTGTCAAATTCACTATATGCTTAATAACAAAATCATTATTAATATAGTTAAAAAGAATTCATAAATTAATTATAAATTCTTTTTAATTCTGCTTGCCTATTTTTAATGCTATCATCAAGAAGGTATTCAATGTCAACGTATTCAGGTAATAAATGATATTTTTCTAGTTCTTCTTCTACTTCTTTTAATTTATCATTTAGTTCTATTTCTCTTTTTTCAATTTCTTCATCAGTTAAATTACTTTCTTCAGCATGCTGACTGAAAAATAAGAAATTTAATTCATCTTCTATTTTACGCTTTTGATGATACTTATCAACTAAAATATGTAACTTATCTATATCAATAACTCCAAGATTATACATTCTATACATCTTATATATTACTAATAAATCAATTTTACTATATCCAGAGCCGTCAACAATCAAAATATTTTCATCTTTAAAAGGATCATATACTGATTTTATACTTTCTCTTTTCAAAGTATTTATTACTTGATCTTGTTTATTCATTTTCATTACCTCTTGGTTTTCTTTCAAGAATAAATTTACTATAATCATGATTACCTAGGTTACCCATTGAAATATTTTTTCTTTGCTCATGTAGATAATATTTATTTCGTCTATATAGATATTCTCCTGCTAAAAATAATCTATTTTTTTCAAATTCATTTATTTTTCCAACTGATAATAAATTAATTACTTTTGATAAGAAGTCTACATAAAGTCCACCCACTATTTCATCATCATAATATACAATTTTTCCATATTCTTCAGCAGTGCATTCTGGATATTCCAAACCATATTGTCTTAACAAATGTAATGCTGCGATTAATGTCGCATCATAATATTTAACTAATTCATATGGTTTTAATATACCTTCTACATATAGCCTATGTCTTAATTTATAAAATCTAGTACCTAATCTATAACTTTCTTTATCTGCTTGATTTATTGAATATTCATATGATTGTCTTGCATTATCATATCCATAACGTTTTTTGTCTAGGAAATAGGTATTTTCAATATCTATTTTAGAAATTTCTAATCTCATTGTTTCATAATTTAATCTTTTTAATTTTTCTTTTTCATATTCTAAGTCCATTTGTAGTTCACCTTCTTGGCTTTATATAGTACTCTAGAAATCATTTAAAGTCAAATAAAAAGCACTTAAATAAGTGCTACAATCGTTGATGATTTTGCTGTCCTTGATTTAATCCATAACAACTTACAGGAATTAAATTACCAGACATATCTCTAACGTATACATTGGTGAATCTATAGAAATTATTATTAACATTATCATAGAAAATGAAGTTAACATCCCCTGTGCTTGTTACAACGCATCCCATTAGTTCAGCTTGTCTATTTTTAAATACTGAATTATCTTGATTCATTTGTATATATGAGGTCAAATCTCCCAAAGAAAAGTTTTGATGATATTTTCCTATAGATGGATGTGAGTGACCATGGCAAACAACCATTCCTCTTCCATTATTACTTCTTAGTCTATTTTGTAAATCATTTATCATTGTTTGATTAAAACTTGCTTGCGCACCTTGTCTATTATTACTTGCGGACATAAATTGATTAAATTCAACTGTGTTGCCAGGAAGTTCTCTACCATATAAGAAAAATGGAAATTCTTGGATTGTTGAATTTGTTGCTTCTTGCACTGCCATTAACATTTCATAAACTTGTTCAGTTAAAATTATATTTCCACTTGGAATATTATTTATGATGGCAGAATTTATAGGTGCATTCTCTCCAAAGGCACTAAAACGATCAAAATTTTGCTTATGATACTGACCATATGGATTTTTATTAATTAAAATTTCTTTTACCATTTTTACGTATTCTTCTCTATTCATAAAAAACCTCTACTATAATTATACCATATGATATTATACAGTTTATAAATCTATACATATATCATGTAAAATATTACAATTTAAAAGATCATATTAATTATGATCTTTTGGAACTAACCTCATTTCTTTTTCTTTTTCATAAGGAGCATTGATTACTAAATAATCATTAAATATATATCCAATCATTGGATCCCCATCGTATTCAGGATGGTCAGTAAATCTCTCAATATCAATTCCTTGTTCAGCTAATAAATTTCTCAAATAAAAGAAATCTATTTTACTACTATCAAAAGATTTACCCTTAAGTCCCCAGTTAAATGAATAATCTAATATTAATCTAATATTTCCTTCTTCTTTAAAATAATAACATGGAACTTCTTTCTTTCCAATTGAAGCAAAATTACCAGGATTTAATACTATCTTACCAACTTTACTATCTGAATTAAGAATTGTATTAAATAAATTATATATACTATCTAAATAATTCTTTGTTCTTTGCTTTTCTGCGTCATCTTTTTCTTTAATTCTTTTTGTAATATATTTATCAACAATGTTTTCTTGCATATAGCCTCCATAAACTAACTATTTATACATTTTTTTCCAAATAATCTTTATATATTTCAATTAAATCTGGATCGTGTTGATTTTCAGGTAAATTATCTAAATCAAAGAACTGCATTTTCTTTGATTCTTCATTCCATTTTAATTTGCCAGAATAATTTCTTATTCTATAAAATGCGGTATTATTTATAACAACATCTCCATTAGGATAATCATTTCTTCTAGAAGGTCCAGAAACTATATCAATTAATTCTAAATCTTCTTCTTTTACATCAAGATTTGCCTCTTCTTTTACTTCTCTAATTATTGTATCTTGAAACCTTTCTCCTAGTTCTTGGCATCCACCAGGAACTCCCCATTTATCTCTATCTGCTCTACTTTGTAAAAGTATTTGACCATTTTCATTTTCTATTATTGCAGCTGCCCCATCTTGAAGCAACACAAATTTATGTTTTAATGTTCCCATACATAATCTTGTGAAAACAGGATATCCGATGATGTTACTCAATTCAATTATTTCATCAGGAGATAATTGATTAATTATATTAACCAATTCATCATAATCTATATTTCTTTTTTCTTCTTGAGATAAATTCCTAATTTTTTCTAATAATTCACCATTATTCATTTTAAATCTCCATATAAATATTATATCATATTAATTATGCTTTTTAGAAAAAAGTAAAGAAGCGTTCACTAATGTTTTGCTTTTATCATAATCTCTATCTTGTCTAGGTAAAGTACTTGCTGCTAAAATGCTCATTTCATTTTTATGTTTCTTATTTAATAAATCAATTACCTCTTGATAATCCATTATACTATAATCAGCTATTTCATTTATTCTTTCTCTATCTTTATCAGAATACTTATCATATACATTAATCACATCCATACCTGCTCTTTTAGCGGCAAGAACACCAGAATAAGAATCTTCAAATACTAAACATGTATCTGGAGTTGCATTAAAATGTTTTATAACATTATTATATATTTCTGGGTCCGGTTTTTTTAACTCAACAGTTTCTTTTGTTGTAATCAAATCAAATAGTTTTTTAATATTTCCTTCTCTAATTAATTTAGGACTTTTTGCATAAATATCTATTTGTTTTCTTGAACTCATAGTTGCAAGTACTAAAGTATATCCTAATTCTTTTAATCTTTTTAATAAGGCTACTACATTTGGTTTAAATTCTATTTCATTTTCATATATTTCTTCATATAATTCACGTCTTAATTTTGATAATTGCCTTCCATCTTTAATAGATAAACCATGTTTCTTAATTAAAAATTTACAATACTCAGAATATATTTCTCCAGATGTATTATTATGTAAGAATTCATCCCTATCATTTTGAGTTTCATTATAATCTGCATCTTTTCCACTAAATCTTTTAATAATTGTCATATCTGTTAAATTCCATATGCCGATAGAATCAATTAATGTACCATCTAAATCAAAGATTATATATCTTTTATCTTTTAGATTCAAATCTGATAATTTATTATTCATAAATCCCCCTACTTTCATGTATATGCTATTTAGTATATAATAACCGAACATTATTTTCAATAAATTAAATGACTTTTTAATAAAAATTAGATACAATTATTATGAGAGTGATGCACTGTGAAAAAAAATATAGATATTGATAATTGGGAAAGAAAAGAGTTATTTAATCACTACACTGCTTTTACTAATCCTTTCATGATAGTTACAACAGAAATTGATATTACAAAATTATATAATTATTCGAAGAAGAACAATTTATCAATGTATGCTTCTATAGGATATTATTTATTAAAAACAATTAATAACTTTGATGAATTTAAATATAGATATGAAGGTGGACAATTAGTATTATTTGATAAAGTTAATGCTAATTTCACTGATAGTTATGATGGAAAAGATATTTTTTTCTTTTCAGTTGAAGATACTAATAACATAAAAGATTTTAATAATAATTATTATAGAATTAAAAATGATTATATTTTAAATGAAAGAAAATATATTGAGAAAAAATATAATATCGATGAGGTTTGGTTCTCATGCACACCATGGTTTAACTTTAATGCAGCAACTCCACCATTTAATCATGATAATTATATTCCACAATTTATATGGGATAAGTTCAAAAATGATAATGGGAAAATTACAACTCATCTAATGGTTATGGTACATCATGGATTTATGGATGGATATAAATTGGGAGAGTTCTTTAACACCCTACAAGAAAATTTAAACAAAATAAAATAATTATAAGAAATCTTATAATTATTTTTTTACAAGAACTGGTGTACCAACATCTACTTTCTCAAATACTTCTGGCATTACTTCTGGTGGAATATTAACACAACCATGGCTGCCATCTTTATGATAAATAGTTCCACCAAATTTTTTTCTCCATTTAGCATCATGCATACCTTCTCCTCTATTAAAAGGCATCCAATATCTAACTGTTACTTTAAATTCTGGCCAATGTACATTTTCTTCTTTAGTTCTAACATCAAAAAGTCCACAATATGTAGGCGAACTATCTTTTCCAGTTACTATTGATGTTTCGATAACTAGTTCATCATTAATATATACTTGCAACATTTGACTAGATATATCTATAATTACATAGTTATCGCCTAAAGAACATACATGCTCTCTTGAAATGTATCCAGTATTACCTTTACAATTAACTAAATAATAATCATCAGTTTTACCATAAACTTCAGCAACTTCACGCATAGAAATATTTGCAATAACTTCACCGGTTTCAATATCATAAAGTGGGGTCTTGCTAGTCATATATACCATATCAGCCATAGGATTTTTAGGAATATAACCTTTTGATTCTTTTACATATTCTCTATATACATAAGCAACTCTTCCATTATAATCAACTTCACACCATTCATCATAAACGTTTAATAATGGAAGAGAATCTCCAACACTTAATTGATCTAATTTTTCTGATTCAGTAGTTGCTTCACTTCTTACATTTACTTTTGCAGTAGCGGTTACTGTATTTGAAATATCAAAATAATCTAAAAAATTATTTTCAGTAATAGTAGGTATATCTTCATCACATGGAAATTCTTCAAATTCATTTAATTCAATTTGACTATTTTGGATATAACCCATATTACCATCATAAATTATTTGTGACCATTTATCATCAACTTGTGAAACAAATAGTAATGATTCACCTTTTATTAACATTCCAAGTTTATCTGATTTAATATTCGCATCTGAATATATTTTTGCATTTTCATTTGCGGTTGCGTATGTGCAAGTAACCATCACTGGTTCAAAAGTAGGTTCTAAAGTAACTTCTTCTAATTCAGTATTATTAACACCAACATTATCTACAACTATATTATCAATATTTGGCCTTGGTTCAATTTGAATTTCTTCAACTTCATTTATTTCATTTTCAATATTTTGGTCATATATATAATCAGTGCTCTTACCACTACAATTCTTACTAAACAATTTAGTTCCTAATATAGATACACCTATACTAGATGCTACTGAAGCAATGGCTAATGCTAATACTCCACCTTTAGATAAATATTTTTTGCCAGATGGATCTTTTTTAATAATTTTACATTTTTCTATTTCAGTTAATTTCTTCATTGTAACCCCTTCTTACGGAGGCATATTATATTATTTTTTATACAAAAAGTCAAATTAAAAGAAGATATTAAATCTTCTTTATTAATAATATCTACTAGCCATACTATGATCTACAGCTCTACTTGGTTCATATCCATATTTATGCATTACCTCAGTAGCATATTGCATAAATGTTTTTCCTTCTAGTTCTAAAATTGTTTTTAAATCTTCTCTAAATGTAGAATGAGTAACTCTGTCTCTCAAATTATTATTTCTAGTAAGCTTACTTGGTTCACCAGTAAGATAATAAGCTTCAACATTGTATATGGCTTGCACATCATTAAATCTTTTTATCATAAGATGAATTGCTTCTAATAACATTCTTTCAACATTAGAAATTTGCTGTGGAGATAACTTCTTATCTTCTCTTAAACACTCTTGATAATGTCCTTTTAATCTTTCATAATTAAATGTTGGGTCATGAGCCTCCATTATTAAAGAGAATACCTGTTTATAATTTCTTTTAACATCTTCTCCGTATATTTGAAAATAATTTGTTAATTCTGTACTTTCTCCATTAACAAATTCCTTAATAAGCATATTGTTAACAAAAGAATAAAAATCATCACTACTTACATTATTAAATGTTCTTGTTTTCATTTTATTGTCTACATATAATGCTACAAGTCCAGCTATAGTTGAATTATATGATAAATCTCCATCTACGGCTAGAGCAATACCATTTTTATTGTAAGCAAATGGATTTGGTTGAATTAATCCTTGCATTAAATATGGAGTATTATTTACAAAATTAATTAGTGCATCCATATCTTGCTCATTAATAAGTCTAATAACTATATCATCAAATCTTATTTTTTTACCAATTTTGGACAAATGAGGTATATTGTTTCTTTCAAGAAAATCAAATATCATAGTTGCTCCTCTTTCAATATGAGCAGCATCTAAAGGAACATATACTTTTAAATGTTGATTAGCTTTTTTAGCACTTCTGTCTTGTGAAATAAATTGACAGAAATATCTCCAATTATCTTGAACAAATACATCTGTTTTTTTATTTCTAAAATTGTTGATCCAAACATTAAATGAACTTTTGGGATGACCAACTCCATTATTCATAACTGGCCCATGAAATGTTGGACTTGGGTTATCACTTAAATTAACATCAAATTCATTTCTATTAACACCAATGTGGTAAAGTTGCTTATAAATATAATTGCTCATGGATTCTGACTTGAAATCTAAATTAGGATTTTCTCTTGCAAGATTTACAAAGAATTTTAAAAAAGAATCTATAATTTTATTTCTATCACTATAATTCATTATTGATTCTCCCTGTTTCCTTTAATCTGTTGCAATTCTTCAGGAGTAAGTTCTACAGTATCGCTTAAATTATCATTTTCTTTAATATCATCAGGCGTTAACATATCAAGTTCTCTTTCTCCTTCTTCAAGCTCTGTATCAATTTCTATTTCTTTACCATCACATATTACTTTCATAGCTATCCTCCAAAATAATTATAACATAGTTTTACTTCTTTAATATACCTCTTTACGTAAAAAATATATTAAAGCAAATAATAATAATTCCATTATGATATAATTATTATAGGATGTGATTATATGTTTAAATATGAATGTGATTCAAGAAAAGTAACAAAGGGACAAACTTTTGTAGCACTAAAAGGTCTAACTGTAGATGGACATGATTTTATTGGAAAAGCAATCGAAAATGGTGCAACTAAAATAATATGTGAGCATAAAATAGATTATGATATTGATTATGAGATCGTTCCAGATACGGAAAAATGGTTAAAAGAGACATTAAAAAAAGAGTATGGAGAATATATAGATAAATTAAATCTTATTGGTGTTACTGGTACTAATGGAAAAACAACAAGTTGTTATCTTACTTACCAAATGTTAAATAATTTAGGAGAAAATGCTGCCTACATTGGAACTATTGGTTTCCATCATAAAGATGAATTTATTGAACTTAATAATACTACTCCGGATGTATTAACTATTTATAAACTTCTATATCATGCATATGAGTTAAATTGTAAATATGTTGTTATGGAGGTAAGTTCGCAAGCGCTATCTTACGATAGATTATTTGGTATTAATTATTCGGTTATTAGTTTTACTAATCTTACTGAAGATCATTTAGATTATCATAAGACTATGGAAAACTATTTAAAAGCAAAATTATTAATATTAAATCATTTAAAAAAAGATGCAGTTATTACTGCTAATATGGATGACCCTGCTTATATAAATTTCAAAAAAGAAGGTCATATATTTCTAACATTTGGAAGCAATGGAGATTATAAAATATTAGAAAGTAAAATCACACCAATCAATACTAATCTTAAATTTAGTTATTTGGATAAAGAATATAATGTAATTGTTCCATTAACAAGTAAATTTAATATATATAATTACTTAACAATGGTATCATTAGTTAATAATTGTGGTTTTAGTATAGATGATATTGTTAATAAAACTACATTATTAAAAGCTCCTAAAGGAAGATGTGAAGCATACCCAGTAAATAAAGGTTATGCTGTGATAGATTATGCACACACACCAGATGCAGTAGAAAAAGTAATATCTGCATATAGCGAATTAAAAGAAAATAGAGTTATTACCATTGTTGGATGTGGAGGAGACAGAGATCCTAAAAAAAGACCAATAATGGGAGGAATAGCCACTGAATTAAGTGATTATGTTATCTTAACAAGTGATAATCCTAGGACTGAAGACCCTAATAAGATAATGGATGATATCTTAAAAGGAGTTAAAAAAGATAACTATGAAGTAATATTAGATAGAAGAAAAGCCATTAAAAAAGGAATTGATATAATGCAAGACAATGACATACTATTAATACTTGGAAAAGGACATGAAAATTATCAAATAATTGGCAAAGAAAAGCATCATCTAGATGATGCTGAAGAAGTACTAAATTGGTCAAAATAAAATTCTTGATTATTCAAGAATTTTTTATTTTGATAAATTATCCTACACATCCACCAGTTCCACTTGTAGTTATTGTAACAACTATATCCCCGGTTACACTATTAATTGTCATTCTATTTTGGTTTGCATTCCATGTATAACCACCACTACCACTTGTAAGAGTATTTCCACCCATAGTGACAGTTACGTTATTATATTGTCTGTTATTACCTAGAGTAAATGTTGCTGTAAAACTATCATTAATTACTACTGTGTCCGGTCCAGATGCCTTAGTGACATTACCATCTAAATTATATGTAACATTGAACACCCATTTATAACTTGAACTTGTACTTCTAGAACAATATCCTTCAGATTGTGTACATGTAGTAGCCTGAGTTTTTCCATTATTTCCTTTTGAATCTATTCCATATACTTTAAAATAATATGTTCCATTTGAAAGTCCTGTAGCAGTATAGTTTCTACTTGTACTTCCAGTATTATGTGATGTGCATTCATTGCTTGAATTACATACATCTACAATAAAATCTGTAATATTGTTTATATCTGTTGCTGACCAAGTAACATTTACTTTTCCATTATCAGCTACAAATGATGCTTGTACATCACTAATTATTGGAGCTTGATCATCAAGTAATGTTTCATCTTTATCAACTAATATTTTTACATTCCCAAGATTTAGACTACCATCATTTTTATTAAATATTAAATTAGCAGTTTGACTATCAGTGGCAAATGCAATATTACCATTTTTTTCAAAATATACATCATAATTTTGAGTTGTGTTTGCAGGAATTGTTAAACTTCCAAGTGTATTACCACTCGAATCAACAAGCTTAAAGTTTGAATTGTTAATACTAAAATTGAATCCTTTTGCAGTATCAAATGAATTAATAACTGAAACTGTCACTTTATCTCTTACATTACTATTTCTTAAATTAACCTGTGAATTTTTAGGAATACTTGCAAGTAATGAACCAACGGGTTCAACTTCTTCTTGCTCAACATTAACATTTGACTCCCCGCCAACGTTATAATTTCCAGGTTCTTTTGGATACATATTTATAATTAATGTAAATGTTTTTGTTGATAATTTAGGAATTATTTCTCCAATTTCTATCCCACTTACATCATAAGAAACAGTCATATTTTGATTATTTAATGTTTCTACGGAAGGAGTAAATACTGCAGATGCAAATTCATAATCATAGAATGTTGTATTACTCAATGTTATTTCATATGTTGCATAATAATCATCATCTAAATTACTATTTGATTCAACATTAAAATTTAAATCAAATGTAATACTATCCTTTGTGAATGCAGGTGTAGTTGGATTGGTTAAATTACTATATGTATCTAAAGACACATTAGTTATTGCTATCTCACCATTGCCTTTTACATATACGTTTCCTGTAAATCCTAATCTAGCACCATATGCAGCATAACCAATCGTTGTAAACAAAAAAATGGAAATTGTGATTAAAGTTACAATAAGATTTAACTTATTTTTCATTTAAATCACATCCTTTCCATTTTATATTTTTACTTTTTGAACATTCAATCTGCTCATTTTATATTTCCATGCAGTCTTCTCACTAACTAGTATAAAGTAGCATTTATCTTCTCCTCTATAGAAGTTGATTGGCATTCTAACTTCCCCATGAGCATCTAATAATTCTTCAAATGAAGACACATCTATTATTCTAAATCCAGTTAAATCTGGTATTTTATTAATATTTACTATAATACCATCATATGTATTAAGTATTTTCTTTAACGCAGATTCATATCTATTTAAATTTTTCTTTTTCTTATCTATAAATATAATTAATATAATTAAGAATACTATTGCCGCAGCATATATAGTACCAAGTACTTTTGATACTCTTGCCCTATCAGCATTTATAACTTTGCTTACTTCTTTTACACTATCATGTGCATCTAAATCAACTTTAGCTTCGATTGTTTGTTCAGATAAAGGCAATGCTAACAATAATTTACTTTCAATTGGTGTACTAACTTGATTGCCTTCAACTTCACTATTAACAGCGAAATATACTCTTAATATTCCATTAGCGCCACTTAGTCCTAATGTTTTCTTAAATGAAAGTAATATATTATTATATTTATTATAATCAATATCTACATTCTCATGAACAGAAAAACCTGTTGATTTTTTTAAATCTACTTTTTTTTCATCTGTAATTTTATAGTCTTTTGACCAATATTTTGATTGACCATTAGATTTATTTGATTCAACAGTTGCATATACATAATATGTATAACTTCCATTCACTAATGAATCAAAATCAATTTTATAATTATAATCAACATTAATATGATCAATTAAACTTGTAATATAGGTTTCGCCCTTTCCTAAATACTTTGTCTCAAAAAAATCATTCTTCTTCAAGTATACTTTATAATCAATGTCGTTATTTTCTTGGTATTTTAAAGTTACTTTCTTAGCTTCAAAATAACCATTAAAATACATATACACATCAATTACGGAAAAAACAATTATACACAAGACAAAAAACATTTGAATTAATGTATATTTTTTTGCTGTCAAATTTGATCTCTCCTTCCTTGAAAAAAGTCATTTATCCAAATGGTTGGATAACCTATATATCTAATTTTATATTCAACTTTTCCCAATAAATCAGAAGCATCAACATCAAAACCATCTACAGTATTATTGTTATCACCTTTTGTTTTAAATACATAGTTTATATCTTTATTGATTCCAACAACTCTATGTGTAACAATAACACCACTTTTTTTAAATGCTATAATATCACCAATACCAATTTTATCTGCACTCACCTTTTCATAAATGACTGCGTCCCCTTTTTCATACACAGGTATCATTGAGTTAGAACCTATAGCAATCATTTTATATCTAAAAATACCAGCTACTAACACAACAATAACCAACAATACTGCTAAAATAGGTATATATATTACCCTTCTTGACATTTTTTTTGAATACAAATTGCTCTTATCAGAATACGTAATAATTCTATTAGAGAAAATAAATATACAAAATACTAATATCAAGTTAAAAACTGAGAATAAATAATTACCTAATTTTGGTATTATAGGCAATATGAATTCATATAGGATGATAATACTTTTGAATACCACACTAGGTATCCAACTAGTTTTATATGTAATATATGAACATAATGCTTCTCTAGAAATAACTACTACAACAACTACGCTAGTAAAAATGAAAACCATTTCTCTATCCGCAAAATTGTAACCTTTTATTTCTATTATAATATTTAATATACACAAGATTATTGTATATAATATGATAGGAATTTTACTTTTATATGAATTCCTAGATATTATATACCTTAATAATTCTTCACAAATAATCACTAACAATTCAAGTAATATTACTTTAAATATATAATTTGCATTAAAACTTAACACTGTTTTACTAAATCCGGTAAAAAGTCCAATTGCATATATTATAATAAAAAATGACAAAAGACATGATATTACTACCCTAGTAATATTTGATTTAATATAGGAATTATCCTTATAAAAACCAAATAACAAATAAGAAGCAATAGTCAATGCCACAATTGAAATACTTAAAACAATATTATTCTTAAAAATTGTATTAAATACTATAATAGAAATAAACAATAACAATTCAATTAAATATATTTTTAAATTTCTCATATAGTCAACCCCAAATTATATATAAGAATTACCCCAATTAATGGGATAATTCTTATATTAGTTGATTTTATTAGCTTCTTACATCTTCATAATATAAATCAGCTGTTAAAGTTACTTCTTGATCAGTTCCAGGTAATTCTGATTCATTTTCAGGATATACATAATTAACTGTTACAGTTACTTTTGCAGTTTGAGCTTCATTTGGAGCTAATTCAATATTTAGTCCATCAGTAGTTTGTGTATAATCAGTTCCTGCATAATTTACTGTATAAGTAATATATTTCTTTTGTGCATCTGTTAAACTAGATAATGTTATTTTCTTTAATGCAGCATTTAAAGTTCCATAGTTTTTAACATCAACTTCAAAAGAATATGTTGAACCAGGAGATGGTAAAGTTACAGTAAATGTGGCTTGTGTATTTGTTAAATTCTTTGTAGTAGCTTTAATTGTACTTGTTTCAGTAAGTGATTCTGGAACAAAATGTACATCCCACTTTGCAGCAGTAAATGTTGCCTTTCCATTAATATTTAAAGTTGTTGAAAATGCAGCGAAACCTACTGACATAACTAGTATTACTACCGCTAAAACTCCTATAACAACTGTTTGTAAACCTCTTTCTTGTCTCATATTTTTCCCTCCTATTTTTATACTTAAATATTATCATTTTTTTTACAACTTTACAATAGAAATGACAATTATTTACACTCTACTTTAAAATTATGCCCTTTTCTTAATAAAAATATGTCTTTAAATCGCTTTTTTTTATGATATACTATATATGATAGAGGTGAATTATGAAGAAAAGTAATATTAAATATATAGTATTAGGAATACTTCTAGTGTTTACTATTGGAATCGCAGTTTTAAACAACTTTAAAGTTAAAGCAGACAGCGGATGGGATTCTGATTATGATTCTGGATGGGATTCAGGCTCAAGTTGGGATTCTGGCTCTAGTTGGGATTCTGATTGGAGCTCTTCTAGTAGTTATAGTAGTGGTGGTGGCGGTGGCTCCATGTCATTTTCAGGATTTGTTACATTTCTAATTATAATGGCTGTAGTAATTTATGTTATGAGTAAATCAAAAGCATCTGGTTCACCTAATAGTTCTTATCTACGAATAACTCAATTCATAAGTGAAGATGAAATTAGAAAAATAATACCTGATTTTAATAAAGAAGAATTCTTAGTAAATGCATATCAAAAATTCTTAGATGTTCAAGGTGCTTGGTCCGAATTTGACTATGACGCATTAAGAAAATATTTAAGTGATGAATTATTTAATACATATAAATCTCAATTAAAAGTTTTAAATGCTAAAAAGCAAAAGAATATAATGACTGATTTTAATAAACTTGATATAAATACTGTAACTGCATATCAAAATGAAGGAAAAGCAACTATTGAAGTTGAATTAATTGTTTCATTCTATGATTACGTAGTTGATAAAGATAACAATGTTGTAAGAGGTCAAAAGAATAGAAAAATAACTAATCATTATATTCTTACGTTCATAAGCAATAAGCAAGTTAAAAATAAATCTAACAAGTGTCCTAACTGTAATGCTCCACTTGATAATGTGGCTTCTAACAAGTGCCCATATTGTAAATCAACAATAGTAAGTGAACATTATGATTGGGTATTATCCAAGAAGGAGATAAAGAAAAATTAATATGACAGAAGAAATAATTAAATATGATCCTTCATTTACTGAAGCGACATTCTTAACAAAAGCAGATCACATATATATGATGATGCTAGATGCAGTAATGGAGAAAGATTTAAACGAAGTAAAACACTATTTAAGTGAAAAAGTATATGAGTACTTAAATTCAATGGTTAGTGATTATACTTCAAGAAATGTAATTAGAATATTTGATGAAACAAATGTAAAAACATCTAGTATAGATAGTTACTATACTGATGAAGAAACAATTAACATAGTTGTCAATTTAACCTCAAGGTATATGGATTATTTTATTGATGATGATGGCAATTACTTATATGGAACTAATGATCATAGAGTAGAAAGAGAACATAGAATTGTATTTACTAAAAAATTTAATGTTAAGCACTTAAATGAGGCAAGACCTTGTCCGAGTTGTGGGCATAGCTTAGATGTTAATGCTAGTGGTGTGTGTCCTTATTGCAAACAAGTAATTGACATGAGCAATTATGATTATATAGTTTCAGAAATTGATTCAATTTAAAAAGCTGGTCTAGTAAGACCAGTTTTTATAACTATATTTCTGTAAATAATTATGTCTTTCCTTTTCTAATGAATTCTTATCAATATAACCAACATTATTAAGAGTAATTGCTAATAAATCGCAATATTGGCTGCCGTAGCAAAGTTTAGTGTTATAGATATATGTTTTACATTTATCACAAGGACTAAAATATAAAGATTTGCCTTTTTCAATAATATCTTTTTCATCATTATAAGTAACAACTTCATCACCTTCGCTAAGTACTAAATATGGATATTCCCAAATTATCTTTTCTTCGCCATTATAACCTATATAGAATTGTCCATAAACTGCGGATATTTGGCCATTTACATAATAAATAATCCATTCATTTTCATTATTGTTGCCATACTTAACAAAAATAAATTCTGGGTATTGATCAGCAGAATTGTATTCAAATGATAATTCTTTTTCACCATTTTTATTAATTCCATATACTTTATAAAGTGAACTGTTACTAAATATATTTCTCCTATCTAATTCATTTTTGAAGTCAGCCAAGGTTTTAATGTTTTTTTCTTCTCTATAATTTAAAGTTGGAATCCATTTTATTAAACAAACGATAATCGCTATTATAACCACAATAATAGAAAATGGAATAAGAAATTTTTTCTTAAAAATATTCTTTCTTTCACTTATCACTAATAATATTAAAGCCAATATTCTGCATATAATGATTGAAAATCTGTAAATAATTGCCAATCCTAGTGCTTCTCCTATAGAATCTAATCCCCCATCTATGCTCATTGCTTTTTTAAATGAACAAAATGCTATAATGAATAATATAAAAGATAATATATATAATATCTTTTGTTTTTTTTCTAGTTTAGAAAAACCAATACCATAAAGCAAGTATCCCAATAGCATTGGTAAGAATATTGCTATCATCATAGGGGTATCTTCAAATATTTGAAACAAGTTCAATGTAATATACTGAGTTGGGATAATTATCAATAACAAATAAAATATTTTTAAAAAATCTACTTTCTTTTCCTCTTCCATAATGTTTCCTCCACCTTAATATTAACATAATTATTATTACTTTTTTAATTATTTTAATTTGCTTTACATTTAAAAAGACTGATGTTTTAATATCAGTCTTCCCATTTCCAATCTTTTATTTCAGGCATATCTTCACCATATTCATGGATATATTCTTTATGTTCAATCAATTTATCTTTACACCATTCATTTAATGATGTTCTTCTTTCACCAAGTTCTGGTAAATATTTAAGAGCATCCATTACCAAATGGAATCTATCCAATTTATTTTGTACTTTCATATCAAATGTTGTAGTGATAGTTCCTTCTTCAATGTATCCGTGAACATGTAAATTATCATTTGTTCTTTTGTATGCTAATTGATGTATTAGATGAGGATATCCATGGAATGCAAATATAATAGGTTTATCTTTAGTAAATATACTATCATACTCACTGTCAGTAAGTCCATGTGGATGATTATCATCACTTTCTAATTTCATTAAATCAACTACATTAACAACTCTAATTTTTAAATTAGGGAAATTCTTTCTTAATATTTTTACAGCTGCAAGCGTTTCAATTGTTGGTGTTTCACCTGCACATGCCATTACAATATCAGGTTCGCATCCTTCATCATTACTTGCAAATTTCCATATACCTAATCCTTTTGTACAATGTTTAATTGCTTCATCCATATTTAACCATTGTGGGCGAGGATGCTTTGATGCAACTATTACGTTTATGTAATTTTTACTTCTAATGCAGTGATCAAAACATGATATTAATGTATTAGTATCAGGTGGCAAATATATTCTTACTGTATCTGATTTCTTAGTAACTATATGATTTAAGAAGCCTGGGTCTTGATGAGTAAATCCATTATGGTCCTGCTGCCAAGCATAAGAAGTTAATATGTAGTTTAGTGATGCGATGTCCTGCCTCCATGGTAAATCTTTAACAACTTTTAACCATTTAGCATGTTGACTGGCCATTGAATCAACAATTCTAATAAATGCTTCATAACTATGAATAAATCCGTGTCTACCGGTAAGTAAATATCCTTCTAACATACCTTCACATAAATGTTCAGATAATACAGAGTCAATTACTCTTCCATAATTACTAATATATTCATCGTTTTCATATGTAATACCATTCCATTGTCTATTAGTTACTTCAAATATGTGGTTTAATCTATTTGATAACGCTTCATCAGGCCCAAAAACTCTAAAGTTTTTCTTTCTTTCATTTAATTTAATAATATCTCTTACGAAATATCCTAATTCCATCATGTCTTGCTTTATTAAAGAGCCAGGTTTATCAAATGAAACCCCATACTGTCTAAAATCTGGTATATTTAATTCTTCTAATAATAGCCCCCCATTTGCATTTTTATTCATGCCCATTCTTAATTCTTTTGGTGGAACTAAATCTTTTAATTCTTTAATTAATTTACCATTATTGTCAAATAATTCTTGAGGTTTATAACTCTTTAACCAAGCTTCTAATATTTCAACATTTTTTGGATGCTCTTTATTTACAACAATTGGAACTTGATGTGATCTAAATGTTCCTTCAATTTCTTTATTATCAACCATTTTAGGTCCAGTCCATCCTTTTGGGCTAACTAAAATAATCATTGGAAAGCAAGCTCTTTTATTTAATCTTGATTTACTCTTAATATCTTTTATTTCATCAATACACTTATCTAATGTTTTTGCCATTAGTTCATGCATCTTATTAGTTGTATTTGCTTCAACTACATATGGATGATATCCACATCCTTCAAAGAATTTAATTAATTCTTCTCTAGGCATTCTTGCAAATAAAGTTGGATTAGCAATTTTATATCCATTTAAATGAAGAATTGGAAGTACAACTCCATCAGTAAGTGGATTAATAATTTTATTTAAATGCCATGATGCAGCAAGCGGTCCAGTTTCAGCTTCTCCGTCTCCTACTACACAAGCAGCAATTAATGTTGGATTATCAAGTACAGCTCCATATGCATGGGAAAGACTATATCCTAGTTCTCCTCCTTCATTTATACTTCCTGGTGTTTCAGGTGCAACATGTGAAGATATTCCACCAGGGAAACTAAATTGTTTGAATAATTTTTTTAATCCTTCTTCATCTTCAGTAATATTTGGATATATTTCACTATATGTTCCTTCTAAATATACATTGCTTACTATTGCCTGTCCACCATGACCTGGTCCAGAAATATAAATCATATTTAATTTATTCTTTTTTATAATTCTATTTAAATGTACATAGATAAAGTTTTGCCCTGGAGCAGTACCCCAGTGCCCTACTACATTTGGTTTAATATGATCTAATGTCAATTTCTCCTTAAGTAATGGATTATCTTTTAAATAAAGTTGTCCAACAGATAAATAATTAGTTGCTCTAAAATAAGCGTCTATTTTTCTTAATTCTGAGTCATTCAATGCTCTCATATTTCCTCCTATTATAAATTAATTTTACTATATTTTATTTAAAAATAAAAGAGTTATAAAACTCTTTCACATAAATCTTCATACTTACTTCCATGAGGAGTAATAATAAATTGACGAGTCTCTTCACCTAATATTCTGATTCTTATATCAAGTCTATTTTTAGGTAAAATATCTTCGATTAAATCTGCCCATTCTATGATACATACACCTTTTTTATTGAAATATTCTGGAATTCCTAGGTCTTGTTTAACATCATTTAATCTATAAACATCCATATGAAATAATTTCATTTCAGCATTATCATATTCTTTAATAATATTATAAGTTGGAGAAGTAATATTATCAGTAATTCCTAATGCTAAAGCAAAAGCTTTTGCAAAAACAGTTTTACCGCTTCCTAAATCTCCTTCTAAACATATAACCATATTAGGGAATTTTTCAGACTCAATATTTTGAGCTAGTTCCATAGTTTCATCTTCTGAATAAGTTGTTATTTTATATTGCATATCCTTCACCATATTCATTTTACCATTATTACAATTTTTTATACAAGTATTTTTGTATAATTTACATTTTTTTAATATATATACCCATACAATGATTATTTTACTTACATAAAATAATCTAGGAGGATGGTAAAAATGCTTTTTAATGAAACAAACAATTATTTTGATATGGATAAGTCTAATAATACTAATGTAAATATAGACACTATTATTTTTAATAGAGAAGAAACATTATATAAACCATTTGATGGCTTTAATAAAGGAAATATGTTTCCAGAAATTTATTCAAAGTATAAAAATCATATTTATAAACTAAAAGTTAACAATCCTAAAGATGATTTGTTATATAAAATTCAAATGTATTCTTTTGCTCTTAAAGACTATAGTTTATATTTAGATACTCATCCAGAAGATACTAAAATATTAAGAGAATTTAGAGATACAAATCAAATGTATATGTCATTAAAAGAAGAATATGAATCCAAATATGGCCCATTATGCATTACTAGTGCAAGTAGCACTTCAAAATGGACTTGGTTAAATGAACCTTGGCCTTGGGATAAAGGAGGTAATAACTAATGTTTAAATATGAAAAGATGCTAGAATATCCAGTTAATGTTAAAAAGAAAAACTTAAAAATGGCAAAACTATTAGTTGCTCAATTTGGAGGACCAGATGGAGAACTAGGTGCTGCATTAAGATATTTGTCTCAAAGATTCTCAATGCCTGATTCAAGAGGAAAAGCATTGCTTTCTGACATTGGGACTGAAGAATTAGGGCATGTTGAGATGATATGTACAATGATAGATCAATTAATTAGTGATGCTACTATTGATGAAGTAAAAAATGCTGGATTAGAATCTTGGTATACACAACATAATAAAGGAGTATTTCCAATGGATGCTAATGGTGTACCATTTACATCTGCGTATATAGCCTCAACCGGCAACCCTATTGTAGATTTACATGAGGATTTAGCAGCCGAAGAAAAAGCAAGAGTAACTTATGAGAATTTAATGGATTTAACAGATGATGAAAGTTTACTAGCCCCTCTTAGTTTTTTAAGACAAAGGGAGATAGTACATTATACAAGATTTAAAGAATTACTTGATTATTATAAACAAAAAGGATATTAGGATTTAATATCTTTTTTTATAAATAAAATAAAGCTAACAATATTAAATAAGATAATGAATAATATATTTATTAAAACACCATAACTAATATTTAAATTAATTCCATATTCGAGATTAACTAGATTAATAGATTCACTACTATTAAAAATAGTTAAATCCAAATAAGGAAAAAACGTATATTCAATAAATTTGATGTTATTTTTAAATAATAATTCAGATAAAATCCCACTGAAACTTAGCAAAATTATACACATTCCAGAATTAATAGGTGTATTTTTTATAATGATTGATAAAACAGTTGTTAAAGATATAATAAAGTATAATGGAATTGTAAAAGTAAAATATTTTAAAATAATTTGAATATTTAAATAACCGCCTAATATGTTAAACAGGATTAACAATACTACTGTTAATAAAAACGTATAAATAAACTCCATAATAATTTTTGATAATAAAACTTTTGCTCTTGTTTTTGCTTTAGTTAAATAATATTTAAAAGTACCATTTTCTACCTCGGCTGACACTATTCCTGAAAATATAATACATAATACTATTCCAATATACGGAATTAATACAATTAAATTATCAAATGTAATAATTGTATTTAAATGATACTCTATAAAAAACATACTAATAAATAATAAAAATGGAATAATTAATTTGAATTTACCTAGTTTAGTAAATTCATTTCTAATTAAATTAATCATTGTTTTTACCAACAATAGAGAAGAATTCTTTTTCTATTGTATTTTCGCTTTCTTGTATTCTGTATACTTTAATATTATTCAATATTAATTCTTTGTTTATGTTACTTATTGTCTCATCATTTTCATATACTTCTAAATTCTCATTTATACAATAGTTTTTCATTAATAGTTTTGCTCTTGAAAAATCATCTACTTCAAATGTAATATTCTTCTTATCATTTTTCTCTTTTATTTTAATATTTTCTATTTTTCCATCATTGATAAATATTACTTTATTACATAACCACTCTATCTCACTTAACATATGTGAAGATATTAAAATAGTTGTATCTTTTAAGCCTTTTAATGTTGTTAAAATATTTTTTATACCTACAGGATCAAGACCATTAGTTGGCTCATCTAATATTAATATTTTTGGTTTATTTAATAATGAAGATGCTATACCCAATCGTTCTTTCATTCCGAGTGAATATGTTTTAAACTTTCTACCTAAATATTTTTCCATTTCAACTATCTTAACTATTTCTTCTATAGTATTTTCATCTACACCTTTAAACATCTTTTTAAATAGTTCTAAATTCTTTTTTCCACTTAAGCTTTTATATAAATCAGGGCTTTCAATTAATGTGCCTACCATGGACATGGCTTTTTCAAAATTATTTTTTAAACTAATATCATAATAATATATCTCTCCTTCATCCATAGAATATAAACCAGTCATTATTTTTAACAATGTCGATTTGCCTGCCCCATTCTTGCCAACTAAGCCAACTATTTCGCCCTCATAAATATCAAAACTAATATCATCTAATATTTTCTTTCTTCCAATTGTCTTTGTAATGTTCCTTACTTTAATTACTTTTTTCATATAATCTCCTTTCTTTTAAAAGGATTATATAAAGTATATTTTTTTTATGCAAATCGGTATTTTTGAATTTTAAGACAATATTTTAGTATAAAAAAAGAAAAATTCTCTAGGGAATTTTTCAATTATTAATACACTTTTTTACTACATTTCACTTAAATCAACATTTTCTTCAGCAATTATATCTTTAAACAATTCTTTAAATCTTGCAATTTCTTTTTGCTTAGCATCTTCATATACAACTTTAGTTCTACAAATTGCTTTATAAAAATGCTTTAATGTAACAATTGGACTATTTTCATATGATGCGATAGAGAATGCATTCATTACTAATGTAAGAGCAATATCTGGATACCTATTACCTATTTCATATATTCTCTTATATTCATCAGTCATTTCAACTAAGAATCTAAATATTCTTTCTTTTACATAATCAGTATATTCTAACTTAACACCAGTTCTCTTTTCATATTTTGGATAAGTTCCAAGCAATATTTGAGTACACTGATCTTGATCAGGTTCTGCTACATCTACTTTTAAGAAACGTCTTAAGAAAGCTCTATCTCTTAA
>AUXO015448035.1_pt1 | contig 22481 bp, 20 predicted proteins | sample 768731 | NCBI WGS metagenome assembly AUXO01 (sample SAMN02715735, study PRJNA202380) | gut metagenome | biome: sheep rumen | host: Ovis aries | place: New Zealand: Palmerston North | reverse complement strand
GATGATGTATTCTATGCCTCCATCGAGCGGCTTTGCGACGAGATGAAGAAAGAGGCTGTGGATGTCTTCAAAAAGTCCGACCCCAAGAAAGCCCGCGAGGAACTGTTGCGTCAGCAGGACACCGTAGAGCGTGAGCGCGAGAACCGCGAGGAGGAAGAGCGCCAGAACGAGAGGCATAAGAAAATGGACAAGGCAATGCGAGCCATCGAAGTAGTTGGCCAGATTATCAAGAATCGGCGCAACTCCCTGGAGAAGAGCAAACTTTTGGAGATGGTGGTAGAACTCTACAATGCCGGCTTCCGCACAGTCAACTTTCTGGGCTCCACCCTTGCTGAGGATAAGAAGACTTTCATAGAGGACATTATCAAGGATAAGGACCTCGGTGGTGATACCGTGAAGATTCGTGAACACATTAACTATTTCTTCGAACTCACTACATTTCGACTCTGTCTGTTCGTCTTCAGCAAGATTATCAATTCCGTAGGAGTCAAGGGACTCCGCTGGCTATACAACGATGCTTCCACCCAGATTGATACCCCTGCGGCTGACATCGTCACCTTCTCCATTGAGTCTGTGTATTCTACTCTTGCTGTAGAGGATTTGAAGAAACTTGTCACCAAGTACAAGGACAATTCCGCTGCTATGACCATCATTCGGGCCCGTGTGCGTTCATATCTCTATAACAATTTTGTGGAGATCAATGATAGAAAAAGGATTGCTTCAGCCTTGAAACTGGATCAGAACGATAATCAGATTGCCTCCAACAATAAACAGATAAATAAGTACCGACGCTAGTCAAACCTTGAACCTTGAACATAGAACCGCTGCAAAGCATGTATAGCCCCGCTCTACTCAGCCTCTAAGCTCCTCCGTGGAGCAGCTTAGAAGGAGCCTGGGAGGACCTTAGGAGCAAGCAAGGAGGAGCTTAAAGCGAAGAATAGTCCCGCTTCAGTTGCAGTTGGTTGCAAGTACTCAACAGAGCCTTACGCTAAAGAAAGCGGCACATTCCGTAACTCCGTAAACTCCGCCACCGGCTGGATTGACAGACAGTATAATTCCAATATGAGATACAGCGAAATATTTAAATTAGATGCAGAAGACCTTGAAGCAAAGGGTGTCTTTAATGCAGATGTGGATTCTGATTCACAACTGCATATAGACCCTTCTTTGTTCAAAGGCTGCAAAATACCTGAATTTGTCGGTGCATACGACGAGTTCAACGAATATTTTGCCAAAGTCTTTACTGGAATTGTGCCATACGCCCGTTCTAACCAAAGATTCTTCGACCAATTAGTAAGGCATCTGTCATTTCGTGAAATAGCCAGCACTTGCTTGGGTTACTCCCAAAGTGGCACCCACGGAAGCGGGATAGGTGGAAAGCTTGCTAATCAAGTGGCTACGACTATTCTTGATATCTATGATATTGGTATCAACAATCCTGTTGTCTTTGAGATGATGCCTTTCTTTGAAGAAGGCATTGGTGCAGACAGGATAAGTGATATGACAGCCTATTTGCTAATACGAAGACTGATTAACTATACACAACGAGTATGTATAGAGTTGGGTATACCTATGGAACCACGCATTAGACTTGGTGGTCTTCCAACAGAAGTACCTACATACCGCAGAACAGGATATGTTTTTGTGCCTGCAGAAGTTCTATGTGATCTGCCTACGGCAAGATCATACGATGACATAGATAGTGTTTGCCACTATAACGATATGTTCCGTCGTCGTATTTGTCAATCGATTGGAGAGAGATGGACTGATTTCAAGAATGCTCCAAAATCTAGAGTTAAGCAGTTCCTTTTTGAAAACCCAGACTGGTTCAAGGAGTTCATAGAGGAGTATGAGCATTCATCTCACGTCCCCTATAATTTCCATAATGACAGGAAACACGTTATGGGAAGGTGCTATGCCACATCAGTTAGAGGTGCTGCCCCCAATAAGTTTGTACTGGTTACTTTCAATCATCCAGAACAAGCGCAGACTGCATTGCCCATTATCATCCAAAGAGGGAATGCTAAAGAGGTCACAATAGTTGATACAGATGATGAGGCTTTTAAGGGTAGGATAATAAAAATAGTTCCTCGAGAAGGCATCCCAGCCAACGAGCTTGAGCAGACGGTAAACACATCCTTACTCAATTTCTTTTTGTCTAGAACCATATATCGCGAGGAAACAATTGTAGCCCCTGCATTTGATGATATAAAGAAGATTATCATTGAAGAGCTGAACAAAGCCATCAATACCATCTATGTTTGTGTTGCTTGGTTCACCGATGATGACATTCGGGATGTGTTGTTAGATAAGTATCACGCTGGAGTTGATGTGCGTGTTATCACATACCTTGACGGAGTGAACAAGAAACATGGGGTGGATTTTCAAGATATACCCCATATAGAGCGTCGAGGAGAACGAGGTGGTATCATGCACCGCAAATATGGCATTATTGATAACCATGTGACAATAGCAGGCTCATTTAACTGGACAGACAATGCCAGTGAGCGTAATGATGAAAATATAGAAATCATCCAGGACTGGAATAATGCGAATATCTGTACAAGGCAGTTTCTGGATGATTGGAATAAATGAATTTAAGCGTAAAACAAATGAAACAAATAATAGAACTGATAAAGAATAGAATTGCAGAATGTGAAGCAAAGGGCGACATGTTTCGTTTGCCAAGTATTGTCAGAGAGGATGTAAAGGTTAAGGTGACAGAAATTAAATCCCATGGCTCTGTGCTTTGCGGGGATGAATATCACATTACCTTAGCAAATGGAGACTGGATACACATTGTGTCAGAATCAAAGGATAAGATGCGTACATTCCAAAACAATCCTGACCGTAGTGTTATTACGGTTACTTGTAGCGATTCTTCATTGAATTTCTCTGATGCATGGGACGAAAGGTTCTAACGAATGCGATTTTTATGTGGTATTTAAAGTCAAGACAATGATATATAACTGGTTCTCAACATCTCCTAACAAAGACCCTAAGGCGAAAGATCGCTGTAACGAAGTAGAGCCGTATCAACGATACCGTAACGCCTTTGCCAAAGACCGTGATCGAGTCCTTTACTCAAAGGGGTTTCTACGCTTGCGCGACAAGACACAGGTGTTTATGATGGAGGATATTGATTATATCCGAACCCGGTTGACACATACTTTGGAAGTGAGTCAAATAGCTCGCTCAATAGCAACTTGCATGTGTTTGAATCTTGATTTGACTGAGGCAATTGCCTTGGGGCATGATGTCGGTCATACACCATTTGGTCATGTAGGAGAAAGGACACTGGATGAGTTTACAAAAGGGGTACACAATCTTCATGACAGACATGGTAATCCCATTGTTATTCCCGTAAATCAACAAGGTTTCAAACATAATCTACAATCTGCACGTGTTCTTTGTGAATTGGAACCTGGTACTGAGGAAAAAGGGTTGAATCTGACTAAATACACACTTTGGGGAATTATCAATCATTCAAGCGTTCGCAAAACGAAAGATGACGGGACTGTGATAGAATACCCTTATTATCAGAATTACATTGATAGTCTTGATCCATATTGGTCATTTGAAGGCTTCGTTGTGGCTTTGGCAGACGAAATAGCTCAACGGCATCATGACATTGAGGACAGCCTGCGTTATAATCTTATTAGTCGTGAACAACTGCTTGATGCATTTGCAGGTTTGAAACTCTCAGAGGCTAACAAAAGGAATTTTGATAATTTGAAAAAAGTCGAAAAAGGTGAATTGTCTCAGTTCGTAGCCCTTTTCTCTCGGTTTCTTGTCAATATGTATGTGGTGGACGCTGTCACCCAAGGTAAAAACAACCTTAAACAGTTAAGTGTAGACTACGGAATAAATAATCTTAGTGATTATATCGCAAAGCATTCTGAAATTCCAGCGGGGAGACGCGAAACTGCTATATCATTCTCCCCACAGATAAAGGATTTTGATAAGGGATTCCAAAAATTGTTGAAGGATAGCGTCATTAATTCCTATGCAGCCCAGGCCTTGGATGGAAAAGGATCGTATATTATTCGCAAACTTTTTAAAGCCTATTTCACCAACCCTGCTCAAATGCAGGATTCTGCTGTCAAAAGCTTCTTTCGATTAATAAGACAAGATTATGACAGGTCAAGAATAATGGATGTGTTGGATGGAAACGAAGTTGATTTGATACGAGTGATAGCAGACTACATAGCTGGTATGACAGATAACTTTGCTTATGAGCAATTTGATTTATTATATGGGACGAGGCGATGACATTATATTCGAACCCCAAAGTATTTAGGGCTTTACGCTCAGCCTTTTTCAGACAAATAATCATTTCTATGTCAAACAATAATAACCCGGTGTCAGTAAGCTACACTGACGCAGAATTACGCAACCTCGTTGAGGAATACATCACTCAACAAAAAGAAGAGTTTGCGCTCAAACACGTTTGCTCGTATATTCTCTATTGGGCGGTAGAGGACGGCAAGGTGGCAGAGGCCAAGAGCCTGATTGAAAGCAATGAACTATACCCAAACGACCAAGAACGAGTGAAGGGAGTGTTGGGTACCATCGTAGCAGATGGCAGAATTGAAGATAGATTATATGAAAAGTATACGAAAAAATTGAATTATCAATATAAGAGCCATTAGGCCTTTTATGCGCAGCTCGTGGTTCTTAATTGACATGCACATAGCCGCAGAACTTGCCCGGAAAACAGTTGTTATCTACAATTGTCTTGAAGATAATTGTAGATACCCGCGAACGAGATAATACTAAATAATATGTCAACTGACAATACATCTAACAACAAACGAATTGCAAAGAACACGCTAATGCTTTATATGCGCACGATGCTAACAATGGCGATAACATTGTTCACTAGTCGTGTGATATTGCAGGTATTGGGCGTTGATGACTATGGCATTTATAATGTCGTAGGAGGGTTTGTTGCCATGTTCGGTATTGTGTCTGGAGCGTTGACCTCTTCCATCAGCCGCTTCCTTACCTTTGAACTTGGGAAAGGAGATACCTCCAGACTCAATAAGATATTCTGTACAAGTCTCAATATTCAGATTTGCATTAGTTTGTTGATTGTATTACTAGGAGAACTTATTGGCTTATGGTTCTTGAACTACAAGATGAATATCCCTCCCGAGAGGCTTTTAGCGGCCAATTGGGTACTTCATTGCTCATTAATTGCGTTTGCCATCAATTTAATTAGTATCCCATTCAATGCCGCAATTATTGCAAACGAGCGCATGTCGACTTTTGCATATGTCAGCATATTGGAGGTGTCATGTAAATTATTAATAGTGTACATGCTTTACCTATCGCCGATAGATAAGTTGATTAGCTACGCCATACTGATGGTATGTGTATCACTTGTTGTTCAGTCGGTTTATGCCATATATTGCAAGAGATATTTCCCGGAATGTACCTATCACAGGTATTTTGACAAATCCCTCATCAAACAGATGACAGGCTTTGCCGGATGGACTTTTTTTACAAATGGTGCGATGCTATTCAATACACAAGGCATCAATATCTTAATAAATATATTCTTTGGCGTTTCTGTCAATGCAGCTCGTGGTATTGCAACTCAAGTAGAGGCAGCAGTCATGCGATTTGTAAACGATTTTACTACAGCCATCAATCCTCAGATAACTAAGAGCTATGCAGCTGGAGATTTAGCTGCAATGAACAAGTTGACATGTCGTGGTTCAAAATTCGCAGCGTTCCTTTTTCTTTGTTTGGGATTACCTCTGATATTTGAAACACCATTTATTCTGAAATTATGGCTAACTGTAGTTCCTGAACATACTGTATGGATGTTTCGTCTTTCTGTGGTGGGAACATTAATGACTCTATTGGGTAATACTGGTTACACAGTTTGTATGGCAACTGGACGCATACGTAATTATGTGTTAATCATTACATCTATTGGATGTTTGGTATTTCCCCTCACGTGGATTGTGTATTATTTTGGCGCACCTGTTGAAGCTACATATATAATATATATAATAGTTTATATTGCAGTTGATCTCGTGCGCCTTTGGATTATGAAGTGGCTCACAGGCTTCCCACCCATTATGTTTATCCGTGAGGTATTTGGCAGACTTCTGCTTGTGCTTCCTTTCTGCGTTATACTTCCAATAATCTCCATTTGTGTGTTAAAAGCGGGCATTCTTCGCCTAATCATTACCATATTAGTTACTGAGACTTCAACTCTTGCCTCAATATATTTCTTAGGTCTTGATGTACCAGAGAAGAATTACGTAAACACTCTAATAAAAAAGACTATCAATAAATTTCATAAGTAGTTCCTATGAATATAAAATCAAAACTAATGAAAGCTGTAGCTATCATTGTTCAAGGAAAACCTCAACAAATAAAAGCAAATATATCATATCTTCAGCCCAACAACCAACTTGCTGGCAAGAAGGTAATCATCACGGGTGGTGGCCGTGGGCTGGGTTTTGCAATGGCAAAGAAGTTCGTTTCAGAAGGAGCAGATGTCCTTATTGCTGGACGAAATGAAAAAACACTAAAGGCAAGTTCAGATGAAATCGGATGCAAATACCTAACCATTAATGTGTCTGACCCTACAGAATTTAGCACATTCATAGCAAAAGCTGCAACACTTATGGGTGGTGGCATAAATGTTTTGGTTAATAATGCGGGCATTTCTTTACATGAGGCTAATTTCTTTGATGTCACGCCTGATACCTTTGATAGGCAAATAAATACCAATCTTAGGGGTGCATTCTTCCTAACTCAGGAATTCATACGCCATCTAAAGTCGACTAATACAAGTGGGAATATCCTCTTTGTTTCTTCTGAAACTGGTGATACGATGGATTATCGACCGTATGGTTTCACCAAGGTTGCAGTCAATAGTATGGTGCAAGGTCTTGCTTATTTATTCAAGAAAGATGGTATCCGAGTGAATGCCGTTGCACCAGGAGTCACAGCGTCCGATATGACGGGTTTTAAAGCCGATGGAGACCTCTTTGCAGGCGAGTATGGTACAGGTCGTATCTATCTCCCCGAAGAAGTGGCAGAAACAGCTTGTTTCTTGGTTTCAGATGCTTCTGGCTGTGTATCGGGTCAAATCATTACATGTAACAATGCCCAGACGGTAAATGCCCGTTGGAAATAAATAGGTACAAGAAATGGATAAGAAATATTACACAAATGAACGCAATGTGCAGATAATGATTTTTCTGCTTAAAGCTCATGGTATCAAACGAGTCATAGCATCACCGGGTACTACCAATATGACATTTATTGGTAGTATTCAACAGGATCCATGGTTCGAGATATATTCATCTGTAGATGAGCGTAGTGCTGCTTATCTTGCATGTGGTATGGCAGCTGAAACAGGTGAACCTGTTGTGCTTAGCTGTACAGGGGCAACCGCATCACGTAACTATATGCCAGGCTTGACCGAAGCATATTATAGAAAACTACCTGTTCTAGCCTTAACCTCCCATAGAGGAGATTTCCGACTTGGCCACTTACTCGACCAGCAGATTGACCGTCGTCAAAGTCCTACAGACATAACTGTTGAAAAATGTGTTCTCCCGTTGGTGAAAGATGCTGATGATGAGTTTTATTGTACTATTGAAGCAAATAAAGCTATTTTGGCGCTTACTCAGAGGGGCGGGGGGCCGGTTCATGTGAATATGTTTACTAGGTATTCTTCTGACTTCTCTGTGAAAGAATTGCCATCAGCTCGTGTTATCCGCAGATATCACGTGTCTGATAAGTTACCGGAAATGGCTTCTAACAAGAAAATCGCGATCTTTGTAGGTGCACATAAGCATTTTACTGATGCAGAGAAAGCTGCAATAGAAGCATTCTGTCAAACCAATAATGCAGTGGTTTTCTGTGACCATACCTCTGGATATCATGGACGATATGCTGTACACAATGCCTTGATATGTGGTCAGAGATTGTCTGATTCCCCCATTCGAACAATGGATATACTCATCCATATCGGTGAAGTGTCAGGCGATGCTTACGGAAAGGTCATGAAGATGCAAGAGGTATGGAGAGTTAGTGAAGATGGTGCAGTTCGTGATTCTTGGGGTAGATTGACCAATGTATTTGAAATGTCTGAAGAGATTTTCTTCAAAACTTATACTAAAGAACATAAATGTGACGAAACGTATCTTGAGAAATGTAAGGCAGAATATCAACGGCTATTGAGTACTCTTCCGGAATTACCATTCAGCAACATATGGATGGCATCACAAATGTACAATAAACTGCCAAATAACTCCGAGATTCATTTTGGCATTTATAATTCACTTCGAGCGTGGAATTTCTTTGAATTGGGTGATACTATCAGAACTAATTGTAACGTTGGAGGCTTTGGGATTGACGGAGGAATCTCGACAATGATAGGAGCCTCAATGTGCCATCCCGATAAACTATATTTCGGTGTTTTTGGTGATTTAGCCTTCTTCTATGACATGAACGTTCTAGGCAATCGCCACGTGGGTAACAATGTCCGCATCTTGCTTATCAATAATGGAAAGGGAAATGAATTCAGGCTTTATAGCCACCCTTGTTCTATCTTCGGAGAGGATGCGGATCCGTATATGGCGGCTGCAGGTCACTATGGTAACAAATCTGTTGACCTTGTGAGACACTATGCAGAGGACCTCGGATACAAGTATCTGACAGCTTTTAATAAAGAAGATTTTTTAACGGTTTTACCCTTGTTCCTTGACACTAACGATTGCAGTAAGCCATATTTGTTGGAAGTGTTTACAGAAACGGAAGACGAAAGCAATGCACTTGAAGCAATCCTTAATTATGATGTTGATGCTACTACGGGATTAAAACGTAAAATAGCAAACAGTGTAAAGGGAACACCGGTCGAAGGGGTTATTAATAAAATGCGTGAGATTCTCAAATGAAAATAGGCGTGATGACATTTTGGCATGGTAATTCCAACTATGGCCAAATCATGCAATGTTGGGCGATGCAGCAATTTCTGAAGCGTCAAGGCCACGAGCCTTATGTTATCAGATTTGTGCCGTCAAACTATACTTCACCGTTGAAGCGATTCTTTAAGAAGATACTTTTTGTGGAGCAAATCCGTAATGCTAGGGAATTCTTTTTGAATCATCATACATATCATGTAAAGAAGAGAAATAGAATTTACGATCATAAACGACAATTTGATGAGTTTCGAAGGAATCATCTTGACTTCAGCGAAAATATCTATTACGATATACATCAGATTCAAAATAATCCACCTGTGGCAGATGCCTACATTGTAGGAAGTGATCAGGTTTGGGCTCAGATGCTTGACAGTATTAATAGCCGTGCTTTTTATTTGGACTTTGGAAGGCCTGAGACTAAACGTATCGCTTATGCTCCCAGTTTTGTTGTAAAGGAGTATCCTGTAGCATATCGTAAGGAACTTAAAACACTGCTCCAACGATTTGATGCAGTTTCATGTCGTGAGTATTCTGGAGTTGATATTTGTAAGTCCATAGGTATTAAGGCTGCCAAAGTACTAGATCCGACATTCCTTGTAGAGCGAGACGATTATTTGTCCCTGATAGGAGAACCTATTGAAAAGAAAAAGCAGATATTCATATATAGTCTCAATATATCATCCCCTGAGCAGATTCGGTGGAATGAACTTAGGCAATATGCCAAAGATACTGGGCAAAAAGTGATTGTCACTCCATCTCAAGGCTACTTTGCTGCTGAAGAACTCTTTGGTGACGACGTGCAATATCTTTATGCTTCTCCTCAACAATGGCTTAAAACTATTGCCGAATCAGAATTGGTGGTTACACCATCGTTCCATGGTGTTGTTTTGTCAATCATTTTGGGGACGCCTTTTGTTTATGTGCCGCTTAAAGGTACTTATGAAACTGGAAATTCTCGTGTTATTGATTTACTGGAAGATTTAAATCTTATAAGTCGAGTTATTAATGACGTGAATGATTACAACTCTATCATTCAGCATGTAATTGTTTGGAATAGAGTATTGGATTCCTTGAAAAAAACACGATTAGAATCAATATTGTTTCTTCAAGATGCACTTATATAATGAAAGTCCTACAAGTAAATATTACAGGAAAATCAGGAAGCACAGGTAAAATCACGACTGATATTCGTAATTACCTCCTTGGTCAAGGAATTGAAGCCCTTGTAGCTTATAGTGTGGATAATATTTATTGCAAGGGTTATTACAAGTTGGCTAAGAGATGGGAACTGACTATTTCAAGAATTATGGTCAGGTACGGACGAGCACCATATAAAGGTAATCCTTTTGCTTTTGGACGATTGGTGAGAGTGATAGAGACAACGCACCCAGATATAGTTCATCTCCATTGTATTAACTGTAATTGTTTAAACATTTATAAGTTGTTAGATTATCTTGCCAATAAGCAAATTCCAACCGTAGTTACACATCATGCTGAATTCTTTTATACTGGAGCGTGCCCACATGCGTATAATTGTACAAAATTTATTGATAAACAATGTGTTGGTTGTAGTCATACACAATACGCAACCTATAATAGATATTTGGCAGATACACATAAATGTTGGGTACGTATGTATAAAGCATTTAATCAATTTGCTGAGGATAAACTCTATTTCGTAGCTGTTTCTCCATGGGTTGAGATGCGCTCAAAAATGTCTCCTATTGTTAGTCGCTACCGTTGTGCCACTGTCTATAATGGATTAGATACGTCATGTTTCTATTATAGATCTATTCAAGAAAATTTACATAAACGAATCCATAGTGAAAAGGGAAATGTAGTACTGCATGTTTCTCCCTATTTCAATCCCGTGGATAAGTACGACATAAAAGGTGGCTATTATGTTGTAGAGATTGCAAAGCGAATGCCACATTGTAGATTCCTGGTTGTTGCTACAGATTATGATAATATTGATAAAATTCCCGAAAATATTCAATTTTGGGGACGCGTATCATCACAGGAAGAGTTAGCGTGTTTGTATAGTTTTGCCAAAGTGACACTTCTGACATCCAGAAGAGAAACATTCTCAATGGTAACTGCAGAAAGCCTGTGCTGTGGTACTCCAGTTGTTGGATTTGAGGCAGGAGGTCCAGAATCAATCGCGATTAAAGAGTATAGCAGTTTCGTTGAATACGGTAATTTAGATGCTTTACACCACGTTCTTAGTGATTTTTTGTCATCCAGTTTTGATAAACAACAAATATCACATGATAGTAAGGTTGTTTATTCTAAAGAAGCAATGGGTAATGGTTATTTGAAAATTTATCAGACTTTATTAAAACATCAAGATAAATGACTTACGAAAAGAAAAAGGATTACTTTATTTTCTTTTGCAGTCTGACTAGTTCTTTTTCGCTGAGAGTGTTGGGCACATTCTATATTATTGAAATTATTGCTTTCCTCTCGTACTTTGTTATTCCGTGGAAAAAATATACGGAGAATCCAAGGATGCGAAAAGTTATATTTATGGCTTTTTTATGGCTGCTTGGAGCAATAGTAGCAGACGTGTGGAATCATACTCCGACAATAGATTTATTAAAAGGTTGGTTTAATATCATCTTCTTTATAGGCCTTATGCCATTTGTATATTGGGCTTTAAAGGATAAACCAAGTCGTTGGATATGGTATGTCGTTGGGAATGGTATCTCCTCACTTTTGAGTTTTTACTTGGTTAGAGGTGACATGTTCGAGGGGAGGGCGTATGAAATATGGCAGCTTTATGCCTGGGGGCCTTTTGTTGTTGGAATAGCCGCCTTGTTATACTACAGAGGGAAGCATAAACTAGCAATGATTACATATTTGGTCTGGGCTGTATATGCATTGTATGGAGGTAGCCGGAATATATTCTTGAATATATCCATGGCAGTCTGCATTATGTATATGGTGGAAAGATTCAAATCTGCCAAGCTGGATTCACAGATTTATCGTTTTAAATCAAGTATTGTCCGAGTTTTTCTCGCGCTGTTTATTGGAGCTCTCATCATTGATAATGTTTATGAGAACATGGCATCCGGCGGATTGTTGGGAGATTATGCATACGATAAGTACATGACCCAAAAGTCTGAGTCAGGTGGCATTTTAAAAGGAGGACGCTCAGAAACTTTCTTAGGTTTAGAATGTATAAAAGAAAACCCGATTATTGGATATGGTAGCTTTGCTGTCTATTCACCAAAATTAATTTCATCAGAATCGTTACGCAGTGCACTTGTGCAGTATTATGATGGGGTGGATGTTGAATACTTGCCATCACATTCTCATGTGGTCGGATATTGGATATATCATGGAATTCTTGGAGGCATTTTCTGGATATATATTCTTTTGTTGATGTGGAGACTGTTCAGAACAGGAGCATTTATGTATGAGCCAAAATTGATAGGCCATTGTGTCTATTATTCTGCAACCATCCTGTGGGCAATTTTATTCTCACCGTTTGGCCAACGTGCGCCCATGGCCTTCTATATTGTTTATCTGATAGTTATTGAAGGGTATTTCCTAAATGATAGATATAGAATTTTTCATGGTAGTAAATAATAGTGACATACAAAATATATAAACATGAACAATATGGAAAGGAAGTCAATCCCCTTCTTGTCTATTGTTATAGCCAATTATAATTATGGGAAAATGTTGCCTGCAACAATAGAATCTGTTCTGAGTCAGGATTGCAACGACTATGAATTGATAATAGTGGATGGTGGTAGCAAGGACAATAGTGTAGAGGTAATCAAAAATTATGAGAAACACCTTTCCTGGTGGGTATCTGAACCAGACAAAGGACAGAGTAATGCCTTTAACAAGGGTTTTTCGCATGCAAAAGGCGAATTTATTACTTGGCTGAATGCTGATGACATTCTGCTTCCTGGAACTATTGCTGCGGTAAAAGATGCATTACGTTCAAAACCTACCGCAGACTATGCGACTGGTAACTTTTTACGATTTTTAAATTCAGATCATACGATATCTGAAGCCAAGTGGGGACCTCATTCCCTTCCGTATTGGCTACAAGGGAGAGGTCGTTATATTGTGGCATTCGGTCCTACAACATTTTGGCGCAGGTCTGTATATGAGAAACTTGGGCCAATTGATGAAACGCTTCACTACACCATGGACACTGAGTATTGGGCTCGAATGATGATGGCTGGACATAAACAGGTTCGCGTCAATCATTATTGCTGGGGTTTTAGAATGCATGAAGAGAGCAAAACAGCAGAATTTGGGGATCACGAAAGAAGCCAAAAGATAAAAGAAACTATGGACAAAGAACACGAGTACATAAGAAAAAAGAATAACTACCATCCTACTAAGTTTTGGAGATATGCTGGGCTCTGTTGGCGTTTTGTAGATGGGTCCCTTTTTCACTCTTTGTTTAATAGCTATTATTATGTAGGTAAGAAGATTGAATCGCAGTTTGGTATTCTTTATAAAATTTAATGATATGAAATTACTTTTTTTTTCTGTTAATAGATCTCCTTTTATGGTAGAATTAGTTGACAATATGTACAACTATCTACCATCAGGGAGTGAGGTAAAAATGATTCTACAGTACCCGATGGAAGCAGAACGCTCTCATTGGGGCAAAAAGAATTGTAATAATCCTATAGACATTTTCTTCAATAGTGCTCCAATAGAATTATTTCTTTCTAAGGAAAAACCTGATACTATTATTTATAGTAGTTTCCGTACCCCTAATTTCATGAGAGCGAAAAAGTGGGCAAAAAAGAATGGAGTCAAGTTCTTTGTTTATAGTGGAGAGAAATTATTGGAATATGGACATGGTTCATTGTATATGTGGTTGAAGTATAAGTTCTTTCAGTATAGGATGAGGGGCATTGATGGACAGATAGCTATTAGTAACCGAGCAATGGGATTGTATCAAAAGTATTGTACGGCTCCTACAATCGTAGTCCCCTATACATTTGATATGACGAGGCTGCTTTCTTTCACGCCACTAGAATATGATGGTAAGAGTCTGACATTCCTGATATCGGGGAGATTGGAACCGTTTAGGGATCCCATTTATTCTATTCGTCTCTTTGCTGATTTGAAGAAACTTCGTCCCAATATAGATATGAAGTTGATTATCTCAGGTAAGGGTAGTTTATATGATGATATTCTTAAATTATTGGATGAATTGAATATAGCAGATTGCACGACGTGGATGAATGATTTCAAAGAATGGTCTGAAATACATGAAATCTATAAAAAGGCTCATGTACTGCTTTGTCTTCAAGCATATGGTGGTTGGGGGCTTGTGATACCGGAAGCCATGGCTGCGGGCATGCTAGTCGCAGGTTCTTCAGGCGTAGATTCTGCTGATAATTTAATTATTGATGGATATAACGGTTTGTACTGCAACACGATGGCAAGGGATGTTATTATTAAATCTATGTTGGATGTATTTGATAATCCTTCAGAGTTCAATAGCATCAGAAGAAGAGCAAAGGAGTGTGCAAAGTATGGAGATGTGTTTCATTATGCTAAACAATTAGTTTCATTTATTCAAAATAATAAGCAATAAGACTATGAAAGTCGTTCTTTTAGCAGGCGGTTTTGGCTCACGCATCAGTGAAGAGTCGGTCTTTAAACCCAAACCAATGATTGAAATAGGTGGAATGCCTATCCTTTGGCACATTATGAAAGAATATGCCCATTATGGACACAATGAGTTCATCATCTGTGCTGGCTACAAACAGGAATACATTAAGGAGTGGTTCGCTAACTACTTCCTTCACAACAGCGACGTGTCGTTTGACTTCCGTAATGGAAAGAATGAAATGACCGTTCACCAAAGCAAGTTGGAACCCTGGAAGGTAACAGTTGTTGATACAGGCTACAACACCATGACGGGAGGTCGTATCAAGCGCGTCCAGGAATATGTGGGCAATGAGACCTTCATGATGACCTACGGTGATGGCGTGTGCGATGTGGATATCAACAAACTCGTAGAGTTCCATAAGAGCAACGGCAAGAAAGCCACCCTCACTGCCGTTAAGATGAAGCAGGACAAAGGCGTTCTTGATATCACCAAGGATATGAATGTACGTGCTTTCCGTGAGAAGAATTCATTGGATGGAGCACCCATCAATGCCGGTTATATGGTATTGGAACCCTCAGTGTTTGATTACATAGATGGCGACTCTCAGCCCTTCGAGCGTGAGCCTCTGGAGCGTTTGGCTAAAGAAGGTGAGTTGATGTCCTATATCCACGAAGGATTCTGGCAGTGCATGGACAATATCCGTGAAAAGAAACTGCTTGAAGACCTGCTCGAAAACGGCACAGCTCCGTGGAAGAAGTGGGAGAGAGAAGTTCCTATTGATAAAGTAAACAAGTAATATACGATATGGCAACATTACTGGAAGATTTCTATCGTGGCAAACGTGTGTTCGTAACAGGACACACTGGCTTTAAGGGTAGCTGGATGTGTAAGATGCAGGCCAATGCCGGTGCCATTGTTACCGGTTACTCGCTTGCGCCAAATACAAATCCGTCATTGTTTGAAATTGCAGAGTTGGAGAAAGACATCCATTCTGTGATTGGTGACATCCGTGATTATGCGGCACTGAAAAAGGTCTTTGATGAGGCACAACCCGAAATTGTGCTCCATCTGGCAGCACAACCCATTGTACGTGACAGCTATAAAGATCCGGCCTATACCTACGAGACCAATGTGATGGGTACGGTCAACATCCTGGAATGTGTCCGTAACAGCAACTGCGTGAAGTCCTTCCTGAATGTTACCACCGACAAAGTGTATCTCAATAAGGAATGGGAATGGGGCTATCGCGAGAACGAGGAACTGGATGGCTATGATCCTTATTCTAACTCAAAGTCATGCTCAGAGCTGGTGACGCATAGTTACAAGCGTAGTTTCTTTACGGATAAGGAAGGCAAACCGATTATCCCTATCTCCACAGCTCGTGCGGGCAATGTAATTGGTGGTGGGGATTTCGCCAACGACCGTATCATCCCCGATAGTGTACGCGCAGCAAAAGAGGGGAAAGAGATTATAGTACGGAATCCCTATTCCACCCGCCCATACCAACATGTGTTGGAACCGCTGTATGCTTATTTAATGATTGCTGCCAAGCAATATGAGGATAGCAAATATGCCGACTACTATAATGTGGGGCCAGATGATGTGGATTGTTTCCAGACCGGAGCTTTGGTTGACCTCTTTGTGAGCAAATGGGGTGAAGGCTTGAAGTGGGTCAACAAATATGACGGTGGGCCTCACGAAGCCAACTTCTTGAAACTTGACTGTTCCAAACTGAAAGCCACCTTTGGCTGGAAGCCTCGTTGGAATTTGGACGAAGCCATGGATAAGATTGTTGAATGGAGCAAGTGTTGGCTAGCAGGTGGTGATGTGCGTGCCTGTATGGATAAACAGATTGACGAATTTTTAAGCGGTGTGAAATGATGAAGAACGTAATCGTGACAGGAGCCAACGGCTTTATTGGCAGCACACTGGTCAACAATCTGTTGAAAAATGGAGCTAGGGTTGTTGCTATAGATATTTCATTTGCTGCTCCCAGAATCCCAGATTGTGACCAGATGGTGAAACTGGAAGTAGGATTGGATGATGTTGAGAAGTTGAAGTATTTGATTCCAGCAGGGGAGTATGATGCTATGTACCATCTGGCATGGGCTGGTGTAAATGGACCCAGCAAGGCAGATCCTTCTGTTCAGCTTAACAATATCCAGTTGGGTATTAATTGCGCCCATCTTTGCAAGACCATTGGCGTAAAGAAACTGATTTGTGCCGGTACGGTGGCAGAACAGGCAGTGCATAGCCTACCCAATCTCACCCAGACCAGTGGCGGCATGATGTATGGTGTGGCCAAGCATTGCGCTCACCTGATGCTGGAAGACTACTGCAAGAACATTGGTTTGCAGTTTGTCTGGATGCAGTTCTCCAATATCTATGGAGTGGGGAACAAGACTGGCAACTTGGTGAGCTACACCTTGGGCGAACTCTTGAAAGGAAACGAAGCCACCTTTGGACCTGCCGCTCAACCGTATGATTTCATCTATGTTGATGACTTGTTGGAGGCCGTCTATCGCTTGGGCGCTTCTGAAACCAAACAAGCTTGCTATTATATTGGTTCTGGCTCTCCTCGCATTCTGAAAGAATATCTGCTGAAGATTGGAGAACTGGTAGGTATGCAGGATAAAGTGGGAATTGGCATTCGTCCTGATGACGGTATAAAGTACGACTTCTCCATGTTTGATACTACACCATTGAAGGAGGCCATCGGTGATTATGTAAGCACACCCTTCGAAGAAGGCATCAAGAAAACGATTAACTGGTTAAAAGAACAACAATGATAACAAAATTCAATTTTGAGGAGTTAGACCTCAAAGGTGCATATAAGATTCAACCGTTCTACGCAACGGATGAACGTGGAGGGTTCGTAAAGGACTATAACATTGATATGTTTAAGGCCAATGGCATTGAGCATGAACTAAAAGAGGTTTTCTATACCATCTCCAAGAGAGGAGTTATTCGTGCCACTCATTTCCAGTTGGTCAAACAGCAGGCCAAATTGGTGCGATGCATCAGCGGTCACGTATATGATGTTATTGTTGACCTGCGCCCAGATTCACCCACCTTCGGACAGTGGAGAGGATTCGACCTGACAGGAGAGAACCAGGCGGAACTGTATATTCCCCAGTATTTTGGTCATGGCTATCTGGTGATAGAAGATAGTATTGTGAGCTACAAGTGTGGGGAAGTGTTCTATGGAGAGGGTGACAGTGGTATTATGTACAATGACCCTGATATCAATATCAAATGGCCGTTTGAGCTGATAGGAGGAATCGAGAATCTGATTATTTCAGAGAAAGATAAGAACCTGATGAGCTTAAATGATTATTTAGTCAAGGTAAAAAATAGTTTATGCGAATTTTAGCAATCGACTTTACAAAAGGCATCTTGATTTGCCTGATGGTAATGTTCCATCTGAATTATTATGGAACTTTTATGCCAGAGGTAGTAGATCCATTTGTCTACTCATTTCATGTATCCAGCTTTATGCTCATATCAGGCTTCCTGTTTAAGCCTGAAAAAGCGTGGAGTGGCTTTTGGAAATCGTACAAATACCTTTTGTTACTTTACTTACTGTTTAATGTGACTGATTATGTGTTAGTATCGACGGTCGGAAAAACCTTAGGCGCTAGTTCTCAATTGAAGTTGGGGTGGTACGATTTGCTTCATGTTATTTTTGTTTCACCCGCTGGCGCATATTGGTATATTCACTCTCTCCTGTGGATGTATTTAACCTATTGGTTGATTGACAAACTGCCAATTAATAAAGTCGGGGGGAGCAGAATTGTTCTTCTGTTTGTAGCCGTTTGGGCAATCAATATCAACGATAAACTCCCTTGGAATATCTATTTTGCAGTTGGTGCTTTAATGCGTGTATTAAGTAAGAAGTACGACAACAAAACGGAGATTTTCATGCCAACATGGGTGGCCTTCATACCCCTTGTATTGATTGCTTTATTTGCAACAGGTTACCCGACTCTGAGCCCGACGGGTTTTGCTACGGTTCTCTGTTTTATCAGCCTTATGATGTGGTTTGCATTGAAGTTTGAAAGCAGATTCGTTAAGTTTTTCTCATACATTGGTCAGAACACATTACCCATTTTACTATTCTCACCATTCCTGACGATTTTATCAAAACTATGGCATCGTTTCTGCGCATTTGACCAATCGGAGGTGGCTTATGGGCTGTTCAGTACCACTTTGGTTGTAGCCTTGTGTCTGCTGGCTGCATTTGTGTGGGATAAGCTGAGATTGAATAAACTATTTGGTAGAAATCTTTACGTCAACTATCCAACAAATGAAAATTGATTCCTATAATAGTCGGAAGTTACGCGTGCTATCATGCGTACTGATACTGCTTGTACTCTATATACACAGCTTCTACAATGAAGCAATAGGGACAAAGTATGCATCGTTTGCACAAATGTTTATGGGAGGTGGAGGATTGGCTAATATTGCAGTCCCGATGTTTTTTGTGTTTTCGGGTTTCCTGTTCTTTAGTGGAATACAAACAGCAAAAGACTGTTTTCCAAAGATAAGAAAGCGAGTACAAAGTTTGATAATTCCATATGTGCTGTGGAATATAATCTTTGTTTTGTGGTATGTAGTACTGCAGAATCTGCCTGGGATTGCTGGAATGATAAACAGCGATATCATTACTGAAATTACCAGGGGCAGTGTTTTGGAGAATCTTTATACTATTTTTGTGGCACCTGTGGCATTTCAACTTTGGTTCCTGCGCGACCTGATTATTATAGTACTGTTTTCTCCTTTAATCTACTATTGGATAAAATATACACGATGGTATGGTACACTGGCAATCCTCCTTCTGCACCCGTGGTTAATGACGTTATCAGAAACATTCAATCAGTTTGGTATTGCATACTTTATCTTGGGTGGTACAATTGCTAAGTGTTCTGATTTGGAATACGTTACAAAAAGAGCGTGTTCAACTCCCGTATTCATCATGTCTTTGGTGATTTGGCTTGTTCATGCGATGCTTCAAGCATTACAGATACAAGTGGCGTTTTGGTACTGGGGTGTTCTGTCGGTGTTGGCTGGTATGATAACCACATGGAGGGTATATGATTTACTTGCCTCAAAGACTAAAGTAATTTATGCAATGTCGCCCCTAAGACCATTGTTGGGTTATTCGTTTTTCGTTTACCTTTTTCATGAGCCAGCCTTCAATATCATCAAGAAAATTGGAGTTAAGGCGTTAGGTACGGGCGATATAGTACTGATTTTGCTGTTTTTAATCAATCCAATAATAATGTATTTTTTATCTGTTTTGGTTGCAAAGCTATTGCAGAAAATAATGCCAAAAGTTTATGGTGTGCTTGTAGGAGGGAGATAATGGATAAACCGATACTAGTTGACGGCATCTTCCTAAATATGGGAGGAGCCGTAACAATATTCAACCGCCTGATTGACGGCATGGTGGAACAAGGGATGGACTTTGTTCTACTAAAGGATGCCCGTTGTCCGAAACTAACTTCTGAGGACGGGGTGCCCAGGGTGATTGTATTGGAGCCTTCTTTCATAATCCGACACAAGTTTTATAAGGAGCATAGGAACGATTTCAGCAAAGTGATATGTATGGCTAATATGCCTCCTTCGGTGAAATTGAAGGTGCCTGTGACTACCTACTTTCATAACTTGACTGTCCTGAAGATTCCATCGAATTTTTCCTTTAAACGTAAGATGCGTTTCTGGGTTCGTAGGGCAGCACTCTTGCTACTGTGTAGGAATACTAATTCGTGGGTGGTTCAGACTCAGAACTCTGAGGATACGTTACGAAATGCTATACCCCACACGGAGCATATTTATCAATATCCCATTTTCTGTATTCCAGAGGAGTTTGCTGACGATGGCAGAAATAATAGAGAGGGTTTTGTATTTGTTGGAGAATATAGTTATGCCAAAGGACATGATGAGTTGCTGGAGGCTTGGAAAATATTGAAAGCAAGAGGTCGCAATCCGTTACTTAAATTGACGGTTTCTCAAGAGTCTGAGTTTTTGAATAAACTTCCAGATGAAATCGCAACAGGTCTGAACATCAAGAATTATGGTTTCCTGCCCTATATGCAGTTGCCGGAACTCTACAAATCGAGTAAAGCCCTTATCTATCCTTCGAGAAATGAAAGCCTTGGCCTTGGATTGATAGAGGCTGCGGTGGCTGGTTGTGATATTATATCGTCTGACCATCCTTTTACTTATAGTGTCTGCAAACCTTCTGGGGTTTTTGACCCGATAGATCCTTCTTCTATTGCCGATGCTGTATGTCGGTATCTTGATGGTGAGGCAGGGAAGAGTGAACTGACCATCTATGACAAACTGGAGGATTTTTTGTTTTTTATCAAGAAACTATAGTTTTTTAATAATGCATAACTACAGTTTTGGTATAGTTTGAGTTATAAAAATTACATCATATCTCAATAGAGTAAGTAATATGTTAGATATATCAGCAATTGTCCTCACCTACAATGAGGAAATTCATATCCGTCGCTGTCTGGAGAATGCTTTCCGCGTGGCGAAGGAAGTCTTTGTGATAGACTCTTTCTCCACGGACAGAACGGTGGAGATAGCAAAGGAATGTGGCGCAACAGTGCTCCAGAACAAATGGACGAACTATGCCACACAGTTCAACTGGGGGCTGGACAATGCGCCGATAAAGACGAAATGGGTGTTGCGCTTTGATGCAGATGAATATCTGGAGGATGATCTCATTGAGGAAATAAAAACAAAACTGCCTAATGAACCGGAGGAGGTGACGGGTATCGAGTTTCATCTGAAGGTGAAGTTTATGGACAAATACATGCGCCATGCGTCTCCCTCCGTGGTGCTCATGCGTCTGTTCCGTAACGGCATCGGGCGCAGCGAGGTGCGTCTGATGGATGAACACATCGTGCTCTCTAAGGGCATAAGCAGGACATACGATGGTGCTTTTGTTGACCATAATCTGAATAACATTACGTGGTGGGCACAGAAGCATATCGGTTATGCGAAGCGGGAGGCGGCAGACTTGCTGAATATAGAATATGACTTCTCGGAATCATCAGGCAAAGACCATGTAGAAGGGCAGGCGGGTGCCAAGCGTAACCTGAAGAACAGATATGCTGCTAAACCACTATTCCTGCGTTCTTTTGTGTATTTTCTCTATCGCTATTTCTTTAAGCGCGGTTTTCTTGATGGCAAAGAGGGTTTCCTGTGGTGCTTCATGCAGGGTTGGTGGTATCGTACATTGGTTGACATTCAGGTTTATCAGATAAAACATGAATGCCACAATGACAAGACCAAGATACAAAAGTATCTGAAAGATAATTTTAATATCAGTTTCTAAGTAGAGTCTGGTGTACTGAGGAATCCCAAAATCTTATGGTTTTGGGGATTTTGCCTCTAATTCAAGTGTTTTTATAATTACAATGAAGAGGGTATTAATACATACATTAATATTCTCTCCTGATGGTGTGTCTACGGCATATCTGTACAATGATATTGCGTTGAGGCTGCAGGAGAGGGGGTACGAGGTTGTGGTGCTGACTACGACACCGCATTTTAATATTGTTCCTGAACAGGTGGCCCAGCAGCCCATGCGATGGAAGGTGTGGGGCTTGTGCAAGGTTAGCAAGTACCATGGCATGACTGTGTTGCATGTGCCGCAGAAGAAGTTTAAGAGTACATTGCTGCGATTGATAGGATTTGTTTACTGGCACATTGTATCATTCATCATTGGACTGTCCATCAAGCACGTTGACCTGATTATTTCTCCTTCACCACCATTGACTGTGGGTTGGATGAACCTTGGTCTGGCTAAACTGAAGGGCTGCAAGGTTATATATAATGTGCAGGAGATATATCCGGACATATTGAAGTTGAAGGGTGGATTGACCCTGAAGTTCTTGCGCTGGATGGAGCAT
>AUXO018499758.1_pt1 | contig 22491 bp, 8 predicted proteins | sample 768731 | NCBI WGS metagenome assembly AUXO01 (sample SAMN02715735, study PRJNA202380) | gut metagenome | biome: sheep rumen | host: Ovis aries | place: New Zealand: Palmerston North | reverse complement strand
GCGGATTTATCTAAATAAATTTCGCCAGAGTCTGTTGTAAAATAAATATGACCAGCAACTTTTGTTTGGGTATCAACTTTTTCTTTTGTCCCATACACAGGTATAAATTTTATTTTATCGCTCATTATTGTCTCCTTTCTTTCTATCAAAAAAAATAGGGAAGAAAGTTTTATAAAATCTTTCTTCCCGAAATTTTTATTTACTTCTTTCTAATATCTATTAAAAAGATAAAGGATTGATTGATAGGGTTTGCCCCTTAATTAAAAGCTACCCCAAACAACATCAATTGTTGTTGTATCACCACTACCAGTTACATTAATACTACCAGTAGAAGCAAGTTTAAATTGTAATGCTAATTTATCTGTACCACCAGACTGCATTTGGACAGTAGCAACATTGTTAGCTGCCGTTGAAGTTGTCGTAAATGCACCAACATTTAATGTGCTATCTTGAACAGTAACTTTCTTATAATTAACAGCAGTAACATGACCCTGATTATTTGTTGTGACTTCGTCAACAACCATAAATGTCATTGGGGCACGAGCAGTTTGTACAGCTGTTTCACTACCTCTGTCATCATCTGTTGCGCCAGAAGCAGGTACATGAGTATCATTACGAGTAATATTAGCATGTTTAATTTGAATGCTATTAATGTTAGTTGTGCCAGAAACCGCACTACCATTTGCGCTTGTCGTATCTGTTAAATCAATAGCATCGCCAGCAGTTAATTTAATTTCACCAATAACAGCATTACCACTCTTAATATCAATACCATGCGAAACAGTCGCAATTTGATAAGTGGTATCAGTACTATTACCAGTAATAATTTCATAATTAACATTAGCGGCAGGAATTGTGCCATCAGTTCCTTCTGAGCCTTGAATAACAATTAAATAACCCGGCTTAACAGGAGTGCCATTAATAGTAAAATCATTATCTGCTAAATAAACATCACCATTATGATATGCGCCGCCTGCTGTTATTGAGCTAGGAATTTCATTAGCCGAAGAAACAGCGCCTCTATAAGTCATCGCATTAATTGTCTTTTCAAGATCGTCAATTGCTTGATTTACTTCTGTTCTTGTTAAAACATCTAGCGTAGCTGCGCCATTAACAAAATGGACTTCTTGTGCTGCGTTTTCGCCATATTTAATAGTTGGGTCAGTACTAGCATATTTCCTTTGACCATTTGATAAAACTATTTCACTAGTAAAACCATTTGGACTAGCTGGTGTACCATTTGTAATTGCACCACTACCTTCAATAATATCTGTTGAAGTAATGCCGCCAACACCATTAGGATTAATATCAAAACTAATTGCGCCAGTTGACTGATCACGTTTAACAGTAACACTATTACTGTTCTTTAAAGCAATTGAGCTATCGTCATTAGCTTTACTAGAATCTAATTGTAAAACAACATCATCATTAGTATTATCACTAGCGCCACCAGTTGTCTTTAATTCATAAGTAGTATCTGGATCAACGCTAATGGTTAAACTACCATCGTTAGAATTTCTACCAATAGTAACATTACTAGTACCAGCTGCGATCTTGAAAGAACCAACAACCTTAGTACCATCAGTATCTTCAAATTCTAATTTTACTTTACCAATATCTGTTGTGTCTGTTGATAAAGCCGTTCTTTGGTCTGCTTTTAATTTAGTATTTGGATTTGTTTGTAACCAAGTGCTTCCATCGCTCCAAGCTAAAATGTTACCAGCAGTTAAGTAATAAAATTCACCATTATGATCACTAGCAGTAGGTAAGTCACTAACACTTGTAACAACTTGAATGCCTTCGGCAATTGGCAACATATTTGTACCATTACCTAAGAATAAACGCTTTGTATCTGTTGTAAAATATAACGCACCATCTACAACACTATTACTACCAGATGCTGGTAAATCAGCTTGTAAACCACGTTTAAATAAAACATTTGCCATATTTTATATTATTCTCCCTTCATTATTCGTCTTCTTCTGTGCCGTCTACTTTCATCCATCTTAAACGACCATCAAGGTCATCAATCTGGCTTTGTAAATCGGTATCTTTTTCCTTTAAAGCCGCAATCTCATCTTCTAAATTACCAACACTTGTTTCAACAACTGTTAATCTTGAATTTAGTTCAGAGGCGCTTTCAGGATGGTCTTTTATTCAATCAGCGATTTCTTTTAACGTATCAAAACTAGCATCGGCCCCGGCTACGATCTTCGTAACTTCATCTGCCGCAACTTCACGCATAGATAAACCATTATCATCTCCACGAATAGTATTGACGTCAGTTCTTAATTGAATAAGTTCTCTGGCCTGTACTTCTGTTAAGCCCGAAACCTCTGCCCAAGTAGCGTCACCACGCAAAAATTTATTGTGGTCTCCTGCCAATGGTTGTGGAACAATACCAGCTGCACCAGCTCTATCGGCAGTAGCGCCAACCATATCAACAAGACTACCTGTAATATCTCCAAATACCTCGCTAAAAGGCTTATTTACTCATTTTTGTTCGTCTCCATCAAAAATTAAAATAGAATTTGGTGATATATCATTACCAAGCAGAATATCTTCTAAATCAGACAGAGAAATATTAGAAGTTAAACTTCCACTAATTAATTTGTCTCCAAGATATAAAAGACCGGTAATTGCATCTTTTTCAGAAATAAAATACAAGCAATCAGCATCTTTTGAGGCTAATGCGGCAAAAGCGGCCGGAGTACCTCGTCTAAATTTAACATAATTTGCTAATGCCAAAGTATATTCCCTCCTTTTATTTTATCTCTTTCAATCTAATTAATAAACACAAATAAAAAAATAAACTGGCTTGCCCAAACAGGACAAGCCAGTTAAATGTAATTTTATTGCCATGCGTTGAGTAATTCTCAATAATTTCTCTTTATATATCCGTCAAAATTGTCTTCATAAGTGTCAATATTAGCATTTTCTTGTGTTTTAATATAGACATAATGATTAGAAGTATTAACTCAAATCCATCCAGACCTTAATGCTGGGACAGATATTTCATTACTTTTTACATCTGCGGTTAAACTTGTAGGAACTTTATCTGAACGAACAATACCAGCAAAAATGTTTGTTAATCCGCTTTCATTATTAACACCGCCAATTTGGAAATTCTCAATATTATAAATTCTATTTTGTAATTTATGGAGACCTTGTCCAAGAGTATCAGTGTCAGCCAATGAGCCGGTTGAAGCAGTATAATTTTTTGTTAAATCAGTTAATTTTCTATTTGCGATATGATTTAATTGTCATTGTAATTTAGCAATCGCTTCACTAATATTATCATTATTATCAACATCTGGAATATTATCAGCAATAACTGGATATTTTTCATAAATTGTAGGATGATTTTCTGGCCAAGGATCATCATTATAAGTTACAAAAGTATCGCCTTGTTTAATATAATATGTCTTGCCAGGTTGTTTTACCTTATCGCTAGTAACAAAATAAGGGGCATCATTATAATAATTATTATATTCATTTAATGTAATATTAGAAGCACCCGCATTAATATGCGCAATTAATTTTTCAATCCCACTTCTTAATGATTCGCTTGTGGTAATATTAACATCGCCAGAAGGAGATGCTAATGTTCCTATTATAGGCTGACCATCACTCTTTAATATTATATCAGCTAATTTTTTGCTATTAATTCTACCATGCTCATCAACCATAAGAACATCACCAGGAACTAATGGGCCAAATTTATCAAGTAAATCATTCATTTGATTTATACAGCCTTGAATCGTATTTGGATCACGAGTTCTTGTATCATTTGGTTGTAAAATTTCATTTAATCTTAATAACCAGCCATGAAGCGTATTAATATCTCTTGCAAAACCAGGCAATTCTTTTCAAATACGTGTATTAAACCCATACCCAATAACGAGAGGGTATTTTGTTTGTTCATATCATCCTAAACCTGCTGGGTTTCTACCATTAAATTCGCTACTATTAGATGTATCTATCTCTTTATAAGTATAATTTCCTTCTGCGCCTTCTCTAAGATAATATTTTTTATTTTGTACCAATGTATCTTGTGTTAAAGTATACTCAGGTTTGAAAAAATGATCAAGATCTTCATCTTTTTGAATGATTTCCGTATTTAATTTTTGATAAATATTAAATTCAGTAAAATCACCGCAATCAACAATATAATACTCATTATTTTTTCTATATAAATCATTGCCTTCAACAAAAATATATTCATTTGCTCTTTCAGCTTTTTTATATAATTTATCTATATTATCATAGAAATATAATGTTTTTTCTGTATAAAAAGTTGTTAAACTATCTTCATAAATATTTTTCTTTTCTGCTATTCCATAGCCAACTTTAACTGGCTCATTTGTGGCTATAAAATAATGATAATTTGGATTTAAACTATCTTCTTGTTTATTTTTATTGAATTCAAAAATATAATCAAGATAGCCAGCAGTTTCAATATCTAATTCATCACTTGTTCTATCTTCATCCGCAACTCATTCATTTAATTCACGCATTTTATTTTGGCCTTCTTCAGTTGAAGTATCAATTTTAAAATAATAGCATTCGCCTTCGCGTTTTAAACGAGTTTCTTTTATTTCGTATTTATATGGAGTTGGTGTTGATAAATCTTCTATACCAACCAAATCACCCCAAGCAGCACGAGTATAAATATTAACATTTCCACGCTTTTCAATTTTATATAAATAATAAGGATTAGCCTGAGTAACTTCATGAGGTGGGAAAAGAATTTCATCAATACTTCTTGATTTATATGTCGAACCAGTTATCCATTGATCTGTTTCTTCGTCATAAATTGTGGCTGAACCAGTAACATATCATACAGAATTTAAATTATAATATCAATTAACACCATTAATCTCTTTTTTACCATACTTCTCACCATTTTCATCTTGAACAATTGTAATACCTTCTTCTTCAAATATATCTTCAAAGGAAGAATACAATCCTCTACGATAATAATCTGGGAATTGTGGCAAACTACGATAATCATAATTACGATTTGATTCTTCATTTTCTTTCGTGATATCTTTTAATGTTCAAACTTTAAACAAAGGACGTAAACGAGTGCTCATAACATAAGCACTACCATTGCCAGAGCTTGTCATTAATTTTTTATCAAGCCAGAAATAATCTCTACTATCGTTGAGAGCAGCCATCTTTTCTTCCATTGGTAATTGCTGATAAATAGTTGGACTGCCATCTGGATGATAATACCATTCTTTACCATCATTTGGCCTCATAACGGCCGCAATATATGTTAATTTTGTTGGAATATTATAGTACAATTCACTAGGGTTGGCAAATTCAACATTCTTAGATACTCTTTTATAAATATTGCCATTATCATAATTAGAAAATAAAGGCTTATTATTAGTGTTATTTACATAAAGTTTAATATCTCTTAAATTATTTACTTTAACGTAACCTTGATTTTCATCACTAAAATATCTTTTAAAATTTTCAGCTGTTGTTGCCATTGGCGCGCCGGTTGTCCCAGCTTTATATGCTTCTTCTGTAATTGGAACTCCATCGCTGCCAGCTAAAAATGGGTAATGTAACTCTTCAAAATCAAGAGTCGTACCAGCATAATAATAAGTGTTTTCTTTATAATTTGGGTTTCCAGCGTTTCCAGGAGGATTATAATAAATTTGCCACTGATGCGCTTCACTTGCCTCATTAGGCATTTTTTCACCGTCGATTGCTGAAGATGGATCTGTGATAATCATACCCATTAAATCATGAGCACTATTAATAACGCCAGCAATCGTTTGGCTATCTTCTGGAGTATAATTATCATCATGAATTAAACGTAATCTCTCTTCATTAAAATCAGATTTACTATTTGCGTCATCCCAAGAAATATTTAATTTTCTTTGAGTACCATAAATTAAATCCCACATGCTAGCAATTGTATCACCAATAGCAGGAAGAATAATACTCAATTCTTTTGTATCTGCATAAGCTTGTTTATTGTTATCTGTTGGGTCATTTCTATTTGGGTATAACATTCCAGAGCTATAGTTATCTACCCTTATTTGGTTTTTATCAAGATAATTATTTTCATCTTCAAATCTTGAATGTACTGATTTTTCTTTATTAAATCCAGCTTTATTAAAATAAATTGCGGCTGGGTATGACGTATAGTCTATATCGGTATCTTCATCAAAGATAGTGCTGCCGTCTGGCCTCAAAATATAATGCCCACTAGAATCATAAGTTACGCTTGGCTTTACTGCGTTTACATCTGATTCTAAATTATTTAAAATACCTTCTTTTTTTATTTTACTATTAACGTCACTAACATCTGCAATTCTAAAACTCCAAGGAGTTTGTAAATGTAAATTATAGTAAACATTAGTACTATCTTTATCATAATGTGGCTTTGTTGGTATATCATAAGGCGCTTCTGCCGTAACAGCAAAAGTTGGTACAACAGAATTTAAATCAGCAATATTAACATATTTTGCTTTTCCATCAGCAGAATAAGTTTTACGCCAAACTGTTGAATCATAACCTCTACCAAGTCCATAAACAGCTTTATCAATGCCATAATTTACTGTATATCAATCATTATCGACAGAACTTGGGATGGCCTGTTTAATACCATTTTTATCAAATAAATACCAATGCTCAGTAAATTCTTTGATGGTTTCATCTTCCCCTTGTATTTGTATATCTACAATTTGTTTTACAATAGGATTTAATCCTTCTGTATAAAAAAGAGTATAGTTGCCACCTTCGGTTTTAAATTCTTGTTCACAAAAAACAGTGCCAAAAGGAAAAGCAGTAGTTAAATCTTGAACTTCACTTTGTGCATCAAATTTAATATAATAAACTTCTTCTTCTGGTAATAAATCCTCTGATAAAAATGCTTTTGGCATTGGATTTAATTCTGTAATTATTTTAGTATAATATTTTTTAACATTATTAATTTTTACACTATAAACAATTTGACTACCAAGAGTAGGATTTTCATTTAATGCTTGGTCATATTCAACCAGCACATATCTTCCACCAAATATACCATCAGTATCTGCGCTTAATTCCATTAAAGTCCTATTAGAATAAATTCTATCAAATTTAAAAGAATTGCTTGTAGTATTTCGTATATTTCCATAGAAACCCATAAATTAATCCTCCTCTCCCTCATAAACAATATCAACAATTAAAAAACCATTGCCAGCTTCGCCAGCTTTTTCAATTGTTTTCATAGACTCAGCGTCAAAGCGCAACGCGCTAATTGACGCTTTGTCTTGTAAGTCTAATTCGTAAATACCAGTAGCACCAATAATCACTGGGTCAATACCACCATTTAAGAAAAATTTTGTTCCGGGCAAAGCCTGAATACCTAATTGATAAATGGGGGTTTTATCTGCAAATAAACTACCGGTAAAAAATGATTCAATCGTAGCATCTTCTGGGTAAATATTATCAGTAGCCATATTATTTTTTATTCATCTATATTGATATGCCCTTCTCATTCTCCATTTCCTCCTTAATATATAGTTTGAGCGCTCTTTGTCGCAGAAACAGACATCGTTCCATTATATGTTAATGGAATCGTTATTTTACTCATTAAATATTCTCCATTTATTTTACTATCTTCATCATAAACTAAAACCCTAGTATTTGGCTGTAAATGATAAATAGGCACAGAATTAATAGAAATTGATTCGGTGCAATATAAATAAAGATTAAGATATTCTTCAACAACATCATATGCACATTTACCTTGTGAACTAATTGTAAAATATTCATCTATATTCGGTATTTGTAAATACGTATACCCAGATTTTCTATCTACCGTTTGAACATCATCGGTAAAAATTGCATTTGGTGTTTCTCTAAAATATATGGCTTTAACCATATTATCATTGACAGATTTTGCCCTATCTCCAATAGCAGGAACTGAATATCTAACCAAATCACTACTCTTATCTGCTTCTAAAAAATCAAATCAAAAATTAAGTGTTTCTGGTGAATCAAGAATTTGAACATTTCATCCATCATTTTCATCTTGATTTTCAATCCAAGAATTAATTCATTTTTCTTCATCTAAATCATCATAACTAACATTTAAATAATATGAAATGCCAGTAGAAGAACTAAAATAAATACCACTATTACTATCAGCAGAGATAGCACCAGTTGTATATCAAGTATGCCCTTCTCTTTCTGTCCATACCCCAGAAGGATAAGCTATTTTCATTAATTGCGGTGGGCAGTATAGTTGACGTCAAAATCCTTCCATATCAACGTAGTATTGTTCATAACCAGTTTTACCAGAGGGATAATACCATTGGCTATTTAAATCAAGACCATTTGTGTTTCTAACCTTAAGATAAAAATCATCTTCATGATTATGTTTTCTATAATCAAGTGCCATTTGGAAAATAATTTCACGTCAATCACACAAATTTTCTGCTTTACGCACAATATGGCGGTAACCTTTTTCAGTTATTGTTTCCATTATTTTTTCTTCTGTTAGTTGTAATTCAGCTTCTCTTTCGATATACTCCATAAAAGTTTCATCATCTGTTTTTTCTGGAAAATCAGGGAAATAGAAATAAGCATAAGCTTCTACAACTTTTTTACCATTTTTTATTCTTTCTTCTTCTGGCTTGTCCATAATAGAAAGCCAATCTTCAAAATAATCATAGGTATGCGCGCTACAACCACTAAATGGCGGTTCATAAACTCTTGTAATTCCGTCATCGTCTATAAGCGATCGTGCAGACGATCCATTATGTTGTGTATCGACATAATATGTGCCATCTTCATATTTATATGCGTTAAATAACCATAGTTTATCAATCGTGTGTGTACCAGAGATTTGTCCACCAAAAATATCAGCAAAATTAACATTTTCAACATAACCACGCGATTTATTTGGATCATTTTGCGGGTTTGTTGCGTACATTCTCATATGATTAGTTGGGTCTTGTCCTGTTAAATTTTTATAATAAGTATATCAATCTCTTAAATCCCATCAACCGCTGCTTCAAGATCCATCTTCGTTTCTACTTGGTGAACTTAATGTATTAATTATTTTATGCTCTGGTTCAAATGTTTCAACATCCCTTATTATTTTTTTACGAATTTTTTCTTTAGTTTCTTTTTTTACCATTTCAGCCAATTCTTCATAAGTAACATTAACAACACCTTCGCCATTTTTTACTCATCAATCGCCAACTTCAGTAGTTCATTCAACTCCGCCTTTTTTTACTTGAACTGGTTGCCCATTTTCATCAAGTTTAGTCTCTGTATATTCAATAGTTTTATAATATGTTGGTTTTTTATCTACCGCATATCTTAAATGTACTGGTAACTCACTACCAGTATTAGAAGTTTTCGTACCTCAAATTGAAAAATCATTTCTAACATTTGACAATAAAGGTGTATTCGCATAAGATGTTATTAAAAAACTATCACCAAAAGTTCAAGTGACTGGACTTGAATAAGCAGCAGCTTCAACATATGTTTCGTCTGCGGTTGTAACATAAGAATTTTGATTACCTGTTCTTATATTATTTCAACTTTTATCAACAAAAGTTGGTTTCTTTTGAAAAATAAATCTACCATCAACATCATAAAAATATTCAAAATTGCCAAGCATTGAAACCAATTTATCTAACATTGCGGTAATTGGTTCTCCAACACCTAATATTAAATCATTTGGGTATGTAATATCAGTTAAACGATAACCACATGTTTGTCCAGCCACAATTTTTGCTATTGTAAATATTTGATTTTTTTCTTCATCAGTAAAAACAGTAGGAATACTCTTATCAGTAGTGCCTAAATCAAGCTCAATAAGCTGGTCATATTTATAACCATATATGGCAATATCGTCCAAAGATATGCCACCAGTAGGAGCATCGTCTTCAATTTCATATGTATTTGTTTCTGAATTAAAAACTGGCTCATTTTCCTCATTTATTTTAACTGGAAAAACCCTACTTTCATTTGCGCTTTCTCCGATGACAGAAGTTAAACAAACATGTGTATTATTTTGCCCTGGTTGAAAATATAAAAACATTGGGTCAGCTGAATTATTATAATCAAGTAATTCTATACCATAATCTTCCAGGTCATTAACAACAATGTTTTCTCATGTTTCATCAGCATACGCATGTACAGCTTCTCTAATAATATTTTTTACAGGGATAGGGGTAATTGTTGTTACGCCATTCGCATAATATTCTTCTTTACCGAAATCAACTGACGTAAACAAAGATCCACTTAAATCTCCATTAAGTAAACACATTTTATCTTTACCTGTAATAGAAATAGTATAATTATTTACAGATTGAGAAGTATTAAATGCTGATATTACATAGACACCCATTGGAAACCAAATAATTTCATCATAATCTCAACCAACGGTATTCCGTAAACCAATAAATAATCTAAATCTTGTTTTTAATCCCCAATAGTATTGGTTAATATTTAAATCTTTTGCAACAAGACTTAAACTGCAACTTCTACGAACATTAGAGGCTCCATCTAAGCTGATAGAACCTCCAGTAATTTGCCCTTGTATTTCTTCTATTGGGTCATTTTGTAAAGTTAATGCTATAACTTTAGCAAAAATCTCTTTTTCTCTATGACGATATAATTCTTTTAAGAACTCGTCATCTAATAATGGATTTTTATTCAATGCCGCGGTCCTCCTTATATCGTTTTATTTTTTCATCTAAACAAGTAAGATATTCTTCTTCTTTTTGTGCAATTATACTGCGATAAAATTTTGAAGCTTGTAATTGTTTATTATAATTAGTTCTTCAATCTTCGTCTTTATAATCGTATAATTCTTCTGCTGTATCTTTTCTTGTGTAGAATAAATCAGTATAATTTTTAACAGCCTCATCTCAAGCAGCTCGTTTTTCTTTTAGCTCTGGGCTAGTTTCTTCAACAATATATTTTATTTCTCTTACTTGATAAGAGAGATTTAATATAACACCATCACCAATATAAATATCTGTGATATCTGGTATTAAATTTGTCTTAAATGAGCCGGTATTTGCTAAATCAACATAAGGTTGTAAAATTCGCCCATCTTTTGTATATAATTCATCTTTAACCGCTTCAACACCTTCTGTTTCACCGGTATTAATATAAATTCTTGAAGAATAACCATCCACAACTTTATAATACCCTTCTTTTTCATCATAAATTAAATAGTAATCGTCTTCAAAAGTGCGGTATTTATCATAGTCCTTATAAGCAGTTTTTTCATATAAACCTAATTTATAAGGAGTAATATCTTCTTTATCTATGCTTGGATTTAATGCTTCATAATTCTTTAAATAAACGGTTATATCATTAATAACATTATAAGTGCCATCTTCTTGCTTTTCATAATAAAGTTTATTCTTTTTAAAATATTTATTTTCCCAATTATAATTATCAAGTGATTTAATAAATTGATTAACTTTATAATAATTTGCGTCAACATAATATAATTCATTCTTATGGTATTCAACAGGTCTTTCAACCCAAACGCCATTTTCATAAACAACGAGCACTTCTGGATGTCAATCTAGTGGATCTTCATTTTTACTATAATTAAATTCTTTTTTACCATAATATTTTTCCAAAAGAAGATAATCTTCCGGTGTTAATTTAATGATTTTCATCATTTCTATCATAGTCTTTTTCTCATCTTGATAAATTATAGTCGTTTCATTATTATTTCTATATTTTACAAAATCACTAACTTGCGACAATGTTAAATTATATTTAGAAAGCATTTCAATGACTTGAGACTTTAATTCTTCTAGTTCTCATGGTGCCAATGTATCAATATAATTATATGGCACATCAACATCAATTTGATATTCTTTATTATGATCAAAAATTGGATGAATTTTATATATATACATACTATTTCTTTGAGGATTAAATACTTGATTAGCCATTTCACCATAAGAATAACCCTTATTTGCTCCTGGCATTTTTGTTTTATCAAAAGAAAATCAATTATTAAAATCTTCATAAGTCATACTTTTAATATCAAATGCGGACGCATCTGCCCAAGTATAAATATCTTCAATTTGCTTTAAATCAGCATGTATTTGTAAAACATCCAATAGTTCTGTTCTTGTATCAATAATATCATTTAAGATATTTCTATCCATTTCTCCACCAATAAATTGACGGCATGGATAATCAACAAGAGTTTGACCAGTAATTAAATCAAAACTATTTGCATATAAATCAGTATATTTATAAGTAAATAAACCATTATAATCTTCAAGAATATAATTTTGTGTATTATTGTCACTGTAAATATAATCTGATTCTTGTGGCTGCGGAATATAATCATTCAATAATCTATTTAAAGCTCTTTCTAAATTTTGTATTCTTTCTTCTATTTCAGCTTTTTCCCGCCTTAAAGATTTCAATGTATCATTTTCAATTGTTAAAATATAAGCTTCTTTTTCTTGCTCTTTTATTGTTTTTTGTTGTTCTAGTAAATTAATTTGATCAATAATTGCGTCTATTCTTTGCAAAATTTCTGACCTTTGCGCTGGTAAAGTTTCATCTTGTTCTCTATATAATGGTTCCAATTCATCTTCTAAACGCTCAATTTCTTGTTCTAATGCGCGAATTGCAGCTTGCTGAGCCTCAATATCATTAGATGTCTCCAAAAAATTCAACCTATCCTGTAATGTAACAAGCTGTTCTTGTAAATTATCAAGTTCTTCTTGCAAAAGTTGTTTTTCAACTTCTAATACTTGTATACTTCTTTCAATTGTGTCTACATTTGCTTTATCTGTTTTAGTTTTTAATGCATCTTCATATTGAGTATTAATTGAATTATAATTTAACACTTCATTTTCTTTTTTAGTTCTAGCAATATTCCAAGCATTTGAAAAAATATAATCAAAATCATACGCACTTGGTAAACGCGGTGCTATTGGATTACTAGTGGTGCCACCTACCGCAGGCGTTGCATCGGTAAGAACTCATAAAACCTCTTTAATAGAAGTAATATAATCTGGCTCATTTGATAACAATTGTTCTTTAATTGAATTTAATTCTGCATTTTCTTGTGTAAGTCTATCAATTTCTGCTTGCTTTTCTTCAATCGTATCATATTTTTCACTATATTGCTCTAAATACCCTTCATATTCTGCTTTTTTATTTTGGTTTAACAATATTGCCTCAGCATAACCAATAACTTCTAATTCAAGTTCACTATTATTCGGATCATTATCAAGTTGCTGTTTCGCTGTTAAAAAAGATTGCGTATTTTGTTCTATTAATGCTTCAAAATTATCAATTGCTGCTTGACATTCTTCTCTAGTATTTATATCTGGCGTTTTTTTAGGAATACTATTTTTTTGACTTGTTATAGTATTATTATCACTAGTTATTTTATTGTTATTAGTATTTACTCTTGAGTTTATGTTTTGTATAACATAAATCGGTCCGTTTCCACCATTACTTGGTTTACTGTTTACTATTGCATAATACTTGGTATCATCTTCTAAATCAATTTCACTAAAATTATAAGTATTCTTTAATTCAGTTAATAATGATGTTCTATTTTGATATGTTGCAAGAAATTTACCAATATATGTATTTAAAGCAGCATCATATCTATCTATTTTTGCTTGTGATTCATTTAATGCTGTTTGTAAAGTATTAACAGTATTATTTACCGTAGTTTGATTCAAAGATTTTAATTCAGCGACATAAGCAGTAGTATCATCAATTTCTCTTTGCTTATTTGCAATTTGATATTGTTTATTTCTAATTGCTGCATTTTGATTATTAATCAACATTCGTTGATTTCATATGTCTGTATTAATGCTTTGAATTTGAGAATTAATATTGGTTATTTGTTGACGTTTATCAGCTATTTGTGTATTTTTATTATCTATTCTTATTTGTACACTAGCCAATTGATCATTAATATTATTAAGATTATTATTTTCTGTATTTTTTTCTGTTTCTTTTTCACTAATTTGAGAATTCAATTCACCTATGTCGTTATTATAAGCTATAACACCTTCATCAGTAGCAATACTAGGATCATTAACATAAAAATCATCTATTGCTTCTTGCTTTTGAACCAATTGTGTATTTGTAGCTTGAAGTTGATTTTCTATTTTAGCTATTTCAAATTGAAGATTATTATGATCTTCCTCATATTCTTCCATAGCTTCATTATATTCATTTTCATGAAAATAAGCAATATCTTCAATTGCCTTAATTTTCACAGAATTAATATCATCTGCTTTTTCTAAAATAAATTGTCCAGTATTGCCAATTAAACGCTGTTCACCATTAATTCAAATACTATCACCAGAATTCATATCATCAAAATAAATTGCATAAGCATGCAAAGTTTTTGAACTATATGGGTCTTTTAATAATTCAATATAACCATTTTCATCCATTGGGTAATCTGGATTTTTACCGGTTATAATTGGGACATATTTAACATCATATTTTTCTTTATCATCTTCATGAGTTTGCCACCCAAGAGGAACAGTTCTATAATACTGCCTATATTTATCATTATCATTAAGACCATTTTCTATAAAACCAAATGCGATTAAATTATCATAAGTACATTCAGCAACCTCATAAGCAGTACAAGAAAAAGTATGAAGCATACGCCCAACAGTATCATTTGGCGTTAAACTTGTATTGAGTAAACGCACAATATAATTACCCTCTGTTGGTGAACGGAATAGTTTTGCTTTACCATCAGTTAACCATTCTAAAACTTCTAATTTAAATTTGCGCTCAGCAGCAATATTATAATTTGTTAAATTAGTTGTTTTAGCATTGTCTGGTATCTCTTTTTCTGTTGGGGTATCATCTCTTTCTCAATTTGTGGTATCAATAATCCCAATTTCTTCATTCGCTAAAAATAGTTCTTGTTCATCACTAAAATAAGAAATTAAACCAGAAATTGGAAATTCTTTATAATTGACATGTCCATTTCTAAAAATGAATGGGTATTTACTACCAATAGTATCAGTCTTCGTTTCTGGAATATCATTTTTAAAACTTGATACTTTTGGATTATATCTAATTTTTAATTGACGTTTTCCGTCAAACAAATACGCATCTTCAAAATCTACAAATACCTCATTAGATATTACTCTATTAGTATAAACGCCAGCTTCATTAAATTGTCTAACTGCATATTTATACGTTTCGCCATGAGTGACTGTAAAATCACGCCAAAAAGTTTTTGTAGCAACTTCATTTTGAAGTACAAACGAATCTATGACTTCTCAATGTCTTGGATTTTTTGTATTTTGTCTACTAATTTCAAATGCGCCGGTTAAAGTGGCATTTTCACCATCATTGCCAAGGCTTTTTAAATTTAAACGGACAAAGCCATTATCATAATCTGCTTTTGCTACAAATTCAAATTTTAATTCAGTACCGACACTATCTTTTTGCGTAATATTATATTTAGGACTAGCACATTCCATTTTATTAGATGTGATAACTTGATATTGAATATAAAAAGCAGTATCGTCTTCTAAATCATCTGTATATTTAAAAATATCATTTGCACTTAATGAATCAGCGTCATTAATTGAACTATGCAATAGTCATCCGGTATCATAAAAAATTTCATCACTACCGCTATAAGTTATTACAAAACGATATTGTGCAATTTTTTCCATTGGGTCATCATCGTGCTCAAAAACGCCAAGATAATAGCCAGCATATAAATTACTTCTTTTATTTGAAAGACCATCAATGTAAATTTTTGGTCCTTCTAATCCATAATACTTTACAACACCAACAGTAGAATAATGACCAATAGTAGAATCAGAGCCAACATAAGCTAATTGTATTTTATAATATTGACCAGCAGTAAGATTTGCTTTACTAATATCAAATCTTGCTATACCAGTATCATAATCTTTACTTTCTATATTAGCAATAAAAGTATTTGTTTGTATAGTTTTTATTTTTATAATAAAACCTTTAATATCATTTTTTGCGACTGACCTGTTCATAGAAAACGGGACAACTAATGTTGTCCCGTAAAATGCTGGTATTGTACCTTCTATGACAGGAGGATACAATTTTGCCATACCTTACTCTCCTTCCGCATTTTCATTTTCTACTGGAGCCGCAGATGGCTCTTGAACCTGAACGTTATTAGCAAGTTCTTCCATTGCTTCTAAAACTTTACTCATCGTCTTAGTATCTTCTCCTTTAGTAGAAATCGTTAATAAAGCATTATAAATATTAATAAATTGTTCTGCCTGTTGTCTTGTCATAATAAGACCTCCTTTTTCTCTATATATATATTATGATAAAATTAATACTCTATCGCCATTAATTACTTTAGTACTAATAGTATATGTGACTTCCCCTATCTTAATTTGCTCTAAAGTTAATGTAGTTGGTATATCAGCATCTACTAATGCCCTAAACGATGGTGTATTTGCGTTGCCAGAAATAGGACCGGCAAAAATCATGTTTGCATTTGCAGAAGTACTAGTGCCACCGCCTCAATAAATATCTGCTATTGAACGTTTTGGTAATTGTACTGCGCTACCATCTATAAATCCAGTTCCATTATCAAAAAATCCAAAAACTTCTGTATCATTTTTATACCCTAAAATGCCAGTTCGTTTATTATTATTTAACATTGGCAAACTACCAATAATAATACCGGTAATTTGATTAAGGTTATTATTTGTAATTGAACTCATTACGCTTGAGATTGTAGAGCCATCTTCATTAGTTTTAATTTGTTGTGTTGCGCTAATAGCTTTAATAGCGGAATTGCTATAATTATTTAAAGTAACTAAAACAGGTTGATACCACTCACTAGTAATATTATCATTATCTTTTACTGTTATTTTAATATAAAAATTATAATTGGCATCATTAACATAAGTTGCTGTTGGAACTAGGGTCGCGTTATTTACATTATCACCTGTTCGTACCAATGTTGGAATATATTTTGTATCAGCTCCAGATACTGTAATCAAATCTATTGAAGTAATATTTATATTTTTATCATCTGCTGTTTTTGCAGCATAAGGAATATTGTAATATTTTGGATTAATATTATTATTATCATAAATAATTGTATTTATACCATCAACATGATCTATAAGACCACCAACTCTTACAGGCAATATATAATATTGCGTTATAATTATATCATTATTATCTCTGGTAGCAGTACATTTTATAATACCGCCAACATACCCATTAAAAATTTCTTCTGAAGTTAAATTTGCTATTGCTGGATTTGGCTCAATTCTTTTTATATCTGTATTTGAATCATCTTCAAATTGAAAACCTATTCATTTTTTTTCTCAATTCCAAGTAAAAGTAAAATTATTATTATCTATTTCATCATTACTATTATAAACAGTCGCTTGTAAAGCATAAGATTGCGTTCATCTATATTGCCAAACGCTTGGAACTTCACTTAGACCTGGTATACTTATATCAATAACACCACCGCTTATATCTGGGTCATGAGATACTACCTGATGAGGTGTAATCGTTAAAGTGTATCCAGAATCATTAACTCCTTTAACGCCAAAATATAATTCTAAGGATGCGGTATATAATTGTTCTCCTTTATATATAGCACAATAAACCCTATTATTTGTTAATGATTTTCTATAAATAGGCTTTATCTGATACATAAAAGCTGCTTTTTTTGCTCTTTTACCGCTATATATAGTTCTATCTTCTAAAATAATATAAAAATTATTAATATTATTTTGTAAAAAATTTTTTTCTAATATACTAATTTTATCATTTGATAAAAGTTCAGAAAATGGCTTGATATAATCACCAGTAGAATCATCATCCGTGAATAAATAACTAATATTCTCTATATAATAATTTATATCAGCCGCATACTGTTCATCACTTGCTACTGGTTGCGGTGTTCCATTATTATATTTATAAAGAATCATATCTCCATTTTCAGCATTGCCGCCTCTTAATTCTTCAAACTCTTGTTTTGTAATTGTTATCGTATTATAATATTTACCAAAACCAATACCATCAACTGGTGCATTTATCATAGAAATTGTTTTTGGCACTAACCAATAAATCCTATCAGCTGTATTAAGTTCTTCTGTTTGATTTGCACTAGAAACGAAAGATGCTTCTATGTTTCTTTTTACATAAGTATCACTTGCTCTTATCAGTTCACTATTTGCATTTTCAGTTGCTTTATAGATATTATAAATACCTTTTTTATCGTCAACGGCATTTAATCGTAAACCTTGAATTAAATCGGTAATTGCTGACTCGCTTGATACCGCATTCGTAAAAGTAAGATTTTCAGAAGTGTATAAAATTTCAAGTAAAAATTTACTCTTTTCAAAATTATCTTCTTTACTAACTGATGAATAAGAATATTTTTCATAAATATCATTTTCAATTAAATATGCCGCAACGCCACCAGCAGTGCGATGATTCGTACTAATTCATTCTATATACGTTCATAACGCATCTATAATATGCGTTTCTTCCGTTGGTAAAACTTGTTCCATTTTATTATAAATTTCTTCAACAGTATATGAATTTGCTTTATCAATGATTAATTGTATAGCCGCTTGATCATCTTCATTATAAGAAGTATTTAATTTCTTTGCTAATACATCAAGTCTATTTAATATTGTATATTTATTTTTATTTTTAAATACAAAAATTGCTTTAAATAATTCTTGCCGTTTATTTTGTAATTGTCTAGTTATTTGAAAATTTTGTGCTTCTATATCTGTTTGTTGAATTTCAAGTCATCCAGCACCAGCGCGAGGATCAATATAACCAGAAGTAGTGTCATAATTATAAAACTTAACTTTCGGGTATTGCTTTAGTGGTTCGGTATCTCCTAATTCATTTATTTCTCTATTAAGTTTTTGAAAATCTTTTAATGTATTTATATATCTATAACTATTAGCACCAATTTTATAAACTAAACGAGGATACATTGTTTTTGTATAACTTTTAGAATCACCCGAAACAAAATCAAATGAAGTACCATCCGCTGTGCGTAAAAATGCGGTGGTGCCTTTTATTTGAGACGTTGAAAATCCTAACATTATTTGTAAATTTTTTACAAAAATATTATGTTCGTATACTTCATCATATATTGTGCCATTTGGTCTAGTTTTTTGTGTTTTTCAAGGATACGCCCCATCACCGTTATAGAAATTAGCAGCTTGGAAAAATGTACATTTAATACTTCTTATATTTCCATCTTTTTCTGGATCAAAATCATATACTTTTCTCCCACTATAATAAAACCCTAAACCATATAAATTACCACTTAAACCATCACTTGTCGATAAAGAAAAATTTAAAGTTTTTCCTAAATCTGTCGTGATTTCAAAATTTAAGCCATAATCACCTGTAACTGGTGGCAAAGGACTGCTTTTGGGAAAAGTGGTTTTAAATTGCGCAAAAACGCCAATTCTTCCAAGCCCATTAAAGGAGCTTAAATCAATACCTTCATCAATAATAGATTCTCCATTATTATAAGGAATTGCTTGTGCTAAAGCGTTATTACCAGTATCAATTTCATTAGCTGTTAAGCCTAACTCCTGATCGTGTATATTACTACAAAGATTCGGTGTTATTTGTATAAAACTTGCAAATGGGTTAACATAATTAAATGCCTCTGAATTAGCAGTAACATATTTGCCTATAATTAATTTTGTGTTTTCATAATTCCCATCTGGGACCAATACCCAAACACTATCTTCATTTTCATAATTTGTTTTATCGCTATAAGCTGTAAAACGCAAACCACTATTACTAACTATATATTTACCGTCTGCTGCTTCTTTGTTATCAACAATATTACAAAGAATTGTGGTATCTTTATTCAATGATTGAAGACGTACTCTTAGTATCTCGTCAATAGCCCCAAATAATTCTTCACTATATTTATTTGCCATCGCAGACCTCCTTTTTCTCCAAAACTCTATTCTATTTTATTATCAAAAACAAAAGGGCAAAATTACCCAAACACACCCAATATAAAAAAAGAGGGACAGATTTCTCTGTCCCTTTAATTTATTGTTTTCGTCCTGCGTATTGCCCCGCAAGTCCTATTAAATTTTGGAAAGCCTCTTCTATTTCACTGTGATTAGTAGCATTAGGGAATTCGGCATGAATAGTGACATTCTGGTCTAAATAATTACCACCAGAACCAACTCCGCCAAGTAATAAATTACCAATTCCGCCAGCAGAAGTAGCATTAACGCCAATCATTTCAACGAGGTCTCTTACAAAACCAACTGTTGCGAGCATATTGGCAGTATCTTCTTTATTAAGAACAAGTTCTTTTTCATGGAGCATAGCCATTTTTCCTTCATTGCCTCACGCACCAGTATAGCCTCCGGTTGCAAATCCACCATCGGGTACTATCTTTTTAGAACCATCACTGTATATAATCATATCTGTTCCAGAAACACCATAAGGATCATCATATCTATCAACTTCATATTTTTGCGTTTTTACTGTTCTAGTATAATTAGCGCAATTACTACCACAATCTGTCCAACAAGTATCTGTACAAGTAGCGCCACAACCACATTCATGGCCGCCACTGGCAATTTTTTGAATTGCTGAACTAATTTTCGGTAATTCAATTGGAATTTCATCGGCACTTGCGATCAATCTTTCTAATTGCTCATACGTCTTTTCATTTTCAGCAATTTCTGCTTCCATTATAAATGAACGACCTTCTGGGCCATCTCACCAAGTTTTTAATTCTTCTAAAATATCATCAATAGAAATACCAAGTTCATCAGCAAGTTGTTTGGCAACACCAACAGCACCACCATTACCATCTTCACCAATTATTGCTGCGATAACTAAATCCATATCATCAGCAACTCTTTGAGCGAAATTATCAAAATTAATTCCAGCAGCTTCGGTAATGGCTTTTACATAGTCGCCCCATTTTTGATATTGAGCTGCTACATCATCACCCATTGTCGCAGAAGCACTTCTAAAATCATTCATAAAGTCTTCTAATGTTTGATAACCAGTTCCAAGAGAAAGTAAAGTTTCTTCAAAACTGTCAGTTAATTCATGATTAGAAACATCATAAGTATCGGTAATTCACTTGCCATCTTTTAAAGCAGTATCAGTTAAATTACCATATTCTTCTTGTAATTGTCTCCAATAATCTAGTAATGCTTGCGTTTTTTCTTGATCATTCATATCGGCATTGGCGATTTCATCTCTAAATTTTTCCATCGCATTGAGCATCAATTGCTGAGTTTCTTTAACTCTGTCTTGATTAAGTTTTTCTAATTCATAAAGTTTATCTTCAAACTCTTGTTGCGCTTTAGCCATATCTTCTGGGTTTTGGGTATAAGTATAGCTTCAATTACCTTCGTTATCTCTTGTCATACGAACAAGATTTTTAGCATTTCTCTGTTCTTCCATTGCGATCTGTGCTTGTTCAAGCTCAAATCGCTTTTGCATGAATTCCATATCATATTTAGATAATTCAGTACCTTCACGCTGTGCTTCAAGAATTTCATTTTGTAAATTACGTAATCTCTCTTTACCTTTAAGATTATCAGTAGTATTAATAGCATTATTAATATCACGCGCTAATTTACTTAAATCATGAATACGCTCATAGTCTGGCAAGAAAATATCTTGTAAAGTAGTTTGTTTATCGTAGAAATCTTGAAGTTTATCTAAACTACCAATAGAACCAGAAACTGCTTTATCAAATGCCTCTGTTGCTAATTTAACACCGTTTGTAAAGGCATCTTGTGCTGATTTCAAAGCGTCTTCATAAGCACTCGCCCATTCTTCCGCAAGTTCTCTAACAATATCTTCTTGCTGTTCTAACTTTTCTTCAAAAAGTTTAATATCACTTTCAGTGCCTTTTTCTCTTGCTTCTTCTAAATTCTTTTGAATTTCTGCAAGAATTGCTTTATTTTGATTCAACTGATTTGTAGCGATTGTTAAGTTTGCTTGTGCTCCAGTCACTTGTAAATCATTCAAAGCGTTCATCATAGCATCGCTAATACCAAGAGTATCTTTGCCGATAATATCAATAACATTAGCGTAATGTTCCATAATACCAACGGAATCATTAACAATATCTTGTTGACGTTCTATTTTATCATTAAATTCTTCAACAGATTCAATGATTTTATCATATGCTTCTTTTTGAGTTTTTCTTAATTCTTTATTATAATCAATTAACTGCTCCATTCACTTGCGCAATTGTTCTTGCTCGCCGTCAGTTAATTGGCCTATATTATTAAGAACATCTTGAAGGTCTCTTTCGCCCTTAAGGTATTCACTAATAATTTCTTGATGTTCATGTAATTTTGGATGGTTATCTTTATCTGTTAAAGCATCAAAAATACCTTGCTGAATATTATTAACTTGTTCTAAAATATTTGAAGCTTTTTCTCCCATTTTAGCAACAGTTTCAGCGGTATCATACATATCTTCATC
>AUXO015462638.1_pt1 | contig 22491 bp, 12 predicted proteins | sample 768731 | NCBI WGS metagenome assembly AUXO01 (sample SAMN02715735, study PRJNA202380) | gut metagenome | biome: sheep rumen | host: Ovis aries | place: New Zealand: Palmerston North | reverse complement strand
ACTATCCATTATGAGATCACGTATGGCGCCAATGATACTGAGGATCAGAAGGCTAGTAAGATTGCTGATGCTGCAGTCCGTGCTCGTAAGGATTACAAGGGTTCCGGTACTCCTTGGATGTTTGCATCCAATGAGGTTATTTCTGATCTAATGCTGGCTAAGGATGGCATCGGACGTCGTCTTTATAAGGACGAGAATGAGCTTAAGGCCGCTCTTCGTGTTTCTAAGATTGTCGAGTGCCCGATTCTCGAGAATGTTACTCGTACTCGTGCTGCTGATGCTACTGCTGGTATTACTGCTGCTACGATGGATCTCAAGGCTCTTATTGTTAACCCGATTGATTATACTGTTGGTGCTGATAAGGGTGGCGCGGTTTCGCTCTTTGATGACTTCGACATCGATTACAACCAGATGAAGTATCTGATCGAGACTCGTATTTCTGGTGCTCTTACTAAGCCTTATAGTGCTATTGCTCTTGAGGTTGAGCATCCTGCGACTACTGGCGGCAACGGTAATAGTTAATCCTTAATCAATTCAAAATGGAAGAAGGATCGGCTACATGGGAATGTTTTATGGACCAATAGGATTTGTCGAAACTGTCGAGAATCCTGAAGGATCTGGAATTTGGGTTGAAATTCCTGTCGAACGAAACTATCGAGGCGACATTCAACGCAATACCAAACGTTGGGATAACAGCGATAGTGTGAATCCGAATCTTAATATTTCTAATACTATTTCTATAGTAGCCGATCCTTATTTTAGCAATCATTTAAACAATGTTCGCTATTTAAAATGGCTTGGTGGATATTGGAGTATTACTAATGTCGATGTTGAGTTTCCTCGATTGATATTGAGTATTGGGGGTGTTTATAATGGACCGACGGTTGGAACTTCAGAAGAAGTTGGAGAACATCCTAGGATCTCGTAATGTTTATTTTCAACCTCCATCTAATACTAAACTCTCATATCCATGCATCATATATGAAAGATCCGATATCGAGACTAGATATGCGGACAATATTAAATATAAAAGTATGACTCGGTATTCGATTACGCTTATAGGAAGATCGCCAGAAAGTGGGTTTATTAGTCAGATTATGGAACTTCCTTACTGTTCCTATGATCGTTCTTATGCTGCCGATGATTTAAATCATGATGCTTTTAGTATTTATTTTTAGGAAGGGTTAATCTATGTCTAAGTTAGTTTGGGATGTCGCTGGTCAGCGTTTTTATGAAACTGGCGTAGATCGTGGTGTTTTGTATCCGATTAAAGATACTATTACTGATGCGACAGATCCTTATGGTGAAGGCGTCGCATGGAATGGTCTTACTGGTGTTAGTCAGTCTGCTAGTGGTGGTGAGCCATCTCCTATTTGGGCAGATAACATTAAGTATCTGAATCTTATTTCTACGGAAGAGGCAACTCTGTCCATAGAGGCATACACATATCCTGATGAGTTTGAGGATTGTGACGGTAGTCGTGCAATTGCTACTGGTGTTACTATTGGTCAGCAACCTCGTAAGCAGTTCGGTTTTTGTTATCGTACACTTATTGGCAATGATCAGAAAGCTACCGATTATGGTTATAAGCTCCATCTAGTTTATGGTTGCTTTGCTGCACCGTCGGATCGTAGCTATGCTACTGTTAATGATTCTCCGGAAGCTATTAGCTTTAGCTGGAGTGTCAGTACTACTCCTGTGGAAGTGGATGGCTATAAGCCTACGGCAACGTTGGATATTGATTCTACAATTACTGATTCGACTAAGCTGAAGAATTTGGAGGATATTCTGTATGGTACGACTCAGAATCCTCCGCGTTTGCCGCTTCCTGCAGAAATTATTACCATTGTTGGTGGAAAGACTACTACGCCTGGAACTGGAACCGGAAACTAAACAATTTTAAGTAAAAAAATAGATGAAAGGTTTTGTTCATATGCTTAAGAAGACTATTACATATACTGATTGGAATGGCGCAGAAAGAACTGAAGATTTTTATTTCAATCTAACTCGTGTTGAATGCATTGAGCTTGAATACGGGTTTGGACCTGGTGCTAGTTTAACAGAGACATTTTCCACTATGATTAATTCGAATGATCCTGGAATGATAATCAAAGTAGTTAAAGATGTCATTCTTAAGGCATATGGCGAGAAATCCCCTGACGGTAAGCGATTTGTCAAGAATCCCGAAATTCGTAAATCATTTGAGGAAAACCCGGCATTTGACATTCTGTATATGGAACTTATGACTAATAGTGATTATGCTGCAGAATTTATGGTTGGTATCATGCCGGCTGAATTACAAGAAAGTACCAATGGTAATGCAAAGAACATGATACTCGACAAAGTTAGGGATTATGAACAAACTGGCAAGATTTAATCTGCCATAAGATGATTGGATAGTAGAATGCTCCAGCTTTTAATACCTAAAACCGAATTGTTTGATGAATCTACACAAACATTTATTATGGTGAACGAAACGGTTTTAAAACTGGAGCATTCTTTACTATCGATTTCAAAATGGGAGTCAAAATGGTGTAAACGTTTTTTATTGAATAAAGGTGAAGAACCACATAGTTCTGCTGAAATTTTAGATTATATACGTTGCATGACGATTAATTCAGTTTCGAAAAACGTTTACAATGCGTTGACTTCAGAACATATTCAAAAAATTAGTGATTACATCAATAGTCCAATGACAGCAACTACTATTCATAATAGAAAAACATCTAGTCATAGAGAATCTGTAACATCAGAGTTGATTTATTATTGGATGGTTGCTTATAACATTCCTTTTTCTTGTGAGAAATGGCATATTAATAGATTGTTGATGCTCATTCAAGTTTGTGAAGCAAAAAATGATACTAAGAAAATGAGTAATAGAGAAATTGCCGAGCAAAATAGGAGCATTAATGCCGCTAGACGTAAAATGTTAAAGACAAAGGGATAGCTATGATTAGTATTACAACTCAAGGAGATTTGTCTAAAACTGTAGCAAGGTTACAAAAGTTAAAAAATATTAAATTTATGTCTATACTGGATAGCTATGGGCAAAAAGGAGTTACCGAATTAGCCAATGCTACTCCCAAAAGAACTGGAAAAACAGCTGCATCTTGGACATATCGTGTAGTAAAAAATGGTGATCAATACGAAATACAATGGGCAAATACGAATACTAATCGTGGAGTAAATATTGCAATCATTTTGCAGTATGGACACGGTACCAGACAAGGTGGTTATGTTAGAGGTATCGATTACATAAATCCTGTTTTAAAAGACATTTTTGAGGGATTAAAACAAGATTTAATAAAGGAGGTGTCTGAACTCTAATGCCTTCTCTTCCCGGTATTATGGATTTTGCTACCATTAAAATGGCTTTTGATAATAATGGTTTTGAGCAAAAAGTTGGAAATACATTATCGTCAATAGCAAAATTAAAAGAATCATTGAAGTTTTCTGGTGTTGGCAAAGGACTGGAAAACATTAGTACTCGCGTAAAAGATATCGGAATGGATTCTTTATACGAGAGTGTTTATAAAACACAAGATAGTTTTAATGCTTTAGAAGTAGTTGCTACTCGAGTTCTTCAACGTATAACTGATAAAGTTTTGGATACTGGTAGTAAATTAGTTAAAGCTGTCACAATAGATCCTATAAAGTCTGGTTTATCGGAGTATGAGACTCAGATAAATTCTGTTCAAACTATTCTAGCCAATACTGGCGACGCTTTAAAAGAACAAGGCTTAGAGACTGAGCACGATCGAATTGAAAAAATTAATGGCGTATTAGATGATCTTAATACATATGCTGATATGACCATTTATAATTTTACAGAGATGACGCGTAACATCGGTACATTTACTGCAGCCGGTGTTGAACTTGATACAGCAGCAACATCTATTAAGGGTATTGCAAACCTGGCCGCTATGTCTGGTTCAAATTCTCAGCAAGCGTCAACTGCAATGTATCAGCTTTCTCAGGCTATTGCTGCTGGTTCTGTAAAACTTCAGGACTGGAATTCTGTAGTTAATGCTGGTATGGGCGGTAAGCTATTTCAAAATGAGCTTATCGATACTGCAAAGGCTATGGGCGTTGCTGACGAGCAATTTCAAAAATTAGTAGATGGAAGTATGACATTTAGAGAATCTTTAAGTTCTGGCTGGATCAGTTCTGAGGTTCTAACTAATACACTTGAAAAATTTACAGCTGGATCAGAAGGATACACCAAATCGCAAGTTCAACAAATGCAACAATTGTGGAAAGCGCGTGGATATTCTGATCAGCAGATAAAAGAACTTACTGGTTCTATAAAACAATTGGATGAAACTGAGGAAGAAAATCTTAGAACCAAATGGGCTGAAAAAGGTTTTAGTCCGGAACAAATTGATCATATTCTTAGTATGGGTACAGCAGCTACAGAAGCTGCAACAAAAGTAAAGACATTTCATCAGTTATTAGAAACGGTGCAAGAGGCATTACAGTCTGGTTGGACTCAATCGTGGGAATACATAATCGGCGATTTTGAGCAAGCCAAGATGTTATGGACTGAGATTTCTGATATTTTAAATCTTTATATCGGAAAATCTGCTGATGCTAGAAACGAAGTTTTAAAAGGATGGTCTGCCGCTGCGTATTCATACAATGAAGACGGCAAATTAATAGAAAATGCAAGCGGAAAAATTGTCGACTCCATGGACATGAGCAAACTTGGTGGACGTGAAGCGATTATCCAAGGCTTTAGAAATTCTTTTCAATCATTATTTGAAGTAATGATTAAGGCTGATGAAGCTTTTCATAAAGGCTTTTTGGGCGATGCCAAAGAAGATAATCTAGTATCTAATATTGCTATAACAGATAAAAAACTTATAAAATTAAGTCATGATTTTTTAAATTTTACAATAGGTATGAAAAAGGCATTAACCAATAAAGACGGAAGTCCGACTAAATTTCTTAAAGATCTTGGTATAAGATTTACTGATTTAGCAAGAGCTTTACGAAAAGGGTATGACGGTATTGCTGGACTTTTTTCAGGATTAGGCACTATTTTGTCGTCAGCTTTTTCATCTATATTTAAGTTACAAAATCTTACAGATATTATTTCAATACTTGATTCTGTAACTTCTCGTTTTTCAGCTTTTGGCGATGCTTTTAGAAAACAATTTAGCGGTAAAATTGATGGAAATGCTAAAGGATTAACATCATTTTTTACTGGATTAATAGACGTTCTAAAAGAACTATTTTCCATAAAGATAGATTTTTTAGTGTCAGCATTTGACGGATTGGGCCAAGTATTTAATCACATAATTCCTAGTGGTGAGACTTTATCTACTATGTTAGGTAAAGTTGGCGATAAATTATCTGATTTTTCAAAATTTTTATATGATTTAACGCATGATAATAGAGGAATCAGTATATTCGAAGGTATTTTCTCGAATTTGGCAACGGATTTTAATAATTTCTTTGATGTTTTATCTAAAAATGTTGATTATTCTGGATTAAATACTTTCTTCTTACAGCTTACAAAGAACATTCCCAATTTAGATATTAGTGGAATGTTAGAAAATATTGGACAAATTTTACTGAACGTTATAGAAGGAATTTTAGGTGTATTAGGACCACTCACTAGTGCATTTTCTACTGTTTTTGGCTCGTCGTTACTTGATGCTGCTACATTTGTTATAAATTTGGTTGACAAATTACGCTCACTATCTGATGTGTTACAGTTAAACGAATCTCAAATGACTGGTTTAACTAGTGTCTTTACGGGAATATTTAAGATTGTAAAAGCTATAGGTGTTTTTATCGCCAATACATTCAATGCTGCTTGGGATGGTTTAGCGACTATATTTGCAGAGTTATTACCATCAGCTAACAACGTTGGTGATTTTCTTAAAAATATAGGCGATGATTTAAATAGCTTTGGCGATCATTTGCTAAATCTAGCAAGTGGTAAAGAAGAAGTTAAATCATTGGCAGATATTATTGAAATATTTGCTGAAAAAATAGCTGGGTTTATACGAGTTATTAAAGACAGTGGGATTATTGCTGGTTTTGGTGATATTCTGAAAAATCTATTCAACACGTTAAAAGCTGGTTTGTTTGGAACTAGCGATATATCGTTTTTGGATGGAATTGTCGAAAAAGTTAAAGAATTTATGCATGGCATAGTTGATGCATTTTCTACAGATTCTGGCGTTGATATGGGCAAGGTAATAGGTACCGTTGGTATATTAACGCATTTGAAACAAATTCTTGACTTTTTTAAAGACTTTAAAAAGGGTTTTAGCGAAGTTCATAGTCTTTCAAAAATAGCCAGTATTCTTAGCGATTTTACTGATGTACTTGGTTCAATCGCTGATAGATTAAAACTTGATTCATTAAAAACCATTGCTATAGCATTATTAGAATTGTCATTTGCATTGCTTATATTATCATCTATTGATGTCGGTAAATTGGCAAAAGCAACTGGCGCAGTCGCGGCAATTCTAAAAACAATGGAACAAATGCTCACGACAGTTTCAAAATTTGAACAGAGTTCTATTCCGAAATTTACTGCAGCGGCAATAGCTATACAAACTCTTGGCGTAGCTATGTTATTATTTGCAGCATCCATTGCTATATTGGGTTCTATGAAACCTGAAGATCTTGCACAGGGTTTGATCGCTGTTGTATTAATGCTTAATGCTTTAGTTAAAGTCGCATCTGAATTTGCTAGTTTTAATAACGATCTGGCGAAAGGTGCTGGAGCATTAGTATTAATGGCGATGGCTATTAGCCTATTGAGTTTTTCTGTTAAATCATTAGGTAATACCGATATGGGGTCATTAGTTAAAGGCATGATTGGCGTTATTGCAATGCTAAATGCTTTAACAGCCGTATCTAAACATTTGGAAACTATTGATCCTGGCACAGGAGCTTCGATATTATTAATTGCTTTTGGTATTTCTATATTAGCCAATGCAGTGACAAAACTTGGAGCTATACCATGGCCCGAATTAATTAAAGGGTTAATCGGTGTAGGTGCATTATTAGGATCTTTGGCATTTGCTTTAAATAAAATGCCTACTGAAGGCGTTGTTAAAGCCGGTGCAGCCATAGTACTTATGTCTGTTGGTATATCAATACTAGCAGATGCATTAACAAAGATTAGTGCAATAAATCCCGATGCTTTGGGAAATAGTTTATTAACAGTTGCGGCTTCTTTATCAGCTTTTATGCTCGTGGCAAATGCTACGGCTGATGCTGGTTCAGGTGCTGCAGGAATTGCATTAATGGCTGCGGCAATGTTGCCTTTAGCTATGGCTCTAAAAATGCTGTCTAGTATACCTTTACCGGCATTAGGTGTTGGATTAACTGGATTGGCAGTGTCATTGCTTATATTCGGAGCGGCAGCAAAAATTCTTGCACCAATGGCTATGGAACTTGTTATAGTTGCTGGAGCAATGGCACTATTTGGTGTTGCTGTAGCAGCTGTTGGAGTTGGAATAGCTTCGATTGGAATTGGTATAGCAACTGGCGGAATGGCACTAATAGCTTTTCTTAAGGAACTTATTTTACTTGCTCCAAGTGCTGGTATAGCATTAGCGACGATGATTTCTAATTTTGCAAAAACATTAGTTCAAAATAGTCTCGAAATAGCAAAATCGTTTGTGTCTTTAGGTGAGGTTATATTAGAGTCTATAGTAAAATTGGCTCCTAAAATAGCAACTGCATTTATGTCTATAATGAAGACAATGGGTACTGCTATTATTAAGACGTTGCCAACTTTACAAGCGACATTTGTGGCCCTTTGGACGTCTTTGCTAGATACAGTTGTTGCTATTGCTCCTAAATTATTAACTACTGTTACAACATTACTATCCATGCTTGCTTCAGCTGTAAAAGCACAATCAACGATATTCTTATCAACGGTACTTTACGTTATACAAGCAATCGGTAAAACTGTAATTGCTGCATTACCGACCTTAGTCAGCGTTATATCAGCAGGTATATCTGCTTTATTAACGCTTGTCACAACTGTTGCTCCTCAAATTTTCAATACATTATTAATGCTATTGACGACATTCTTACAGCAGCTGTCGACATATGTTCCGACAATAACAGCATTAGGTATGGAAATAATTACTGGATTCTTAAATGCAGTTGCTGAGAATATTGGTGCAGTTGTTGAAGCTGGTATTAACATAATTGTTAATTTTATAAATGGTATATCGGCATCTATAGGTTTAGTGATTGATGCAGCATTTAAACTAATAATATCATTTATAAACGGGTTGGCTGATGCCATTGATTCTAATGGCGCTTCTTTAATGGCAGCAGTAATGCATTTAGTAACGTCTCTGCTTAATTTTATCATTTCCGCAGCTGGAATGCTAATTCCAGGAGCATCAACATTGGTTGCGACCCTTGTTAATGGTATTATCGGTTTTGCTGGTCAGATGGTTGCTGGTGCATCAACATTGGTTGGAAGAATAGTTTCGGCTATTATAGGATTTGCTGGACGAATGGTTAGCGGAGCTACTACGCTGGTAACTAGGTTTGTATCATCCATTACTGGCCAGGCTGGTAGAGGTAGTTCTGCCGGATCTAGTCTAGTTTCTAGAGTTGTATCTGCAGTTACTAGTGGCGCAAGCAGGATGTTTAGTGCAGGCGTAAATGTTGTGCAGGGTTTTATAAATGGTATTTCTAGTAGAGCAGGAGCTGTGTGGAGTGCAGCTGCTAGTGTTGCACAGCAAGCTTGGAATGCTGTTTCTAGTGCATTAAAAATGCATTCACCTTCGCGATTATTATTTGAAGGTGGCGAATACTTTGTTCAGGGTTTTGTTAATGGTATAAATTCTTTAGCACCTAAAGCTGCACAAACAGCTGGACGCATGGCAATGCTTACAGTTGATTCGTTTAATGATAATATAGATACTGATTATCAACCAGTGATTAGCCCAGTATTAGACTTGTCAAACATTCAAAATGGAATTGGATCTATTAATAAAATATTTGACGCTACAGTTCCATCGTTGATGATTGATGGAATTAGTTCGAATCAGCGTCTAGCAAATGAATTGTCTAACTATGCGTCAGCTAATACTCAGAATATGAGTGATTTGGCTAATGAATTAGTGGGTATTATCGACTATAATCAATTAGGTGCATCTGTTGCAAATGCTTTAGTTAGTTCCGGATTATATGTCAAAGTAGATGGTCAGCAAATGATTGGTTATTTAGCTGGCGAAACTAGAAATGCTCGACGTATGTATGGATATATTTAGGAGGCTTTATGTCGGAGCTGAGTGAAGGAACATACGTTATTTTATCAGTCGGCTCCGAAAAAGCCATCGATGTACGAGGAGCTAATGATAGAAGCGGTACGAATGTTCAACAATGGATTTTTACAGAATCAGATGCTCAAATATGGGCTTTTACTAAGCCAGAAGAAGATGTTGATGATAAATGGCAGATTATTTGTTCTTTAACTGGTAAATCTTTAGATGTTGCTTTGGGATTGATTCAATCTGGTCAGAATATTCAACAATGGCAAGATAATAATAGTAATGCACAAAGATGGGCCGTGGAACCGTATATAATTGATGATATTCATCAAACATATACATACAATAATATTGATCGGCCCATCTATTTTATTAAACCTTATTCTGATAGAAATTTGGCGGCTGATATTCAGGATGCTTCTAGTGCACCTGGCGCTAATATTTGGCTTTATGAAAGCAATCAAACGGTGACACAACAATGGATAATGATTCCAGTCAGTTGTATTACTGCTAGCGGAACTTATGTTATAAAATTAGCCGCAGATCCTAGTATGTGTCTCGATGTTGCAGCAGGTTCTACAGCAAATGGTGCTAATGTACAAGTATATGCTGTAAACGATACCGATGCTCAGGTATTTAGAGCCGATGTTAATCCTCAAGACTTTACTATGCAATTGGTTAATGCCCGTAGTCATAAGGTACTTGGCATTAATGAGAGTGCTACTGCAAAAAACAATACGAATGTACAACAATTTACTATAAAAACGAATCCTTTTAGTCCGAAACAGACTTGGCTTCCAATACAAAAAGGTTCTGTTACAATTGACGGTAACGCATATCCGACATATATATTGCGTCTTCAAGATGGCAACAATATGGTATTGGATTGTCAAAGCGGCGGACGAAAAGCAAAAACGAATATTCAAATTTATGGTAGAAATAATACTATTGCTCAGCAATTTGTATTCTATAAAACCGATAGGTATGTGGATACATTTAACAAACCTGGAGCAATTATAAATAATGTTTTTACAATTGACGCTCCTGGAATTGCTACCGCATCAAATTTACAATTTGATTCGACTAATTCGATATTTCAAGCTCGATATATGCTGAAACGGTATACTAAAGGGCATACCACAACAGATAAAGATGTGTGGAAAAACATAAATGATGATTCTACGTCAAACTCTGGGTGGGGCGATGCTTGGACATCTACATTTGTATCAAAACCGGTTAATGGTGTTGTAACTATCCCTAATTTTTCTCCATCAGTAACATTAGATACTACTTATCAATCTGCTGAAATAACGTTAGAAGTTCGAGTATTTAATAATAATTATGATACTCGTTTTACTGCACATGGCCCTGTTATGAGCAGTACTATAATATTGGCACAAAAGCCAGTTATTTCAATGAAGTCTATGCGCTTAACTGCTGATTCAAATGGGGAAAATCTTGCAATTACTGTAGTATTGTCTGATAATTTGGACAATGGCTGCGAGAGAATTCGATCTAGATTAGTTGGTGAAGACGGTATTGCTATTAGTCGATGGATTGCGGGATCGTCCATGACTATTCCATTTACTATAGATGATCATATGCTTCGTCTTCCGTTTGATAATGAAAAAATTACAATCGAGTATACAATGCTGACTCCCACTGGGATAACATTAGAATCATCATTGTCTACTGTATTTAGTTATGGAGATAGTAGCGAATTGTCTATGAATCCAGTGTTAACATATTTAACAGATGATTCATATTGCGTAACTGTTGAAAACCCAAGACATGCAGTAGATTGTTGTTTAATAGAAGAATATGATGAAGAAGGAATTCATCTTCGTAATGGTAAGCCTATAAAGGCATCGAGTAATTCTTATAAAAAATGGAAATTCGCTCCAACGCTTAATAGAGATTTACAAATTATTTGCCTAGCAAAACAGTCTACAAACGCTGACGCTCCATGGAGTATATCGATTCTTAAATGCTATGTCAAATCAAGAGCGTTTATTTGGCATTGGCAAAGTGATCCTAAAGCTGAATCATTTGATACATGCGCTTTGGTGTATTTAAATATTGATAATCCTCCTGCTCAAACTAGAGGTTATACAACCACGGCACAATTTTATAGTCCAGTTGGCAGAACTTTTCCAGTTGCATTTTCTTCGAAAAATCTTGATTTGGATTTAAGTTTAGATGCTATTGTTTTAGATTCCGATGCTGATTATAGAACATCTATGCGAATTCTAAACTATAGTACTTGGGAATATATTAGATTGTTATCAAAATTAGCAGGAAAAGGTATACATCCTTGTTATAGATCACCATATGGTGATATCCATCATGTTGCTGTCGAAAGTGTTTCCGGCACAAAAGACGCTATTGGATATACTAGAGTTCAAATTAAGCAACGGGTGGTAGAAGCATGAGTAAGGTTGACTGGACAGATACTTCGTATGTTTTTGATATAGGCGTAAATATGGTAGATCCTAGAAACGTTGATAAGAAATTAGGGTCTTTAAATGGAGTTATTTTTGAAGGTTTATCGGTAACTGAAAATTATGATTCTAATAGCAGAGTGCAGGCCAAAGTTACGACAGTAGTTAAAGAAGACCAAAATGATGGATATATTCCTAATTCTAGACTTCGCATAATTGCGTCAGTACCTTCCAAATCGTGGAGTTCAGAATTGATTACTGGATATGTTACCGATATTAAAATCACTAATGAAGAAGGCTATATTAAAAGAGAATATTCAATTGATTCTACTATGTGGGGTTTATTGAATCATAAAATAGCAAATTCTATTACAATAAAAGCTGGCTCAAAAATGATAAAAATTTGGACCGAATTAATAAAAAATTATACAAGAATGCAATATTCTACAAGTAATGCACAAGATAGATCTTTTAATACTGTAATAATGTATGAGCCTGGTACAGCTTTATCAGATATATTATTCGATATATCTGAAGGTTATAGTAGAATGGATGTTGATGGACACGGGCGTCTTTTACTTCGTCGGTATATTGCTCCATCAAAACAGACTGCTACTAAAACCATTGACTTAATGAGCGATAAAGCATTGGCTTATGGAGCATTTGTTAAAACATCTTCTGAATGGGATACTCCTGGAAGATATATAGTTACAGCAAATGTTTCTGGAAATTCTAATGGTAAAACATCGCAACAGGTGATTTCAGGTTCATATGATGCTCCATCAACACATAGATCGTCAATTGATACTCGTGGATATTTATTAAGTGTTAGTAGTTCATATTCCGGAGGTAGTCAATCTCCGTCTAAAACTGAATTAGCTGAATTGGCTAAAAAATATTGGTCTGAGAATCAAAATTTGGGAATCGAATGGACTGGCGAAACAGTATTTGGCGATTATCATGCTGGTGATATTGTTAATTTATCGGTATCGAATTTGTCAAAGAAAAAATGTCTAGTTTATGAAGTTACCACAGAGCTTAGCTCATTTACTCAAAAACTAACTTTAAAGGAAGTATAGTGTATGTCTTATGTAGAAAATGCAGCTATGCTTGGCGGTGTTTTTTCTGATAAACGAAATACTGAAAATTCCATTACAAATTTGCATGTCATTTCTGGCGAAGTTATTTCTAAATCAGAAGATGGTCAAGTTGATATTTTAATGGATGGCTTGGTGTTTTCAGAAGAAGATACCCAGGAAGTAACCATTGATGCAATTGGCGGATTAGAAGAAGGTGATACGACAACTATTTTATTAGCCGGTGAAAGTGGCCATGGTATGACACCATTGGCTATAGGTTCTATAGGCTCTATTGATAGAATAGTTCTTCGTGTTTCGGAAATAGAAGCTGATTACATTAAGACCGAACAATTAGAAGCTGTAGAAGCAAATGTTGAAACTTTGCAAGCTAATACTGCTGATATTAATGTTATACGAGCCGATAGTGCTAAAATACATAATTTAACAGCAGAAGAACTCTCAGCTGCATCAGGATACATTAGCGATTTAACAGCTGATAATGTTACTGCGGAAAAGCTCTCAGCTGCATCGGGATACATTAGTGATTTAACAGCCGATAATGTTACTGCTGAAAAACTCTCAGCTGCATCAGGATACATTAGTGATTTAACAGCTGATAATGTTACTGCTGAAAAACTCTCAGCTGCATCAGGATACATTAGTGATTTAACAGCTGATAATGTTACTGCGGAAAAACTCTCAGCTGCATCGGGATACATCAGTGACTTAACTGCTGACAATGTTACTGCAGAAAAGCTCTCAGCTGCATCAGGATATATTGGCGATTTAACAACCAATAATATTACTGCCCAAAATATTGTAGCTGACCATGCAACTGTAGGTAATATAGGAGCTACTTATGCGCGAATAGATGCTGCTAATATTAATACGGCCGCTATTAGAGATGCCTGGGTTGATAAAATAATGATTCAATCCGGGCTTCTTGCGCATGAAGGTACTGTTTTCACGTTAGATGCTATTCAAGTTAATGCATCAAATATTAAAGCTGGAACTCTGGACGTTGATCGTTTACTCGTGACTGGTAGCGATGGCGAAAAATATTTAATGCATATTGATAGTAGTGGCGCTACTGAATATCAGAAACTTGATGGCGGTGTTATTGAAGATCTTACTATCACTGCTGATAAGATTGTAGCCGGAGCTATCACTGCAGAAAAAATTACTACGGAAAATATTGTTGGCACGGGTGGTTGGATTAATTTACGAAGCGGTACATTTGCTTATATGAATGCGACCACTGGCCAAGGTATAGCTTGGGATGGAAGCAATCTTTCAATAGCAGGTAATGTGCGAATACACAATACCACTATGACATTGGAAGAAGTTGTCGAAACTGCTAATAGTGCAAAACAAACAGCATTAGACGGAGCTTTTTTAGTATTGACTTCCACCAATGGGCAATTATTCAAAAATGGAAGTGAGTCAACAGTAATTCAAGTTGCTATATTTCCAAATGGTGGAGATAGATGCGACACAATAGCACAGGTTCGAGCTCGATTTGGTTCGTCTGCATACATTGAATGGAAATGGATGCATGAATCTAGTGGCGAGTGGGGGACGCTACTATCAAATGATCCGCACATTTCTAGGGATGGAATGTGGTTAACAGTAACCCCCGAAGATGTAGCTACAAAAACCACGTTTTCAGCATCTTTAGTGGTGCCGGATTGATAGGAGATTAACATGGCCGTTAAGGCAACAAATCAGCTTGATATTGTAGACTTGACAGATGGTGTTTCGGTTAATGCATATCCGTCATCGATTTCTCTTTCGGGCAATACAGCAGGTAAGCTAGCGGCTGCAACAGATGTTACAGTTACTTTGGAAGGGCATGTTGGAGCAAATCCATCCGCATGCACTGCTTCTGCTAGTACGATGACACTTCCTACAGGAATTACCGTTAAGAGTGTATCTACGGCAAGTTCGCCAGTCATTACTCTCACAGTTGGAACAACATTTGCTGAAGATGGCGTTGTAATAATTCCAGTAACTATAACCGATCTTGGAGTTACTATCAATGCCGCAGTCACCATCGCTATTGCTAAAACTGGTGCTGGTGGAGCTGGCGCATATAACTATTTCCTTTCCGTTTCGCCAAATGCTATTGTTCGTAATGAAGATGGTAGTTTTAACATTACGACCATTACGGCGAGTTGTACGCGGTCACAGGGAACTGGTACACCTGCTGCTCAAAAAGTTTGTTATTGGGCACATTATACTACTGACGGTACAAATTGGACTGAAATTGGTAAGGTAACGACTGCGGCAACTTCAACGAACATTACATTACCGGCAGCTGCCATGGCTGCTAATGTTTTGGCCATTCGTGTTACTGCGCATACTGCGTCTCCAACTGCAGCAAATCAGGTGGACTCGCAAACAATTCCAGTTATTAACGCTGGCGTGACTGGTCCCGAGGGTGAAGCTGCATATACTGTACTTCTCACGAATGAATCGCACACATTTGCTGCTACTAAAGATGGCAAGGCCGTGGCCAGTTCAATTGAGACTAAAGTAGTTGCATATAAGGGAGCCACGCAAGTTGCTGCTACGATTGGTACGGTAACTGGTCAAGTAACTGGTTTGACAACTGCTATTAAGTCTAACACAAATGGTACGGTTAATGCTACTTTGATTGTAACTGCTGCGACAACTCTTGTTACTCGTCAGGGTGTTTTAACTATTCCGGTTACAGTTGACGGTAAAATTTTTACAAAGAATTTCTCTTGGTCTCTCGCCCCTACTGGGGAGACTGGCGCAAAAGGCGATAAAGGAGATCAGGGCGATGGTGGCATTACGCTTAGCATCACTTCGTCTGATGGATTGATATTTAAGAATCAAACTGCAGCAACGACTCTTACAGCGCATGTATATCAGGATGGCGCCGAAGTTACTGGAGATGCATTAACAGTTTTGGGTACGATTAAGTGGTATAAGGACGGCGGAACTACCGCTGTAGCAACTGGTTCCTCTCTCGCTATTGGTGCTGGAGATGTTACTAATCATGCAACGTATGTAGCTCAATTAGAAGGATAATTGATATTTGAACGGAGGATTTAATGGCTGTTAAAGCTAGGGATCAAGTTACTGTTGCGGTGGCAGTAGATGTCGCTTCGGTTGATGTGTATTATAAGCTTCAGCCAAGTACCTCCGTCGCTCCAAGTAAGCCTACGACTGCTAATCCTGATGGATGGACGACTATCGAGCCTACATATGATGAGGAGTCGACCAATACTTTATATACTTGCCAAAAGACTACTCTTACTGATGGTACATTTTATTGGTCTGCTGTTAGTAAAAGCACAGCTTACGAGGCATCTAAGACTGCATGGAACCTCGCGCATAATACTTCGCAGGAGCTTGCGAACTTATCCGTTGGTGGGGTAAACCTTATTGTTAATGATACGACTATTCGTGGCCGTCTTGATGGCGACGGCAATGTGTATGATACATCTAATGGCGCATATCACCGGCACACCGAGCGGATACCTGTCGAGGGTGGAACATCATATATTCTATCATGGTTTTATAAAATCACTGAGTATTCTCAGATGTTTCTTTATGTAAGTTGGTTTGATATTAACGGCGAACATATATCACGTACTAATGTCGAGAATATTTATAATGATGAACCATCGAGTAGAAAGCTACTGGCACCGGATACAGCTGCTTTTGCCGTTGTAAACATACCTGTATACCTAACTGCTAGATGTGCGGTAAAATTCGAGAAGGGGTCTATCCCTACTGATCTTTCGCTTTCTGTACGAGATGAAACAGCTCAGCCTAATATTTTGCGCGGAACTAATCAGGCAGGTGTTATGCGTGGGTTTGGTGAAGGACCAACTAGTACATGGGAGAAAGGTTTATGGTATGTAAGTAGTGGTGCTGAAAATTCGGGCGATGCGGTGATATTTAATGTCGATAAATGCCAGGACGTACGGCAACGATACGGATTCCGTGTAAATAGTATCACATCTGGCAATAAAGATGCTGCACAATATGATGTTCCGTGGGAGGCAACTACCTACCGAATTACAGGCCTTGTTAGGCTTACTCCGAATCTTGATCAAACATCTGCCACGATGCAGTTTCGTATTTGGGGTAGCTCGGCTATAAAATCTTATACGCAGTCCATAACATCTGAAGAATGGACTCCATTTAGTTATGCCTTTTTGTTAACCGAACAAGAAGCGTCAGTAGTATCTAGTGCACTACTTGGAATTCATGGCTTAGGTAGTATTGATTTCTGTGCGGTTTATGTTCATAGGGGCTATATTGACAGACGTCTCTCTATGGGAGAGGACTATTTACCTTGGCAGCCTGCCACTGAGGATTATGCTCAGTATGGATTGGCAGAATCACGTTTTTCGCAAATTGATAGTGATTTTCAAACTCTTAGCGATGCTATCGAAGCGAAAGTAAGCCAAGCCGATGTCTATAAAATGATTCAACCAAATTTGGCTCCGTATTTTGCAATAGCCAAGACTGATGTATTCGATGCTAATGATAACCCTAATGGATATTGGAAGCGTATTGTTAACAATTCGCAGTTCACCACATATGAGATGCAGATCGAGCACAATGGTTCTAGAGGATGGTCGCATTTTGCTGGCTCCATTTCATCTGGATCTCCATTCGTTCGATTTGAGCCGGTACCGATAGAGAGTTTAAAACCTTCGACTGATTATACATTTATGGTAGAAATCGATATTGTTAATGTTGCATCTACAGTGACAAATATCTCTTTAAATGTATGTGAAGGTATAACTTCTGATGTTACCGATCCATTTACAGAACGAATACGTTCTAATCTGCTTTCTGGAGAGAATCGACGTTATTATGTAGCAACCACTAGGGATGATTTGTCTTCACTAACCGCTTTATCACGATCGTATCTGCAAGCATATGGTACTGGCGCGTTTGATATTTATCTCCGTATCTCGCTCTATGAAGGTTCTTATGTAGGACCATACAAACCGTATGTCGATCAATCATTAACCAATCGTGTAAGTTCAGCTGAATCAACATTATCGATCCATGCGGGGCAAATTGAATCAAAAGTAGATGCTACTGATGTGTATACAAAAAATACTATTGATGGTATGTTTTCTACTGAAGTTACAAATCGCAATACAGCAATTAGTCAAACTCAAAGTGCTATTGAACAACATGTTAGCGAGACATACAGTACTAAGACTGATACGTCTCAAATGGCTCAGCCGAATCTTAGTCCATACTTTTCACATCCAACAAATGATATTTTTAATTCTACAACTAATCCAGATGGATATTGGCTTAGCGTTTTGGACACCAATCACTGGAGTGCTTTAACTGATGGTTGGTCTCATGCTGAATGTACTGCAGGATCATCCGTTATATATTGTAATTGTTTTGTAAGGAAAAAGCCAGAAGCATTAAAAACTTCAACACAGTATACTTTTCTTATTGAATGGCGAAATGTTGAAATGACAACAGCATCGGTCAATTTCACTATTACCTCAAACAATTCGACATATGTAGATCCATTTACCGATGCGTCTAAGTTGATAGCAATATCGACTGCAGAGGGAAGTTCATACGTATTTGTTACGACCAGTGACGATTTATCATCATCTAATATTCTTTCACGTGGCTATTTGACTGTGGCAGCTAATAGCACGGTTTCTGGTGATTTTAGAATTTCACTCTATGAGGGTGACTATTCTGGTCCATATAAGCCATATATCGACCAGTCGCTTGCATCGAGAGTCAGCCATGCCGAGGCAACTCTAAGCGTGCATGCTACTGAGATTGATGCTCGTGTAGAGAAAGATGGTGTTATCGCAGCCATCAATGCAAGTGTTGAGGAATCTGGCGGTAGTGCTGTAAAGATTCAGGCTGATAAAGTAGCAATCGATGGTACAGCAATATTTACTGCTATTAAAAGTCAAACTGATAATGCATATGATGCAAAAGGTGCCGCTACCGATGTTCAGGATAATTTGGATAACCTCAGCATCGGTGGTAGAAATTTATTAAAGGGTACTTCCAGCATTCCCGATTCTACTCGTGTGTTTAGTCGTGATATTTCATGTTCGGATGCATATGGATGGTATGCGTATTCGACCAAGATGACTATAACTACTACGGAAAATGGTATTAAATTCACTCACAATGCAACAACCAATCGAGATGGAATAGTTTTATATCTAACCGAAGAAAATGCTTGCGTTGGTGGAGAAGACTTAGTCCTTTCTTGTGAGTATCGAACAAATGTTTCAGGTTGGTATACACCATATATATTAAACACTGAAGCTCCGAATACTCAAGACGACAACTCAATAACAGCAGTTGTTTCTACAGAAGAATGGCAAAGAGGTGTTTGGAAACTTAATTTCCCATCTACTGAAGATAATACAACATTGGCGTTTTTATTTGGATATATTGGTGTTGCAAATGGATGGATCGAAATTAAAAAGAATACTTTGAAATTAGAAAAAGGAAACACAGTCACCGATTGGTCGCCTGCACCTGAAGATGTTAATAATGATATTTCAGAAGTACGAACAATAGCTAACAATGCTGCTCCTAAATCAACTGCTATAAAAAGAACACAGCGAATTTATTATAGATCGAATTCGTCAACTCCTCCACAAACACCAGGTATTACTTCATCAGATTGGGTTACACAAACTAGCGATGTTACAGAAATTTGGACAGCAAAACATATTTCTATTTTAGAGACGTATAAGTATATTTATACTTGTGAGCAATCAGAGAATAATTCCGGCATAGTATCTTACACTTCAGTATTATTAGATGATACCATAACAGTAATTGATGGTGGAAAACTTATTACTGGCAGTGTTAAGACAAATAGTATAGATGCGGAAAGTGGTACATTTAATACTGCTAATATACCAGTTCTTACTGCTGATCATATTAAGGCTAATGTAATTAGTGCAGTAAATCAAGGTACTGGTAGAATCGAAGCAGATAAGATCGATGTATCTTCGATATCTATCGGATCTCTTTCTGGAAGCGAATCGCTTGCTCATAAGAATCTTATACCGCAGCCATCTTATTTTTCTAATGTAACAGATGTTGGTGATGGTTGGATACATGTCAAATATAGTAATAGTAGCACTAGTCCTGCATCACATTATTGGAATCTTCATCATTGTGACGATGTAGAACCAGGCAAGACCTATACTATCATGCTCGAATTCCGTAATTGGACATGTACGACAAACCCAACTGGTAACTATATGTATCTTCAGCAAATTGGTACTTATCAATTTTGGGGATCAAATGGTATCCGTTCCGATGGTAAGGAAGAAGCTAGAGAAAAGTATGCTACGTATGTTCATTATGAAGATGTGATAGATGGATCAATGTGCGCGCATATAGTTAAAGAAGCTGATACTGATCATGAGCCATCGCCGACAGCTAATTTGCTTAGATATCGAATGTATACGCCAGCGCAATCAGAGATGGAATTCGATATTCGATGGTCACTTTATGAGGGCGATTATTCTGGACCGTATAATGCGTATATTGATCAGTCACTTTCGAGTCGATTATCAACTGCAGAAGATACTATCGATGGGCATACTAGTAGTATTGCTACAATAGGAACAAAAGCCGATAATGCTCTTACTAATGCAAGTACTGCTGTTGAAGCTGCCAACAATGCCGCCAAGACAGCTACGAACTATGTTACGGCAATCGACGGCAAGGGTATTTGGCTTACGCCAAGCAATGAAAAGCCCGATTCGAGCGGTGATGAAGTAGTTGGTACTACAACTGGATGGCACATTAGCGATGCCTTGGATCTGTTCCGCAAGGGCATAAGTATGTTTAAGGTGTGGGTAGACGAGACGACAAATGCTGTGTTAACGCGAATCGGGGGTACAAATACTGGGCATTTATTACTTGAGCAGTCTGCCATAAAACTGTGCGATGCTACTGGTTGGGTAGGTAAGTTTGATCTGACTACAACGGAGACTGCCGAAGGTTTTGACCCGATTCATACAGTAGCTCTAGAGGTTAACGATGGTACTGAGCAGGGTGCGCATCTTGGTTTAAACATATCGCATAATGGTACAACGGATCGTCATTTTGTTAAACTAGGCTCTAGTTTGTATGGAGTTTGCATTGACTCTAGTGGTTTAGTTAGTGTTAATGCATCATCAGTGTCTATTGGACCTGCTGCATCCGAGGGCGATGATAAAACATTTGCTATAAATGATATAGTGCATACTTTTGGTAAAGTTCTCTTTACGGGTAGCTACTCCACTACAAAGTCAAGTACCGTCACGCTGTTAGAAAGTGCAGAGAACTTTTATATGCTACGAATCATATGCGAGGATAGTTCAGGACAGCATATAAGTACAGATATTTATGAGCCGAATAACAAGAGTTTCTCAGTAACATTCTCGGTTGCTATACCAGATGCACTTTACATCAAGAGCAAGAGTTATCGCATAAGTGGAACATCGATTAGTTGTGTTCAGGCTACTGCTAGTGGTAATAGCTATTATCGACATGGTGAAGCTATTCTCAGAGCAAGTGGCGTGACATATACGACTAACGAAGTTATAGGTATTGTTAGAGTAATCGGCTTTTACTAAATAGAAATATTTGAAATTTCATTATATTATCCAACTATTAAAGTGTTTTGTATAGATTGGAGTATACTATGTCTCGCCCTCCCCCGGAAAAGAGTCGACGCGAGGGTTTCGTCGACCTAGCTTTAAGTTACGCGGATGACAACAGTCATGGATATTCTCAAAAGCCTCCCTCGGGCCGATGGGGACCAGACTATGACTGCTCGTCTCTGCTATATTTCTTGGCTAACGAAGCCGGTTATCCTGTAGGAGCAGGTAACGACAAAGTGAGGTTCACAGGAACTATGCTAAAAGACTTTGAAAAAGCCGGCTTTCAGATATTGCCTTTTGCTAATGTCGGTATCAGCGATTTGGAAATTGGAGATATTCTCCTAAATCTTGCTCTTCACGCGGAAGTTTATGTTGGAAATGGTGAAAGTATTGGAGCCACTGGAAGCGAGACAGGTGGCTATGTTGGAGAAGCCGGCGATCAAACCGGAACCGAAATTGAACGCCATCCAGTTACAACTTTTGATAAGGAATGGGATTATATTCTACGACCTCCCGCTGATGATAAAGACGAAGAAGGTGATGAAGACGTGCCTCCTATGAATTATAATCAACCACAAGGAATGATGTATCAGCCAAATACTGGCAGCCCTGGTTGGCCTCAATCGACTGCCCCAATGGGCTATGCACCGGGCAATAATGGATATCCTCAAGGAACTCAATGGACTAATCGTTCTTATCCTCAAGGTAATCTCGGTCAAATGAATGGATATTCTCAGGCTAATGCAGGCTATCCTCAGGGTGGTATGCAGGGTTATCCTCAAGGGATGGACAACGATCTTTGCTTTGTGATGGGTATCGAGGGTGCTAAGAATCTTCATGGCACTCCGAATTCCCGTAAGGCAGCCTTTGATGAGGACAAGCCGCTTATGTATATAGTCGGTTTTGGTCCTCAGGGGTCTGTGAATGATATTCATGTGTATCAATTCGAGGAATGTTCGGAGGAAATGCCTCAGCATCTGTCGCCGCTTATGAGACAGAACATGATGCCTATGGGCGGTGGCTTAGGTCAGCAGCAGGGAGATTATAT
>AUXO017882767.1_pt1 | contig 22504 bp, 17 predicted proteins | sample 768731 | NCBI WGS metagenome assembly AUXO01 (sample SAMN02715735, study PRJNA202380) | gut metagenome | biome: sheep rumen | host: Ovis aries | place: New Zealand: Palmerston North | reverse complement strand
TATCCGGTTCAGAGCGGAACAACGGTTAGATTTGCGAAGAGCAAAATGACCGAATCCACACTGAGAGCCGTTAAACGAAAAATTGCCGACGATAAGCAAAATAATAAGCATGTCGATAGTCGTTTCCTTAAGACGAACAAGATTTTGATCTCGAGATTGTCTGATGACGAAATTAAGAAGCGAATCGCTCGTCTTGAACTGGAGAATAAGTATAAGGATCTTCTATACGAAAACAAGTACGGCAAAAAAGGGCAAGAGTCCAAAAAGAAGGATAAGGGCGAACAAAAAACCCAGAGCACACTTGGCAAAGTTGGTGAAACATTGGCTACCGAGTTAGTCAAAGGCGCTGTTGGGTATGCTAACCAGAGGATGAATGCTCGGGCAGAGAATAAGGCTACTATTTCAAAAGTAAAAGCGGAATATGAAGCCAACCGTAAGGCCCGCGATTATGCAGAGCTTGATCACCATGATCAGATTCGACGCGAAAGCAAGAATTGGATAGATGCACCTAAGTATAAAAACCAATTCAAAAATTCGTCCAAGACATCCGATCATCCAGCTGAAAGCACCGCTGTTGGTAAGCATTTGTTTGACGCTTGGCAAGATGAAATTAATGATCCGTATTATATGCCCTATTAATGCAGGTGATCAATAATGCTTTCTAATACTGCGATACCTAAGTATTATGGCGAGTTTCGCGATCGAGTACTTCGAGGCGAAGAAGCTGTAAACGAAAACATATCGTTGTATATGAATCTTGTTGATGAGCGCATAGCAGATCCAAGGTATTACTATGATCAGGAACCTGTAGAAAAATTCATTCGCTTTTGCGAGAATGAGATGACTCTTACCAACGGCGACGATCTTACCCTTTTGGATACATTCAAGCTGTGGGCGGAAGATATTCTGTGCTGGTTCTACTATGAAATACGATCGGTTTATGTTCCAGGAAAAGACGGTGCACCTGGCGGATTTCAACAGAAGCCTGTCCTTAAGCGCCTCATTAACAAGTTTTACTTAATAGAGGGTCGTGGCGGAGCAAAGTCTTTGCTGGCCACACTCATACAGGCATACTTCTTGGTATGCGACAAATCTACTACCGACCAGATTGCAACCGCCCCAACCATGAGGCAGGCTGATGAAATACTGGCACCCATACGTACTGCTCTCGCTAAGTCGCGGGGGCCTTTGTTTAAATTGCTTACCTATGGTTCCCTGCAGAACACCACTGGGTCTAAGGCTAATCGTCAGAAACTTTGTTCAACCAAAGAGGGCATTGAGAACTTCATGACCAACTCGGTGCTGCGAGTTCTCCCAATGTCAGTTGATAAGCTTCAGACCTGGAGATGTAAGATAGTGACCATCGATGAATGGCTTTCTGGTGAAACAAGGGAAGACGTTGTCGGCGCAATTGAGCAGTCTTGCTCTAAGAACGATGACTATCTCATTCTTTTGACAAGCAGTGAGGGTACGGTTCGTAACGGAATTGGCGACACGATGAAGCTGGAGCTCAACAAGATCCTGCATAAAGAATATCGCGCCCCGAACGTTGCTATCTGGTACTACCGGCTTGATGACCCGAAAGAGGTTCAAGACCCATCCTTGTGGGTTAAGGCAAATCCTAACATTGGCAAAACTGTGACTTACGAAACTTATCAACGTGAGGTAGAGAGAGCAGAACACAACCCTTCCACTTGGAATGACACCATGGCTAAAAGGTTTGGCATTCCTATGGAGGGTTCTACATTCTTCTTTACTTACGAGCAAACCAAACCTCATCCGAAAGTCGATTTCTGGAACATGCCTTGCTCTATGGGCGCCGACCTTTCTCGAGGCGACGACTTCTGTTCATTTGGCTTTTGGTTCCCAATCGGAGATGGACGATTTGGCTTTAAGACACGCTGTTATATTACCTCCAGAACTTACCATAACTTACCATCAGCAACCCGTATCAAATATGATGAATTCATCAACGAGGGAAGCCTTTGCGTTTTGGAAGGCACAGTACTCGCTATGGAAGAAGTATATTCTGATCTTCAGAATTTCATTGAAAATGCCAGGTATGACATTCGAGCATTCGGATTTGACCCTTATAACGCTAAGGACTTTGTTGAATTCTATACGAGAGACTATGGCCCGTACGGAGTCGAGAAAGTAATTCAGGGTTCTAAGACAGAATCGGTTCCGCTCGGTGAAATACGAAATATGGCCGAAGACCGGTTAATTATATTTGACCAGCTTATCACTCAATACTGCATGGGTAACGCGATTGCTTTGGAGGATACTAACGGTAACAGAAAACTCGCAAAGGAAAGATATTCCCACAAAATCGACGTGGTGGCAGCTATGATGGACGCTTATATTGCGTTCAAGCTGAACACTGATAACTTCGAATGATCACAGAGGTGAAACAATATGAGTATGTATACTATTTGCGGCCACGTGTTTTATGGCAACGAATTGTATCATGGCCTCGGAAGAGGGAGTGGACGTGGTCGTCCTAAAGGCTCTAGGAATGGTTATATTTCCCCTGGTGCCGCTTATATGAAAAATTACCAGGTAGTTGGTGAGAAAGCCGAAGGCGGACAGGACACTTCCCGTAGACAGCAGTCGGGCGGCGGAATCATCAAGAAAGATGGAACCAGACTCAGAGCGGCAAATTATGCATCTTCTGGTGTTGCTGGAGCAAGGCGGCGGACCGAAACTGCTCCTCAGAGAAGATCCCCGAAGACGCCTGCATCGGCGACGGCTAAGGGACGAGAATTTATGAATCGCCAATCCGGAGCGGCAGATTATGGACGCGGATACAATATGCGATCTGACCCCTATTCCGGTCGTGGAGCAGCTGAAAATGAGCCGGCTGGATATGACATGCATGCAGATCCATACAATGAAAATTCCGCTGGATCTGCCGAAGAAGGAACTCAAAAAGAAGGACTTTGGGGACGTATCAAAAATGCTCTCGGAAGAGTTGCGCCTCGTGTAGTCGACACGGCCGTGAAAGCAATCGAAACTGGTCGAAGAGCATTTGTTGCGGCAAGAGATTGGGTTACGAAGGCAGTAAGCGATGTCGGTAAATTTGCCAAAACAGCATATAATACAGCAGCAAAGTGGGTTGGCGATCGTGCTAGAGATCTTGACCGTTGGTGGAATGGCTACGATACTCGCACTGCTAATCAGCTTGGAGAGATTACCACCACGCACACCAATGGGGCCAGAGAGAATATTCGGAATGCTGTTGGGTCTGCTGCACGGACCGCGACTAATGCCGGCCACGCAGCCGAAAACGCAGTCCTCGGAACCCCAACATACAATATGCATAGCGATCCTTACGGGGATCCTCAGTATTCTGGGAGATCCGGAGGAGTATTCGGTCGTGGCGGCGTAGTTGATCAGACTCGAGATTATGTTCAGGGTGTTGCCGATAGAGTTGATACAGCAGCGTCCAACTTCCAGAATCAGATCGCTCGCAATCCTCTTGTAAGAGCTACTGGAGAAGCTATCAATGGTACCTACGACATGCATAGTGACCCGTACGGCGATGCTCAGTACAATGGCGGAGTTCTTGGAGAAAACGGACTTGTCGATCAGGCAGGTCAGCTCGCGACCCGTGGTGTCGACTGGGCTAATCAGAATGTTGTACAGCCTGCCGGTCGTCTGTGGAATCAAGGCGTTGACTGGGCCAATCAGAATGTTGTGCAGCCAGGCATCAATCTTGGTCGGCACATTGTCAATGCTCCTCCTGCCTTGAATGCGGCTCCCGCAAGCTCTAATGCTGGCGACAATTTCAATGAAGCAGTGAGCTCTGTTTCATCGTCAGATCTTGCACAAGAAGCCGTTGCAAGAGGCGTACCGCAGGCTACAATAAATCAGCTTTCTGAGCAGTATGCCTATGGTCTTATTTCTGCAGCCGCGCTCGAGCAGCAGCTTAGGAATCTTGCTGGATACAGATAAGGAGAAAAATCAAAATGCCAAGATTTACCGATAGGCTGAAACATGCCTGGAGTGCGTTCTTTGGCAGAGATGCTCCTGCCAGGTATGATTATGGCCCAAGCTCAAGCACGAGACCAGACCTTGTCAGGCTTAGCAGAGGTAACAGTCGGTCCATAGTGACTGCTGTTTATAACAAAATCTCAATTGACTGCGCTGCTGTTCCGGTAAAGCACGTCCGCTTGGACGAGGCTGGGCGCTTCAAAGAGATAGTTCAAGGCTCCGGTTTGAATGAATGCCTGTCAGTAGAGGCGAACATCGACCAAACCGGTCGTGCGTTTCTACAGGATGTATATTTGTCGCTTCTGGACGAAGGCGTTATTGCTATTGTGCCGGTAGAGACAGACACGAGCCCACTTACTTCTGGCGGTTTTGATGTCAAGCAACTCAGGACAGGAAAAGTTATTGAATGGATGCCAAGGCACGTCCGAATTGAGTGTTACAACGAGAAAAGCGGAAAGAAGGAAACGATCACCGTTCCAAAGAGGATGGTGGCTCTTCCAGAAAACCCTTTTCGGTCAGTAATGAACGAGCCGAACTCAACTCTTCAGAGATTGCAGCGTAAACTTGTTCTTCTGGATATGATCGATGAACGGACTGCTTCAAGCAACCTCAATCTGATTATTCAAGTCCCCTACTCTGCCCGCCGCGAGCTCGACAAGAAGCGTGCTGAACAGCGTAGAGAGGATGTCGAAAGCCAACTGGCAAACAGCAAACTCGGAATCGCCTATATGGACGGTACCGAGAAAGTGGTTCAGCTGAATAAACCTCTGGAAAACAACCTGCTTGAGCAGATCGAATCTCTCAGGCAGGAGTTTTTTAATCAGCTCGGACTTACTGAAGAAGTGTTCAATGGCACTGCTAATGAGGAGCAGATGCTGAATTACAACAACGGAACTCTTGAACCAATCATAAGCGCTGTTGTCGATGAGATGAAGCGGAAGTTTCTTACGAAGACCGCCAGAACGCAACGTCAGAGCATCATGTTCTTTAAGGATCCTTTCCGTCTCGTCCCAGTAAATGAATTGGCTAAGATCGCCGATGTATTTAGCAGAAACGAAATTCTCAGTGCCAATGAATTCCGTGCCATCCTCGGCTTTAAACCTGCCGATTCGGATCGTGCGAATGAGCTTATTAACAAAAACATGCCGGTTGAAGATGTAGGAGATTCTGCAATTGCTCCTGATTCCGAACCATCCGGCTATGTCGACTCGCCTCAACCTGACTTGATGAGTACGCCAATCTCAGCTCTCGGCGAGGCCGTGGAGGAATATTGATATGGATAAAAACTACGATATTTGTGGATGGGCGACAAAGTTCAATGTCAAGTGCGCAGACGGCCGAACTATTCGCCCAGGTGCTTTTAGAGAATGCGACGGCACGAAAGTTCCACTGGTCTGGCAGCACATGCACGATGACCCGGAGAACGTACTCGGCCACGCCATTCTTTATAACAAAGATGAAGGCGTTTATGCCTATTGTTACTTTAACGACAGCAAAGCAGCAAATGATGCTAAGGAGCTTATTCGCCACGGCGACATTAACGCATTCAGCATCTATGCGAACAAACTGAAGCATAAAGGCGGCGATGTTCTTCACGGAACCATTCGCGAACTTAGCCTCGTGCTTGCCGGTGCTAATCCGGAGGCTCTGATCGAGTTCCCTGTTCTTGAGCATGCGGACGGAGAGCCTTGCGAAGATGAAGCTGTCATTTATTCTCACGGCGAGATTATTCGCCCAAATTTAGTACCGTTCGTGCCTGTTATGAGACCGGTTCAGCCACCAGTGCTTATGCATGCGGCTATCCCGGCGCAGACAGTGTCGCAGGCACAGCCAAAACAGGAGGTTAAGAATATGCCTGAACGTACAGTCAGAGATGTATTTAATGAACTTACTCCCGAGCAGAAGAACGTCGTGTATTTCCTGCTTGGCGAAATGCTTGATGAATTTGGTGGATCGGAGGATTCAGAAATGAAACACAATGCTTTTGAGGGCGGCGCTTACGCAGATGTCCTTAGCCATGACGATATGAAGTCTATTTTCGAGAACGCGAAGCGCACAGGTTCTCTGAAAGCTGCTACTGAAGAATATTTCGGATCCAGCGACAGCCTGGCTCATGCCGTCTATAATTCCGATGGTTCCGAGCAGACCTATGGTATCGCCGATATTGATACCCTGTTCCCGGAATATCGCAACCTTAACAATCCCCCGGATTGGATCCGTCGCGATCAGGACTGGGTCAGCACGGTCATGAATGGTGTTCATAAGACTCCTTTCAGCCGTATTAAGAGCCAGTATGCTAACATCACCATGGACGAAGCTCGTGCCAAGGGTTATGTTAAGGGCCATCGTAAGATTGAAGAAGTCTTCAGCCTGCTCCGTCGTACGACTGATCCTCAGACCGTGTACAAGAAGCAGAAGCTCGACCGTGACGATATCCTGGACATCACCGACTTCGACGTTGTCCGCTGGATTAAGGGTGAAATGCGTGTCATGCTCGATGAAGAGCTTGCACGTGCTATCCTGATCGGTGACGGTCGTCTCTCCACTGATGAAGATAAGATCAGCGAACAGCATATTCGTCCTATCTGGGGCGATGACGAGCTGTACACCATCCGTGTCAACGTTGTTCCCGGTGCTAAGGATGACGAAGCAACCAAGGCAAAGGCCCTGATTCGCGCCATCATCAAGGCCCGTAAGAACTATAAGGGTTCCGGCAACCTGACCTTCTATACTACTGAAGATTGGCTTACCGAAATGCTCCTGCTTGAAGACGGCATTGGTCATCCGCTGTATGCTGATACTGCTGCTCTTGCCCGTAAGATTCGTGTCAATCGTATCGTGACCGTTCCGGTTATGGAAGGCCAGAAGAAGGGTAATGAAGAGCTGGTCGGTGTTATCGTTGACCTTGACGACTACAACGTTGGTGCAGATAAGGGCGCTGGTGTTGAGCTGTTCGATGACTTTGACATCGACTACAACCAGTATAAGTACCTGATTGAAACCCGTTGCAGCGGTGCTCTGATCAAGCCCTTCTCCGCTATGGCAGTCACCATCAACGGTGCTAATTATACTTACACCGAAGTCGAATCTCCTTCCGGCAATCCTGTCGAACAGGGATACTACGAGAAGCAGGGTACCCTGTATCGTCCGACCAGCGACACCACTGTCGTGAGCGGTAAGACCTATTATGAAAAGACTGAGGCCTAATGCCTGAGCCTTTTTAATTGCATGAAATGACTTTTGACTCGTGCTCAGTCTCGTGGGGCTGATTAGCACCTCCAAAGATTCTTTCCTCCTTTATTCGGGCTGGCTTGTCATCATACCAATCAGCCTCACCATACTGGGCACGAGTCGAGTCAAAATGGGAAGTGATTTTATGGCTAGATATTACGGAAAAATCGGATACGCAGAGCCGGTAGAGACTGCACCAGGCGTCTGGGAGGACTCTATCACCACTCGCCAATACTACGGCGATGTAATTAGAAATACACGGCGATTGGAAAACGGTGAGGGGCTTAATGATAATCTGAACATTAATAACCAGTTCAGTATTGTTGCTGACGCATATGCATATCAGAATTTCCACGCCATAAGATACATCGAGTGGATGGGCACCAAATGGAAAGTCTCCTCGGTCGAGGTAGAACGCCCAAGATTAGTGCTTACTGTTGGGGGTGTCTATCATGAGATCAAGGCTTGAATTGCAAGCGATACTGGAAGGCATCACCAAATATGTATATTTCCAGCAGCCTTCATCCCACGAGATGAATTTTCCTTGCATCAGATATGAGCTTGATGATATAGACGTAAAACACGCAGATAACATCAAGTACAGCGCTATGAAACGCTATACCGTTACCGTCATTGATAAAGATCCGGACAGTGTTATTCCGGATCGCGTGAGTGAATTGCCTTACACCAGCTTCTCACGTCATTACACAGCAAATAATTTGCATCACACTGTCTATCAAATTTACTACTAGGAGGTAGCTCACTATGGCTAAACTTACGTGGGACGATACCGGCAAACGGTTTTATGAAATGGGTAACAAATACGGCGTCCTGTTCCCTACGAAGGACGACGGTACCTATGACAATGGTGTGGCCTGGAACGGTCTCACTTCTGTGACGCTCAGCCCTGATGGTGCTGAACCTAATGAACTGTGGGCGGACAACATGAAATATGCTGTTCTGCGCTCTGCAGAAACTCTGGGCCTCACTATCGAAGCCTATACTTATCCTGACGAATTCAATATCTGCAACGGTGCTGTTGAAGCTGCTAAAGGCGTATACGTACGTCAGCAGAAGCGCCGTCCGTTTGGTTTCTGCTTCCGTACTGAAGTCGGCAGCGATGCCAAGCAGGATGAAGGCTATAAGCTGCACCTGATTTATGGCTGCACTGCTTCTCCTTCTGACGAAGATTACGAGACCGTCAACGATAGCCCGGATGCTATGACATTCTCTTGGGACGTTGACACTATCCCGGTTGTCTTCGAAGGCCACGAACCCACCTCTGAGATCGTCATCGATTCCCGTGTTGCCGATCCGACCAAGCTTAAGGCCCTTGAAGATAAGCTGTATGGTACCGCTGAAACCGAACCTACTCTGCCGCTTCCGAATGAAGTCATCACCATGATGAAGGCGGCGTAATCAGTCTCTAATTTGGGCACTCCTGAAATATGGGGTGCCCTTTACTACTTATTTTTTCAATAATGGAGGAAAGAAATTATGGTTAAGCGCAAGGTTACTTATCGAGATTTTGACGGCGAAGAACGCACTGACGTTTTCTACTTCAATCTGACTGAAGCAGAGCTCACTGAAATCGAACTTGAATACGATGGAGATATGTCAAATAAGCTGCAGATTATGCGTGAAAATCGCGACGGGCGTGGCATGTTCTCCCTGATCACTAATCTTATTCTCCGCGCATACGGCGAGAAGACATCTGATGGAAAGCGCTTCGTTAAGAACGCCGAAATGCGTGAAGCTTTCGCGGCAAGCGAGGCTTATAGTGAACTTCTTAAAGGTCTTCTTGAAGATGAAAACAAGTTGACCGCATTTATTGCGGCTATCATGCCTGAGGATATCCGCACCAAAATCGAAGAGAATCTCAATGAAAAGAAGGCCCAGGAAACCGAAGTGGTTACGGATGCTTGAGATCCTGGTCCCCGGAAGAGAATTCTATGATGAAAAAGCGGACAATGGGCTCGGCGCTTTTATCCAAACGAAAGAGCATACACTTAAGCTAGAACATTCTTTGCTATCAATTTCAAAATGGGAAGCAAAATGGCATAAAAAATACCTTTCCGGCGAAGAAAGAACTACCGAAGAGATGCTCGACTACATTCGTTGCATGACAGTAAATCCGACCGATCCAATTGTATATCGTTCTCTTACAAGGCAAAACATCATAGACATCGAGAATTATATTAAGGACCCGATGACTGCTACCACGTTCCGAAATGATCCGAACAAGCGTCCAAATCGCCATGTCCCATCCTCTGAGGAATTATATTATGACATGACTGCTATGAACATTCCATTCGAACCGTGCGAGAAATGGCATCTCAATCGCCTTATGACGCTTATTCGAATATGCAGCATTAAGAATACTCCTCCGAAGAAAGGCAGGAAGGGCCGCGGCGATACTGCAAGGCAGTGGGCAGCAATGAATAAGGAACGCCGGTCTCGATTGGGGACCACTGGTTAAGAAAAGAGGAACCTCAGGATGAGCAAACGCAAAGGCTTTACGAATACTATGAATTTTCTTAACAAGTTGCTCAAAAGAAAGTATCTGGAAAATCTGGATCGTTATGGGCAGCTTGGGGTTGAGCGTTTGGCAGCGGCGACACCTGTGGATACGGGTAAAACCGCATCATCCTGGGGTTATAAGATCCAGGTGGATAACAAGCGCGCTAAGATAACCTGGACAAACAGCAATGTCAACGATGGAGCTTGCGTGGCTATACTTCTCCAGTACGGCCACGCTACTCGAAACGGCGCTTGGGTTGAAGGCGTAGACTATATAAATCCTGCAATGAAGCCGATGTTTGAGCAGATAGCCAATGACGCGTGGAAGGAGGTAGTTGGATGAGCACTGTTATTGATCAGAGAGTTGTTGAGATGCAATTTGAGAACGGAAAGTTTGAGAAGGGCATTCAAAACACTATAAACTCTCTTGAAAAGCTTGAAGATAAGCTGCAATTCAAAGATGGCGAGAAAGGTTTCGACAGAGTTGCTTCTGCAGCAAATTCGATGCGACTGGACTCCATCGAGAGCGGTGTGGATTCGATTACCAACAAATTTACCCTCATGGGCAACATCGGTCTGCAGGTTCTTCAGAGGATTTCGTCCGCGGTTGTCGATACTGGCGAGAAGATCCTGAAGATGTTCACGATCGACCCTGTCAAAGACGGTTGGGGCGAATTTGAGATCAAAACCAATTCGATCCAAACAATTCTTGGCGGTATCAGAGGTTCATACGACACTGAAGAGGAAGCAATTCAGGACATCGGCATTGCTTTGGACCAGTTGAACACATATGCCGATAAGACCATTTACAGTTTCTCTGACATGACGTCCAACATTGGTAAATTCACCAATCAGGGTGTGGGTCTACAGGAATCTGTGGATGCGATTAAGGGTATTTCAAACTGGGCGGCAACTGCCGGCGCAAACACGCAGCAGGCCAGTCATGCAATGTATAACTTGGCTCAGGCGTTGTCTGGCGGTGCTGTAAGGCTTATCGACTGGAAATCAATCGAAAATGCCAACATGGCTACAGAGGAGTTCAGGAATCTTGCCGTAGATGTTGCTGAAGTCATCGATAAAAAAGTACAAAAAGGCATGGTCCGGGTTGGCAAGCAGTCTGTTAATGTGAAGGAAAACTTCCGAGATTCGCTAAAAGCCGGATGGCTTACGAACGAAGTTCTTATTACAGCCCTCCAGATTTACTCCGGCGAACTGACCGAAGCAGAGCTCAAGGGAATGAATTTCTCTGACGAGCAGATTGCCCAATTTATGGAAATTGGTCAAAATGCGGAGAAAGCGGCCACGACTGTTAGAACCTTTACAATGCTGATGGACACGCTTAAAGAAGCCGCTGGTTCTGGTTGGGCCCAGTCGTTTGATATTCTATTCGGAGGTTTTGAAGGGACTAAGACATTCTTTACTGCGTTAAATAATGTTCTTAGCGGAACGATCGAACGGTCTTCTACCATAAGGAATGAACTTCTTAAGACCTTCGCAAATGACTATGGCGGGGCAGAATCTCTTAAAAATGCTATAGTAGGCATTGCAAAATTTATAGATCAGATACTGAAAGCCGGAGACACGGCCTGGAGCATTGTCGCGAGAGTAATGGACATTCCCGGTCAGTTTGCTGATATAACAGCCTGGCTGGATCATCTAATGATGTCGATAAATGGATGGCTCTTCGAAGGTAACGAGTTTAATGATTATACCCTGGCTTGGTACAACTTTAGCCGAATCCTCGAAGGCGTATTTTCGACAATGGCCACGGTATTTAATATCGTTAGCGAAGCGATCACCTTTGTTATCGACCTTGCCTTGGAGTTTAGCCCGATTTTGGATGCGATTTTAACTCCTATTGGAGAGATCGGTGCTGCTGTCTTTGGCTTAAATAATAAGTTGAATGAAAGCGGAGGAATTCGTGCTTTCTTCACTTATTTGGATTCCATTCTTTCGCCGATAATCAAATCCTTCTCCGAGGTCGTCGCGACCATAATCAAATTTGCCTGGGCCGGACTCAAGCTTGCTAAAACCAAGATGCTTGAGTGGTTCGGTAAGTTTGGTGATTACTTATCGAATCTGCCTGAGCGTTTAACGGCTCTTTCGACTAGAATTACTGATTTCTTAACAAGAGTTAAGAATGGGTTCAAGAAACTTGGAAAAATCAAATTCAAAGGTAATCTCGAACCGGTTGAGAAAATTAGAACTGTCCTCGCAACATTCGTTGACACTGTGTTTGGCGATGACGCTCTTATGAAGACTGTCGAGTGGTTTGACAACACGTTCAAGCCTCTCTTCGGGGATCTGATCAACTGGGTTGGTGAAAAATGGCAGAAAGTAAAAACGTTTTTTACGGAAATTCCGCAAAAATTGAACAACTTTGTTGAAAAGTTTAAAACTGGCTGGACGGCCATGAAGAATGTTAAGTATGATAAGACACTGACCCCTTTGCAGAATTTCAGCAATAAAATGTCGGCTCTTATCTATGCAATTTTCGATGAGGAAACGGCAAACAAGATCCGTGATGCATGGAACAATTATATTTACCCAACCATCGCCACAGCGATAGGATGGATTAACGACAATGTTGTTCCAGTAATTGACAAGGTAACGTCGTTCATCGAAAGGGCCTGGAAAGGTCTTACTGCTGCTGTTACTGATTCTGGTGAGAATGGCCTGGAAGGCCGTGTGCTGGCATTCTTCAGGGTTTTCAATAACGATGAGAATGCCGAGATGCCTGAAAGTTTTAAGAAGCTGTTCGAATTAACCAAAGAACTTGATTCGTGGAAGACTAATACTCTTACGCCATTCTTGACGAGCGCCGCAGCTGAACTTCCGAAGCTTTGGGATAAGGCATGGAAAGCCTTGTTCGGTGAAGACGTCATTGTTGACGACAAACGCGTACAGGACGAAAATGCTGCCGTATCCAAAACAGTTCATAAGAACGGCATAGTTGACAATATTCTTGGGTTTATTGAAAACGCTAAGAAAGAAATCGAAGCTCGGCTGCCAGACATTAACCAACTGTGGGAAACGCTGAAAAAAGCTATATTCGGCGAAGATATCATGACGGCTAATCAGCTGGGCGAAATAACAATCACTCACAATAACGGCCTGATTGATAATGTTCTCGGATTTATTGAAAACACCAAAAAAGAAATTGAAGCTCGTTTGCCGGGTATTATTGAGTCAATAAAAAGCGTTGTGGACCCTGCCGTGCATAAGCTTACCGGAATTTACAATTCCCTGGTTCATCCAGCGTTTGGCAAGTACGATATGCATTCGGATCCTTATGACGATAGCCGAAACGATTTTATCGATGGCATATTCGGATATCTCTATGTTATCAAAACCCAAATCGACGAAAAATGGCCTGGCATTTGGGAGAATATTAAGAATTTCGGAAACACGGTTAAAACCGAATATGCTGGTGTTGTCAACACAATAAAAGAAGTTATATTTGATCAGGATATTGCTGAAGATGCACCAAGAAGTTCTACGTTGGAATCAGTCTTGGGGTATCTCTCCAGCGTTTCTGCAAGAATTACAGAATTCTACAACGAACATAAAGGAACTTTCACCGAAATATGGGAAAAAGTAAAGACTTTCTTGTTCGGAGAAGATATCGATGTCGACAACTCCTTTATTCAAGATGAAAATTCTCCTGTAGCTAAGAAAATCCATAAAAACGGCCTTCTTGACAATATTATTGCGTTCGGCGAAAGAGCCTACAATTATGTTACTACGGAAGGCCCGATAGTTTGGGGCAAAATTAAAGAGTTCTACAACACTTATGTCAAGCCTGTTGTAGACACCGTAAAAGAATTTGCAAAGCTCCTTATTACTGCTATCCACGACTTCATAACTATGGATGTCGATGAAAACGCCAGCTTTACTGAAAAGCTTGCTGCTCGACTTGGGGCTTTTGATCCTCTCAGTGACTGGATCGGCGGGAAGATAAAAGGCGTTATCGAGAAACTTACTGGCGAAGGCGGTTTCATTACAGAAATCATCGACGGCATTAAGGAATTTCTCGGGATTGGAAATGCAGCTGAAGAGCAGGTTTCCGAAGCTGTTGCTCAGAATAAAGGAAACAATAATTTAAGTTTTATAGAGCGTTTGTTGAAGCCGGTATTGGATCTTCTTATCCCATCTGCTTCCGCAGAAGGTGTAGAAGGACAGGCCACGAAAGCCCTCGACGAAACCAAGAAAGAGTCCGGCGGTATACTCGGTTTCCTATCAGGTGCTGCCGGCGGAGTGTCTGAAATCATTACCAAATTGTTCGGAAACAATTTCTTTAAGATCCTCGGTGCATTATTTGCCATTCACAATATTTCAAACATTGTGAAGGGCGTAACTGGTTTAACCGGAAAGGGCATTACGGCTCAGATCGGAAGCATTCTTGAGGCTGTTGGCGGAATAGTTGGGTCGATAGCTCAGATGTTTATGATAGTCGGCCTTATCAGAGTTATTGGTGGAAAAGATGCTCTTGTAGAAGCTACTAATACAATTACAACTGTTCTCGACAAAGTGTTTGGGTTCATAAACACTCTAATCGGAATCAGCACTGCTGGCGGCCTCGGATCGATGCTTGCTGGCGATAAAGCCAAAAACATTTCGTTGGTTGCAGATATGATCGAGTCCATTGGCACTGGTGTTAAGAGTCTTATGGAAGGTTTGCTGCTTTTGGCGGCGAACATTCTCGTCTTCGGATTTCTCGAAAAGATTCTATCATTCCTTAAAATAGACACTAGCAAGACACTTGGGACCTTTGGCTTGATACTTGTAGGGCTAATCGGCAGTCTTGCGTTGCTCGTAGGCGCGTTAAGGTTGGTCACAGCGAAGATGCCCGAAGAATCCAGAAAGGCCTTATTTGACAATCTCTCCAAAATATCGCTGGTAATCGACGCTTTAGTAAATGGTGTAAAGATATTTATGATTGCAGTTCTCGCATTCCAGATATTTGGCGGGTTTGACGAACTCTGGCCAGAGGCTTTAATGGTTGCCGGTTCTGTAGTCATATTGGCGGTATGTGTTTCTAAACTTATAGAAGCTTTTGCTAAACTCGATCAGAACATGGCAGGATTGACAGCGATTGAACGAGTCAAAAATATGGTTGCAACGTTGTTGCCGGTTCTGGTCATGGCATTGGTTACAGTAGCGGCCGTCGCTGCGATACTTGTGATTGCTATGAATCAGATGCCAAAGAATTTTGGTCTATTCGATACTATAAACTTTGGCTTGCTAGCTCTGGCAGTTGCAGGAATTTCGTATGTCGTTTCTCTGATTGCGGAGAAGTTCGCAGATTTGGCGGCGAGAATGACGCTCACGCCATGGATGTCGTTGCTAAAAACTTTTGCGGTTGTTGTGCTAGCGATTGTAGCCTCCGGAGTTATTTTGTTTGCACTCGAAAAGCTAATGAAGGTCTATACCAAGGATATGAGTTCGCTTATATTTAACCTTGGCAGTGACCTTAGCAGCTTCTTCAACATGACTAAAGATATAAAATTAGAGGTCTTTGAGACAGCGGCCAAGTGCTTGAGGGAAGTCGTCGGTATGCTCGGGTCTCTCACGTTTAATTTAATTAGTCCAGATCGAGTAAATGAAATGACTGGCGCCATAAGAGACATGGGCGCAAACCTCAAACTGGCTTACGATAATCTAAATCAGATAAATTCAGCAGCATTTGACAAACCAGCAGTTATATTTGAAAAGCTCGAGAAAGCCAATAAAACCACTGTAAATATGGATGACATCACTAGCAAAGCGATTTCAATTCGTAACAGCAGTGGTGATCTGTCGTTGGCAGCTGACGCGTTTTCTGGGATTACTGCCGAAAAGATTTCTCAGGTCGAAAGTGTCACGACGTTCGCTACCAATGTTAAGGCGTTGGCCGATGTCCTTAATACCATTCCGGCAGTGAATATGAATGCATCTAGTGTTGGTGCAGCTGTTGGGCAGTTAACAACCACCATCTCTACCGAAAACTTCACAATTAGCGACGCCGGACGTATTAATGAATTGGATCCCGAGAAAATTAAGGCGTTCTTCCGAACAATGGCAGATAGTATGCCCGAGGAAGAAATTCTTAATAAGATCGCCAATTACGGTGATAAAAACAACCTTACGGCATTCTCGCTTGGTCTCACTAATCTTACCGGTGCTGTAGGTTCTTACGACACAGCACTTGGAAACGTTAATTTCGACAATTTGTCAAAGAGTACGGATTTCCTGACGATCGTTGACGGATTGGGACAGAAGCTTCCTAAAGATTATTCCTTCGTCGATAATCTCTCTTCCGCCGCTGCTGGCGGAGAAAAGGACTCTCGTCTCGGTCGGTTCGCTTCGGACATCAAACTCCTCGGCACCGCCGTTTCTGAATATGGGAAAGTTCTTGAAACGACCAGCGGCGTAAAGCTTCTTGCATCGGCGTTATTCCTAACAAAGATTGCATCTATTGAGAAGAATCTTAATGACGACCGTATAGGATCATTCAAGGATTTTATTCTCAGATTCGGTCAGAAAAAGATCACACTCGGCGACTTTTCTACGAATGTCAAGAACCTTGGCGACGCTATAGGCAGTTTCTCAACCAATCTCCAGACATACGACAACGCAGCGTTCTCTGCAGCAGTTACCAATCTCAAAGATATTGCTGGGCTGGCTGTTACTTTGAGAGGCGTCATGTTCGATCCTGTGACCGGCCAGCCTGTTATGAACGAACTGTCAGTTCTTTGGGGATTGTATAGTACAAAAACCGCTGATGGCGAGGAACGCTTGAGTGACTTTGGCGTAGTTATCTCTCGTATAGGTAATGGCATTGCCGAGTTTACTAAGGCTCTTACAAACGAGAAGGGCGAAGTCCCTGACATGACCAAATTTGCTTCTCAAATCCAGTTCCTTAAGGATATTGCAGGGCTTACGCAGGATTTGAAAGATATACCGTCAGGTAGTTATGGTATTTCTCAACTTGCTGCAGATCTCGGCGGTGGCATTGCTGGCGGGGAAATAGTAGGGTTTATTAAGGCGTTTGAAGAGGTTACACCTACGGCATTAGCCAATGCCTCGAGCGCGATGTCATCTTTTGGAGCTTTAGCTACGGCGGCAGTGAGTTTCCTTTCGACAAACGGGCTCAATAATATTACGGCCGCGTCGGCGTTGAGTAGTGTAGGATCGACGATTAAAGAAAAGCTGATCCCGGATCTTCTTGAACTTAATACTCAGCAGGCCAGCAACGCCGTTCTTATACTCACCAAACTGAAAGAGGCCCTTAGTGGAGAGGTTAACGATTCTCTTGCCACAAGCGTCAACTCGGTAGTGGCAGAGCTTACGGCTACTCCAATCAAGCCCACACTTCAGCCAGTTCTCGATTTGTCGGATCCTAGCTGGTCTCAGCTGTCCGGAATCACGAACCCGACTGTAGGAAGCAGCTTTGAAAACAAATATGTAACGGAAAATGTTACCAATTTTCAGTTTAATGAAGTGCAGCACGTCAAAATGGATGCAAACGACCTTACAGCTCTTAAGGATGCGATCGGCGAAGTTCGAACATCCGTCGGGCTTGTTAGCGGTTCCATTCGTGGCATGTACGTCCGTATGGACACTGGGGCTCTTGTTGGGCAGCTCGTTGCTCCCATGGATAGGGCTCTTGGTCGCCGTTACGGTCGTGTTGTCGACCCGACGTACACGTACTCAACTGAAGACGAAGGTTAAATCAAAATGGGAAGGTGTTTTGCAATGGTTTTGGCAGAGCAATCAGATAAATCAATCATGTATCACTCTGTGGTGTTCATTTCTGACACAACCGAGATTAATACGTGGGATAATTGGCACCTGATTCCTGCCGAACCTCCCATTGTGTCCCCTCCCGGAGTCAGAACAAAATACGAGGACGTCCCCGGTGTAGATAGCCAGCTGGATCTTACCCAGATTCTCACCGGGGAGCCTCTGTATGAAAACAGTACAGGTTCCTGGAAATTCTTTATAGTCAATGGCTATAGAGATCGAGACAGCCTTCTCCATGATATTCTCAGATTCATCCATGGAAAGCGTCTGAGTGTGGTTTTGCTTGATGAGCCGGATCATACGTATACTGGAAGGTTCTCCGTCGAGAGTTTCCAGAACGGTAAAAGCAACTCTTCTATTACAATAAAGTACACTATAGATCCGAGGTGTTGACGATGGATATAGCCGATCAGTCTGAGATTTCTATACGCTATCATTCCGTTGTCATTAGCTCTGGTTCCACAGAAATCAACACTTGGGACGATTGGCATCTTATTCCTGCCGAGCCTCCGATCATTAATCCGCCGGAAGTAAAGACTAAATTCATCGAAATTCCAGGAAGGAACGGCCAGCTTGACCTGACTGACATTCGTGGAGAGGCGAAATACAGCGACCGAAAAGGAAGCTGGAGTTTTTATGTGGCAGATCAAAAAATGGATCGAGAGGAACTATTCGAGCAGATAAGGGCATTTCTTCACGGGAAGAATTTTCAGATTCACCTGCTGGACGATCCGACGCTTACTTACGAAGGTCGTTTGTCGATCGACAGTTTGAATAATGGAAAGAACTTCTCCAAAGTAAATATCGGCTACACACTTAAACCAGGCGCTTTCTATCCGGATTCTGTCAATACTCCGGAAGGATGGCTGTGGGATCCGTTTAACTTTGAAATGGATATAGTGAATTTCAATACAGATCCTCAAAGCGTTACGACCAGAAAGCGCATTCTGTAAAGGAGTTCCATCATGCTAATTACAGTTTATGCAACCAACATCGGAGCTGCATGGAGCACTCGGCAGAAAATATGGGATAGTGGCGACATAGAAGGCGACCGCACGATTTATGGAATGCGCGTAGCCCTCGACATTGAGAAAGCCGGTTCCATGGAATTTACTGTGTCGCCGGGGCACGTGTACTACGATAATTTCGTAAAAATGAAAACGATCCTTACTGTTATAGCCGATGAGGATGACAGCAGTAAGAAATTGACGATTTTCAGAGGCAGGATTTCTCAGATCGATACTGATATTTTCAAGCAGAAAAAGATCTCGGCTGAGGAATCTTTAGCTTTCCTGAACGACAGCATTTATATTCCCGGCGGAAAGGACATTAAGTCGACTCCCAGGGAACGATTTGTTGCTGCTATTAACAATCACAACTCGCAGATGAGTAGCGAACCTGGTAAAAAGCTGACCATTGGTAGAGTCAGTATAACAACTGGGATTGACGACTCGAAAACGTACAACGACAACAGCTACTCGGAAACTTCCAGCTATCTCAAGTCTGAACTGATCGACCAGTATGGTGGGTTCTTCTTCATTCGGTATAACAGTGATTATTCCACACAGACCATTGACTGGCTTGAGCAGCGCGATGGGGCTAATGCTTCAGACATTCAGAAGCTGGTGTTCGGTAAGAACATCGTTGAGCTTTCTAAGGAAGACCATACCGATGACTTATTCACGGTTCTAGTCCCTTCCGGAAACGACAACCTCACTATCGACGGTTATACGTCATCTGCCCAAACGGTTACGATCAAAAATGCCGACGGAACCAAGCAGAACGTAACAGTCCAGCCTGATGGGAAGTACCTGAAGATCACCAGCGGCGTGTCAAAGTACGGATTGATCTACAAGTCTGAGTCTTTCCCAGAAAGTTCAAAATCAGAACTACTAAAGGAAGCTCTAGACTATATTTCCAACAACTATCACCCGACTTTGCACACATTTAAGATCAAAGCTATCGACTGGCACCACATTGATAGCAGTGTTAAACAGATTCGTCTTGGCGATCTGGTAACTGTTGTTTACGACCATGAGCAGCATTCGGAAAAGCTCATGTGCTCAGCCATCGACTATGATCTGATAGAGCCGGAGAACACCGAATATACCCTTGGATTGTCTGCAGATTCACTATCAAAGAAACGAGACAAAGAGAAAAAGAACGAAGCCAAGAAATCCAGGAAAACTGCTTCGTCAGTTTCTGCAGCTGCCGTAAGAGCGTCAGCCATTGAGAAAGCTTTCAAGATAACCGATAAGACCGCCGAACTGCTTGGCGAGCGTACGCTAATTGCTAAACAGGTTGATGCCGATTTATTCACCGGCAGAAAGATCGAGATTGCCAAAGACGGCAGTGATGCTGGAACGATGACATTCGATTCGATGATCGGAACACTCCGTATACACAGTGCTAATTATTCCACGAACATCGTTCCAGGATATATAGTAGTTAATGCTTCGTCCGGAGGAAAAGTTAGCTCTGTGTTTCGAGTTACCCCATCTGGTAAAGTCGAAATATATGATCCGGTCTCTAATACAGTACAGGATCTATTCCAGCATCAACACGAGATCAAGGCCGAAGAACTGTCCGCTGGCAAAATTCGAATAACTCTCGGCGATGTCAACTTTCCGGAAATCGAAGGAGACAATCACGCGGATTTTGACATAGCATCCACCAGTTTCTATAAGGCTGCGATGGCGGATGCTAAACGAAAGCAGTCTGTGTATGACATTCAATATGTTAGCCACAATGCGACTTTTACGAACGGCGTATATGGTTTTACTGTTTCTGCTAAATCTATGTACGACACTGGCGAAGTAGATGCAGAGAGTGGCGAACCGATTTTGGCAGCAATGTCTGGAACGAACCCAGACACTGTGTCATTCATCTTCAACCCAGAAGAGGCCATTGAATACGGAAAGACCAAGGCGACATTCAGCTCTCTGACATTTGATGGCAGCAACACTTACTCGAGTCGCGTAATGACCGAGCATATTAGAAATGGCGCTAGTAGAAATGTGAATATCCGTATCAGGGCAGATTCTGATTGGACCAATTTGAATACTGCAAATCCATATAAGTATGCTTATTTTGACACCAAAGAGCCTAATGGAGACTATTTGCAACGTCTTCGGTATACCATAGACACTTCTAGTCTCTGGTCAGCATACGCGGACGATCGAAAAGACTTCATTCAAATTGACAGAGGATCATACTCAAGTTCCTCTGCTCTCGACACCGTGCCATCATCGGAAAAGCCTGCGTCAATATGGACAGGAAACGTTTTAAGAAACGGATACTACTCGTTTAAAGTGTATCTTAAAAATCATGGATCAACGGTATATAAATGGTATTACTTTTATGTAGGCACATAAAAACGGTAGCTAGATAAAGAAAGGAACCTATAATTATGGAAGAGACAATGAGCGTCAGAGATGCGATCAAGCGGGTCGTTGATACTCTTGACACAGTTGAGGTAAAAGGTCCTGCCAACATGAGGGCGATTCTCACGTGCCGCGATCTTTGCCTCGGGTGTCTAGAAGCCTTTAAGGAACCCCCGGCTACGGAAATCGTTGCAGAAGAGGTGCCGGCAAATGACGGTAATTGAAATTCTCGATCGAATTAACAAAGAGATGTTGAATAACATAGAGGTCAAGGGAAGAACTAACGTTACTAACCTTGCCAGCGCTATGGCAAACATCGAAAATGTGATACAGATTCTCTCAGAGCCTGAAGATTCAAAATCAGAAGACTTTGTTGAAGAATAACCCCCTCCTTTAACCTGCCGGGTCCAGTTTAGGGCAGTCTTCTGGGCCCGGTCTTTATTATATTTTGGAGGAAATTGACTTGATCGTAATTAAAAACTATAATTCGGTTGGCTCCATGAACCTTGACAACCGCTATAGCCTAGAGTCGTTAGGAGATTTTAACGTGAATCCCGACATGACGCTATTGGATTTCATAACAATATGGCTTACGGCCTTTAAGCAGAATTCAATCAAGGCTTCTTCTTACGATCGACTCATTACATCAAAAACAGCCCTGGAAAACTACTCGATCGCTTCTATGCCGATCGTGAAGATCTCACTGTTTGACATTCAGAATTATATTAACGAGGTTGTCCGTGACGGCTACTCGATGAGCTCCGTCAAGAAGATGATCCAGATTGTTACAGCACCATTAAAACAGGCTGCTGCGATGAAACTAATCCCATGCGATCCTTCGGCAGGCATCAGTCTTCCAATACAGGAGAACATAAAAACACCTACGAAAGACATCTGCGCTTATACCGAAGAGGAGCAGGACTGCCTTCGTAAGGTAATTCAAAGCAAAAACCAGAACGCCTATCTCTGCGACGAATTCATGATAGAGACAGGAGTTCGTGTTGGCGAGGCCCTCGCACTGCGCTGGAAAGACGTCGACCTTAAGCGTCGAAGGTTCAGCGTACATGCCACAGTGATCAATCTAGCCAACAAACGCGTATCATATGTGCAAGAAAGCCCTAAGTCCCATTGCAGTAAACGTACCCTGCCGCTTACTCAGAGAGCGCTGGATATTCTGACACTGTTGAAATCCCGTGCAAAAACAGAGTGGGTATTCGAGAACGGCAAGGAGCGTCTCTCCTACGAATCTCTCCGATATCGGACCGGCCAGCTGTGCGCTGAGGCATCGGTCGATTATCACGGGGAACATGTATTTAGGCACACATTTGCCACCAACTGCTATTACAAAGGTATAGACATCAAAATCCTGTCAAAACTTCTCGGGCATGCTGATGTTTATACCACCTATAACACTTACATTAATTTGTACGGCGACGGGTTCGACGCCATGTACAACGCTCTGGTGAAATCATGAGACCCTTGTTCAAAATAAAATAAGCGCCCCGGCCAGCAATCCAGAACGCTTATTTTACAATGCTTCCGAGCAGGGGCAGAAGGACTCGAACCCTCAACAAAGGTTTTGGAGACCCACG